>Ga0209121_10006583_pt1 | contig 10171 bp, 8 predicted proteins | sample Cruoilmetagenom3_FD_187292 | JGI IMG/M metagenome (GOLD analysis project Ga0209121, IMG submission 187292) | Oil polluted marine microbial communities from Coal Oil Point, Santa Barbara, California, USA - Sample 3 (SPAdes) (version 2) | ecosystem: Environmental > Aquatic > Marine > Oil seeps ...
GGTGATGATAATATAAAGTATACCAATAATTTCCATATTTATATAATCCATATTGCCAACCCGTTTCATTGGGAGGAGTAATAGAATAAGAAGTTCCTGTATAATGAAAATTCTCATAATATTTATAAACTTCATTACTACCATTTCTTAATACATACCAATAATTTCCATCTTTCCATAATCCTACTGCATTTTGGGTTTCCGTTATCTGTGCAGATAAATCCCAACCTTTATCGGTATAAATCCATTCATCTCCCCAAGAAGTGCAGGCATCTCCATCAACAGAAAGGAATAATTTTCTAAATTGTTTAATATATCCAGAAGGCAAAAGCCATCCAGTTTCCACTTTTGTATTTACAGTTACCGCTGTATCATCATCTTCAAACCAAGTAGAAGCCGTGCTATCATCTAAATAATAAATATATCTATAAGTTTCATTTGGATTTTCCCCTATCCCTATACAAACATTATCTTCGGATGGTATTGGCAAATAATCATAAAATATTTGGTCAGACTTATACCAATGTCCATAACGGGAAAGGATGTAACTTTCTTCAATATCACCACTGACATCATAATCTTCAATGGAAATCCAGTAATTTCCTTTAACATTCCCAGTATGCAACCTATTCCCTGCGTCTCCACTCTTGGAATAAGTAAGAATTATACTATCTACTGAAGGAGGATATGAAGCACTATTCAAAGCCAATTCCACTTTAATTTGTATTTGTGTCGTGCCATCCGTAATAGTATCAGGAAAACTTGATATATCTTCGTAGGTATGCCAAGTTGCAGTTCCATTATCGGAATAATATTCTCTTTTAGAAATTGTAACACCAGTGCTTGTAGGAGTCATATAACTTGCATATATCTTATCAAAAGTATCCGTTGCCTCTATTGTAATTTCTTCTGAAGTCCAAGTTCCAGAATCAGCAAAAGTTTCATAAGTTTTAGAACCAAATAATTTAAACCAAAGGTTGTAGTCTTTAGTGGTTTCTTTTGTCCAACTTGAACCGCCATCACTCGATTTTAAACTTCCACGACCTTTCTCTTTTTCCAAATACCAATCAAAATAATCATCTACATCTGTTCCGATTTCAGGTAATACTATCCAATATTTTCCCTCACTTAAACTTACATCAGAAAAAGTAGCACGCAAAACATGATATTCATGTCCAGTTTCATTATTTTCATCGGTTATTTCTTCAAAGAGTGGTATATCTGCTGCTTTTGTCCCAGGGTAATCAAAAGATTCACCTTCGGTATTATCATAAATATCAGCAGTAGAAAACATAGAGGGACTCCCATGCCTTTCCACATAAATCTCTAAATATTTAAGGTCAACATCATTGACATCAATCGAAAAAGGCCAAGCTCTTTTGTAACTTTTACTCGAAATTTCTCTTCCTTCACCAGGTCCATACCAACCTGTATTTCTATCCAAAATTAAATCATCTGTCATTCCCCATAATTGAAAACAGAAATCGGAAATATGGTCGTGTTTTGCCCAACTGCTCCCTCCACCTTCGGACCAATAAGCCCGCCCTCTGGGATAGAAAGGAGGTCTATCCCAATCGTTTCCATATATTTTCCAATCACGACGAGCTTCTCCCTTACTGGGAACAACAATCCAATATAAAGTTCCCTTATTAATAGTTGATTCTTGAGATAATAAAAATTTCTGAAGATATACCTTGTTGGGTTGAGTATTCCCTTCAAAGGCAGAAACTAATCCATCTGGTGTCATATCGGGTTCTCCATCGCCATCATCTTCTCTTATTTCCCCCAAAAAGGGGTCTTCATTACCCGCATTTTTCATCTTTTCAATCAAAAGACTAACGCCCGTTAATGTAACGGTTTCGGTAGCATTACCCAATAATTGGAATCCTTGACAAATTGAACCATCTTTCGTTTCCACACAATCACTGCTATAGGTTGTTGTTTCTGCAAGAAGTCCCTTCATTGATTTTACTTTATTCTCATTCAAAGTCAATGCTCCTATAATTGTATCTCCACTCATCCCTCCTTCATAAGTTCCTTTTTCAAAATCCTGCTGGGAAGTCCATAAGAAAAATCTCTTTTCTTTTTCTAATCCAGAAAAATCATAAGTATTAATTCCAGGGATTGTTTCGGAAGTTCCATCCCCTTTCAAATAATGAACTCCCTGCTCATTTATATACACCAAAGTCCCCCTTATAACTTGCATTGAATTGTAAAATGCACCTTCATTTGCTAAAATAGTCGCTTTATCAGGAAATTGCAACCCAAATATTCTACTTGTAGTGGAGACTACCACATTTTCTCTATATCCCATAATGTTTGTGATAGGGTCTCCCAAATCAAAATAACTTGTTTCATCAAAATAAGGAGTTCCTATTTCTGAATATTGAACCAGTGTAGGGGATTCCAAGAGATACGCAAGCCAAAGTCTGTCCCCATAACTTATTCCAAATTTTGCACGAGGAGAAATGGGTTCTGCATCTTCTATATAAACATAAGAACTCGCAATTCTATCTACTAATTCGTCATCCAACTCTATCTCTAAAACAGTATTGTCAGTTACTTCTTTTACAAAATACCAAGTAGTTCCAGCATTTGTGCTTGCATATATTCTTCTATTCTTACTAATATCTGGTGGTAAATCTATATTAACTTTTACTGTATTAGAAGTGTCATATAGTCTTGCCCTTGCCATACGACTCAGAGGGCTTCTTCCTCCTCTATATTCATAATCATAAGCAAAATACCATTCAGTTGTAGATTTTTCCGCTTCTCCTTCTTCTCCAACTCCTACTAAAATATCTGCTGGGGCTCCACCTTGACGGAGAGCCTGATTACCAGGTCTCCATCTCCATACTCCATCTGTCATATTCCCGAACCAAAATTCTCCCGAATGCTCCGCAAACCAAGGCATCTCACGAAGAGTAACATCAGTTGAAGTCCAATCGCTTGTCTCTTCTTTTAAAGTTGGATACTTATATATTCTTATTTGATTATTATCATCATAGATAAATATATAGTCTTCTCCTCTTGTTGAAAAAAATCCGAGTTTAAGGGGATTGTGGGAATCATAGATAATCGCTTGCTTACACCCGTTAATAGTTGAAAGAACTCCTTTTTCATTTATTTCCATATTTTTAACTTCAGATAAAAATTCGGGGGAAAGTTTATCTGGAACAGTATCCAGATTCATCCCTTTAAAAATAGTCTGTCCGAATTTCTTATAATTGTCGTTAATCACTTATACCAAATCTTCCACCGTATCGAGGCGGAATTACTTCTCTTGGAGCCTGCCATGTTCTCATATCTAAACCTGAAAGTCCCTCTACATATTCTCTCCTAAATACATTCTGCATTGTAATTCCCTTATCTCTCACAAATCCCTCTGAACAAATAGCAGGAATTAAAGCGGCTTCAATAACATATTCATCTAAACCAATAGTATCTCCACTTGAATATTTTGGAATTTCTACTGCTTCAGTATATAAAGTGCTATAATCATCATCATAAACATAAATTGTATTGCCTTTTAAGGTCCCAAGAACCACGGGTTTATGAGTCGCCAGTCCATAATTTAACCAATATCCAGACATAAGTGGGACCCAACGGATAGGAATCCTATATTCATTGCCCGCTACCATTGCATTTAAACTGTGAGGATAAAAAACATATTGAGCCTCATCACCATCAACCCAAGTGGTTAAATCCGCCTCCATCCAATCACCATTTCTTGTAGAAGCAGATAGAGTCAATTCACCTGTAATATGTAAATCATAAAGATAATGATATTCTCCAATTTTCCATAAATCAGGGATAACTCTCACCCTAAAAGTCTGATTTAAATCATCTAAAATTTGAGCATCACTGAAAAATCCCTGTAGCTGTTCTTCTTGCAATTTATATCTTACCCTACTAACTACTTCAGTCGTAGTCATCTATATCTCCTAATAAACTGTAGGAATATCTATCTTTTTATGCGGAACTTTTCCTTCTATACTTATATTCATAAATTCTTCTCCGTTTATTTCTATTGCTCCAAGATTCTCCTTTAGATATTCGGCATAATCTTCCATCTTATAATTAGAAGGCATTTCTTTTTCATAGGCAGCTAAATCCATAGTCCCAAAAAAGGAAGTTGCCATTCGTATAATACCCTTTCCCTCATTTTTAAGAAATTTAGGAACTAATCTTACACCAGCGGAAGGAAATTTAAGATACAAATGCTTCCTGAAATCATACATAATACTTACCAATTTTGCCTCAAACGCTTCCGCTACCTCTTTTGCAACTTCCATAGGAATTCCTGAAAGCCAAGGATGCTTTTCTGAAATCTTCATATCATAATGCTTCTTAATATAATTTATAACTTTTTCTTTTCCTATCTTTTTCTTTCCCTGTGATTCCAAGTTCCTGTTGATAGTCTTATAAACATCTGCTATTTTTATTCTTTCCATTCTAACTCCTTTTTATAATAGAGACAAGGGGAGTAAACCCCTTATCTCTATTCCGTTTATAGTCTACTCCTTGTATATAACCAAATAACTGGTAAATGTTGCATCTTTACTGGTAAGAGTCACTGCTTCAACAATCAGACGAGCATATTTAAAATACTTCATTTTTGCAGGGATGGAATCAACTTGCCATGTGTCTGTAAGCAATGAATCTACTTTAAGTTCGTTAGAAGTCCAATTGGAATTATCAACTGAATATTGAAAGGAAATATCACATCCGCTGGTAGAATCAGCGGCTGAAGTAATAAAATCGAGAAGTTTACAATAAGTAACCAAATCATTGGAATTGGCTATTCTGGTTGCAAGAGGAATATCAAAATCAAGAGTATCAATTGCTGAAGCTCCAGCAAGTGCTACACCTGAAGCAATACAAAGAGTATCTCTTGAAGGTCGTGCACCCATTAGACTAAAAGGAATTATAAAAAGGACTAATGCAATTAATAATATCTTTCTCATTTTATATTCCTCCTAAGTTATTGTCAATGAATGCAAGGTTCTTGTATTCATTGGTTTTAGACCACGAATGGTCTTTAATTTCCAAATTGTCTTATCGTATTCTCCATTCGGCAAAACTTGTCGTCTGGATATAGGGAGAGCAACTTTCTGTTTCATATAGAGAGGGTCAAAAGCATAACCCACATCAGAAAAGGCATCAATTAATGCGGGATGTGGAATTATACTTAAAATCCTTCCATATTCTTGAATCTTGAAAACATTAAATGTAAGTGCATTAGGAGTTAATTGAACACCAGCAGTATCATAAATACCCCAAATCTTATCATATAATCCTAATCCGCAATACATTATTTTCTCTCCACCACCATAATGAGCAACACCCTGAAGGAAAGTTCTCCAAGCTGTCATATCAAAAGCTCCAGCGGCTACAGAAGTAGCATTTGCAGTAGGAACAAAATATCGAATTCCACCAGTGAGATAATGAGCTCCCTCATATATTCTATCAGTTGAAGCTCCAGCAGCAGCTGCAGCTATTGTATCCCTTTCTCCAAGAAGAGAATTCAATTCTATTCTTTTTAGGAACTGAAGTAAAGCTTGGTCATTCTGAAATCTTACATTATCTATTCTATCATTAGTCAAGTGAGCAAAATCAGAATGCTCTATCTGAACAGAAAAAGACTGGAGATAATTATAAGCTTCTGTTGACTCGTAAACAACTCTTCCAGCTCTTCCACCTTCTGGTTGGGAAATACCAGATACATAAAGTTTATCACCTTCTGAATAGCTACTGCCTGTCGAAGCGTAGTTAGTCCCTGCATAATTATAAGCCAAAAATGCAGATGCATTAGCTGAAGCACTTGGCGTTACAGCACCAACTATCATAAATTCCGCAGCTCCCGCATCTGTAGAATAGAGAAGGTCTCCCTCATGAAGCCCTTTTATATCCGCAGATGAAGCAACTTCAAAAGTATTAGTAGTCGATTGGCTGTAAAGTGTAATTACAAGAGGATTCTCATCTGCCAAAACCCAATAGTATGTCATATTGGTAGCACCTTCCGTCTTGGTTTTGTCGAGAAACTTCGTAAATGGAAGCCACCAATCAGTTTCCTTCGTATCTAATATAGAAGCTTCTACATCTGTATATTTCTCCGCAATATCACTTAAATCTCCATAAGTTCCCATATCATAATCGCTTAATATTGCCATTTTTATACCTCTTTACTGAAACTGAAAAAAATTTCAGATTTATTTTTCAGGTTTATATCTATCAAACTCTTTCCAAAACTTCTTGTCCTCCTCTGTATTTTTTCCAGCTTCTCCAAGATTACTTTTTCCAGCACCCTCCGTCCAAGGGGGTTCTTCAGAAAGGTATTTTATCTTATCGTCTTTATCTCCGATTTCCATAAACACTTTTTCTACGGGGTCTTTTGTGCTAAAAGCAAGAGTCCGTAGTTTTTGTGTATATGTTCTAACCGCAGGAGACTCTCCAGATAAATCACCTTCTAAAACCTGCCCAATAACACTTTTTGTAGGATTATTAGGGTCATAATATTTCGATGCAACTTCCAAGCCAACCCTTTTCTCGAGACGAGAATAACTATCCGAACACCTCTGTCGCCTATCCCTTTCTATTATACTTGAATAGGCATTTTTCCCTTGCTGTTCTATATTTTCCCAATTAGCTCCTATCTTCTCTTGCTGTGCCATTAGCTCTTTTTGCTTTGTTTCTATAGTATCTGCATTTTCAAGTAAGTTCATCAATTTATCAATATTCTCTTCTTTTTCTAAATCGAGAGTAGTCCCTTCATCTTTCTTCGGGGGCTCTATTGGAGGTTCTATATTTCCCTCCAACGGATTTTTTTCAATCATTCCCTTATATTTCGAAAGAAGAGAACCTTGTTCTCCAAGTTTCTTTTGAGCATTAACAGCTGTCTTTGCAAGTTTTACAAGAGCTTCTTCTCGGGTTTCATCACCAGACAATTGATTGTTTAAATATTTCTCACTCAGTCCCAATTGTCCAGCCAATTCAGAGATGTTAATCTTGGGGCTTTCATCAGGCGAATTTTTGACTTTCGTATCCTGTTCTTCCATATTTTCCTCCATTAGTGGGGTTCCATTATAAGTCCTGCCCGCAAATCATTCAAAACATCTAAATCTGTCTCGTCTTTTCCCTTCTTGAATAAGCGGTCAAAATTAAATGAGAACTTTTCCACCTTGCTTTTGTTTTTTACTATTTCTTTATAGCGTTCCCCTGCGTGTTCTATCTCACAAGACAAAGCATCGAGCCATTTAAGGTATTCTCTAACGCTATCTATCTTGTCTTTATTCACAGTCTCCAGGCGCCCTTGATGAATTTTTCTAACATTTTTAATCAAATCTAAAAAAACTTCTTTATCCCTTACATTCATCTTTGCAAGCCTTTTATATAAATCTTTCCAAACTTCTAATTCATTCACTATTCTCCTCCTTTAAAAATAGAAGTTGCTCCACCACCACCTGCATAGGATTGAGCTCCCTGTTGAACAGCCATTAAATTTTTCAACATTTCCATTTGAGCTCTTTGTATTTCTTCATCGGTTTTTAAAATTTCATCTACGCCAGGTATATCAAAAGTCTCTCCTATAAGTTGTAATGCTTTACTTATGTGCAAATATTGTGGACCAATAGCACCTATCAATCTTACATAGAGAGCAATTTCCATTCTTTTTTCCTCATTATTTAAAATTTCCGAAGCCATTTTGGCTTGAATTTGGGTGTGATATTTCTTTAAATCCTTTGGTTCTAAATGCCCGAATTTCACATATTTATCTGGTTCTACCCTTGGGCCTATTTCCCCCGCAACTTTATCGAAGAAATCGCTGGGAGCAAAATCAATTATAAGGGCTAAAACTCTTTCCACCCATGGAAGCCAAAAATGACTCTCTGAATTTTTTACCATACTCCAAAATCTTCCACTTCCCTGTATAGTTGCCGAAACTTCCCTACCTGTCATTCTCTTGGATGGAATTTGCATCTGGGTCCAAGGAGATACACCCATTGTAGCATAAGCATCTTGTTTTATCAAATTAACTTCCGAATCTATACTCCGAGTAACATCCCCCCCAGAAACAGCTTTGGGTATTTCATTCATATCTAAAGTGCCAATCGTCCCTCCTGGAGTTAGACTTTCCCACTTATCCTGCATTGTTAGAGGGACAATCCAACGAGTGTGGATATTACGAATCAAATCATCCAATCTTAAATCTCTCAATTCATTTGCATATCCCTGATGCCATTTAAGAACATCAACAAGTCCATATCCCCAAGGGGTATTGCTTTCTGTAAAACATTTTCCCAATATATAAGGGAACATATATGGAAATTTATCAAGTTTACGAATCAAATGTTTTCTATTTACAAAAGTTAAAACCTCTTCATTCTCCCTATCCCAAATTTCCGTTAATCTAATTCCCCCCTTTCTGTGTTTTGCCCTATATTCATCCCCTTCAGTATGCCGTGGTTCTACTAAATCATCCTTAATCTTCTTGTAGGCAGATTCTTTACCGTAAGTAGTATCCAGATAATATTTTGATACAGACTTTTCATGTCCAGCCCATCCTACTTCAAGCCATGTATTTGCTTGAGGGTCAAAAAGAAAATCCCACGGTAATATAACTTCTGTTTTAAATATTTTTGTTTTATCAATTTGTCCATTCACATCAAAAAAGGGCATTACTTTTACGGGGGAAATCCCAAAAATATTTTTATCTTGAACTGAATTAAAAAGAGGAGTAAAAACATGCGGTTCACTGAAAACAAATTCCAAAGACTTTTGAGTTCTTTTTTCTAATTCTCTCATAACTTCTTTATTTCCCTTTCCTGAAATCTGAATTGTCATTGCTCTGTTATTTCCGAAGAAAGCCATCAATTCCCTTGCTGTAAAAGTAAGAACCATTGGTCCAACAATGGGAACATGAACATCTGCCCTCATCTTTTTTGCAGCTTCCGAAGAACTTGTAACCCCTCTAAACATTTTATAAAAACCCTTCCAATTAACGGAATGTCTGGCAAACATATTGTCTGCTTCTCCCATCTTAACTTGCCATTTTTTTATTTCATTATCTTCCATATATAATCCTCCACATTTTTTTCATTCTACAATATAACATAAAAAGGCACTTTTGTCAACCCCCCAATTTCCATTTATAATCATAAACTTTACAAGGGCACTTCCCAATATAACTCAAGAAGGCTAAAGTTGAACAGGTAGAAATATGGATTGAATTATGAGATGGTTCTCTTGTTGTTTTAAACCCTAATTTATTTAATTGTCTAACCAACCATTCTACATCATTAATTGGAAATCCACAAGTGTATAATATAATATAGGAATTTCCTTTTTTAGGATGAATTAAAGAACCATCTCCAATATACCATTGCTTACAAATCAAGGGAGTTAACTTTAAATCTTTTGGAACTATCTTTTTATTGTCTGGATACCATTTATTTCTTAAAGGTTTTAATTCTTCATAAGATTTGGAAGCATAAAAAAATGAATAAGGAAATAAACTAACTGGTCTATCAACCCATTCTCCATTCTTGTGTGTTTTACCCTTCCAACATTTTTGAATTTTCCCCGATTGCTCAATTCCAAAAGATTTTAAAGTATCAGAGATATAGTTAATATACTCCCAATACTTAGAACCATAACTAAAAAGAGCAGAATATTTACTTTGAGAATATAAACATCCATCACCCAACAATTCTCCTGAAATCCATTCTATTGCTTTTGAAAATAAAATACAATGATTCGCTTTTGCTAAATGAATAGATTGGCTTAATGGGCGTTTAGGAAGAGACTCTTGATAAAGCCAATATTTCCAATATAATCTTTTATATTTTATCATTTACCTTCCATCATACAATTTCTTGATTTCTCGGGGAGAGATAGCAGAAAATCCTGTAAAATAATAGAAAGCTCGTTTCTTTCTAATTAGGAAAATAGTTCCTTTGGGAATTTTTTCTTTCTCTGCCTTCTCTTTTATAGATAGATAAGTTTTAAAATAAGATGCTTCTTTGGGTGGAATTTTATATTTAATCCAATTGATATTGTTTCTCCAAGTTTTCCCGAATGAACTGAATCCCAGAAAAATACTATAAAGCCCAAAAGCATAGGCTATTATAAATGGGAATTTCTTTTTCTTGATAAGCACAGAAATCTCTTT
>Ga0209121_10006584_pt1 | contig 10168 bp, 5 predicted proteins | sample Cruoilmetagenom3_FD_187292 | JGI IMG/M metagenome (GOLD analysis project Ga0209121, IMG submission 187292) | Oil polluted marine microbial communities from Coal Oil Point, Santa Barbara, California, USA - Sample 3 (SPAdes) (version 2) | ecosystem: Environmental > Aquatic > Marine > Oil seeps ...
GAAGTGCATGGGAATCGAACCCACCTGGGACGGTTCTAGCGCCCCACACTGGATTTGAAGTCCAGGAGGCCCACCAGTGACCTTGGCACTTCCGCTAATACTGTGGGAAGCGGGGTATTTATAAGTAGCCGGGTTGTGATGTCATCTCAAAAGAGCCGTCTATTAACTGTACAGTTACCTTCTCGCCTGTTTTTACTGCTGTTATTTCTTCAGGAAGTACAATAATCCCGTTTGCCCTGACCATCGATTTTAAGATGCCGGAGCCCTGTTCTCCCGTCGTTACCGCGGTATATTGGCCATCTTCGTAACTTACCACGGCTCTGATGAAATATCTCAACCCCTCTTTCTTCCTTATATTTTCTTTGATGGTAGCCCTTATAGCTTTGCGAAAGAGATTTTTATGCCCCGTCATTTTCAGAATTGAAGGCCGTACATATTGTTCAAAGGTAATCATGGATGATACAGGGTTGCCGGGAAGGCCAAAGATCAACTTTCCTTCCATTGTGCCGAAGGTAAGAGGCTTCCCCGGGCGCTCGGCTACCTGCCAGAACTCTATCTTGATTCCCATATCCTTCATCACGTCTTTTACAAAGTCATAATCTCCAACGGATACACCCGCTGACGATACGATGATATCCGCTCGCATGGCATACTTAAATTTTGCAGTGAGATCTTCCGTTGTGTCTTTTGCTATTCCGATCTGAAGAGGGATGCCGCCGCACTCTATGACCTGTGCGGCAGTTGAATAACTGTTACTGCTGATTATCTTTTCCGGTGAAATAACCCCGTCGATATCAATAAGTTCGTCTCCTGTTGCAAGGATGGCAACGAGAGGCTTCTGGTAAACTTGAACAAAAGAACGTCCGAGGGAAGCCAGCATTCCAATTTCCGCAGGTCGTATGATTTTCCCAGCCGGAAGAACCGGTTCTCCTTCCCTTACATCTTCTCCCGCATATCTGACGTTTTCGCCTGTTTTCGCCTCTTTAAGTATCTTTACCCTGTCCCCGTCCGGTTCGGTATTTTCCACCGGTATGACGGCGTCAACCCCTTGAGGAATGGGTGCGCCCGTCATAATTTTTGCTGCTTCCGCAAAACCTACGATCTTGGCAGGCATATATCCTGCGGGGATATCCTCAATAATGTCGAAAAGAAGGGGGTTTTTCTGGGAGGCTCCCATGGTATCCTTTGAATTAATGCCGTAACCGTCCATGGCGGAGTTATCTTTTGGCGGGATATCACGGCAGGCGCATACATTCTCGCTGAGAACCCTGCCCAGGGCATTTAAAATGTTGATTTTTTCGATACCAAGGGGAGAAGTCGAGCTGAGAATATAATTTAATGCTTTTTCAACTTTAATCATATTTACACATTCTGTTGTCCTGATTTTTCAGGTTTAATATCTTAAAGTTGTATTGTTGTCAATATTTTGGACTTGAATAAATACTATTGATGTTATAAACGTAATCGTTGCTTGAATAAGCTGGTTGTCAGAGGGAAAAATATGAACTTTACAGATTTGCAAAACAGGATCAAAAAATTATTGAAAGAAAAAAATGCCATTCTTCTGGTTCATTATTATCAGCGGGGTGAGATTCAGGATATTGCAGATATCCTGGGGGATTCTCTGGCATTGAGTATAGAAGCAGCCAGGACGGATGCGGATATTATTGTATTTGCAGGTGTGCGATTCATGGCTGAGAGCGCCGCTATCCTGTCGCCGGATAAAACCGTGTTGCTCCCAAGAGAGGAATCGGGGTGCCCTCTTGCGGACATGATTACCGCCCCGCAGTTGGAAAAAGCTCGTGAGAAAAATCCTGATGCAAGTGTAGTAGCTTATGTCAACTCATCAGCAGAGGTCAAGGCGCATAGTGATATCTGCTGCACTTCTGCAAATGCTGTCAGGGTGGTGAATTCCATTACAGATGCGAAGAGGGTTCTCATGATCCCGGACGGGAACCTTGCCCGTTATACTTCACTGCATACGGACAGGGAGATTATTCCGTGGAAGGGTTACTGCCCCGTTCACCATTTTGTTACCACTGATGAAGTGCAATCCGTAAAAGATCGATATCCCCGGGCTAAATTTGCCGCCCATCCGGAATGCAGACCGGAAGTTCTGGAAATGACAGATTTTGTTGGCAGTACGGGAGGAATAATTCGATTTGCAAGGGAAACGGATGTCAAAGAAATCATAGTCGGCACCGAACTCGGAATTATCCACCAGTTGGAAAAAGAAAATCCCGACAAGACATTTATCCCTGTCTCGGACAAGCTGATCTGTCAGGATATGAAGTATATTACACTCGAGGATATACATGACGCCCTTGTAGAGATGAAACACGTTGTAACAGTGCCTGACAGGATAAGAATCGCCGCAAACAGGGCGCTGACCCGGATGCTGGAAGTCTCGTAACGACATGGTTTCGGGTTTCGAGTTGCGAGTTTAAAGTCAAAACCCGAAACCCAGAACTTGAAACCTGGTGGTCTCGCAAAAAGTCGTCACTCCGGTGAAAACCGGAGTCCAGAGCCCTCGCAAGTAGCTGAATAGACTGGATTCCGGCTTTCACCGGAATGACGAAAAATGGTACTTTTCGACTTTTTACGAATGTGTCAAACCTGAAATCTGAAACTATTTTCCTGTTTAGTGAGAAAAGTTATAGAAAAAAATAGATTGTTTTCTGATCCCTCCTTGAGTGCCTTCATTGACAAAATATCTCAGGGGGAAAAGTACATAACGGCCAGTGGGCTTCACGGCTCGTCAAAATCCCTTATCCTTTCTATCCTTGCTAGAAGCGTCAAAAAAACACTGCTAATCATTAGTCCCGGTATAGAGGAGGCAAAGGACGTCTGCCTGGACCTCTCCTTTTTCCTCGGTGAAGAAAATGTTTTTCTTCTGCCCCCGCTGGATATGACATCCCAGGACATAATATCTTCTCAAAGAGATACGACGTCAAACAGGATAAAAATTCTTTGCAAATTGCTGCTGGATAAACCATCTGTCGTAGTCGTACCCTTAAGGGCCGCCTTACAAAAGGTTGTCCCCGCAAGTGTTCTCGGAGATTATCTGGAAACTGTGTCTATCGGAGATTACCTCGACAGGGATCAGTTTATTACAAAACTGACTGAAGGTGGCTATGAAAGAGTTCCATTGGTAGAAGAAGAAGGCGAATTCAGCATAAGAGGTCACATCATAGATGTTTATCCTCCCATCGTTCTGAACCCTTTAAGAGTGGAGTTTGTAGGGGATGAAATAGAGTCGATCAGGGAATTTGATCCTATAACCCAGCGATCCAGAAAGGAATTGCTTGAATTCGTTCTCCCTCCCGCAGGCGAGTTGATCATGTCCGTAGAAGCAAAGGAAAGAGCCCTGAAAAATTTCAGAACCAGGGCAAATGATCTGGGACTCTCCAGGGCACATAGAGACCATATTATCAATATCATCGACAATGGCCTGACGTCTTCTGTCAATCCCCATCTGTTGTCCCTGTTTTACGGGAATTTGGCTTCAGCGTCAGACGGTCTTGACACACTCTTTGATTATGTACCAAAGAACAGTATTGTTGTCCTTGATGATTTTCCTGCCCTTGAACAGGCGGGGGAGAGCATTGAAAATGGGATAGACCGGTTTTTACTGAAGGCCAGGAATGAGGGGAAATTTTATCTGGAAAAGGATTCCTTTTTCGTACCGGTAAATAATCTGTTGAAAGAATACGAGCACTTCCAAAGTGTGTATTTAGAAAACCTGCAGATTGATATACATCGCGGCGCGGGTAAAGATGCCGTCAAGTTTAACGTAGAACAAAATGTGGGGTTGAAACAAGATAAATCGACATTCTTAAAAAGGGAAGATGGGCTGCTTACTGCTCTTGCAGACAAGATAAAAAATTGGATTAATGAAGGAAACCTTATTGTCTTTTTGTGCGGCGAGGAGGATCAACAGCGAATGTTTCACCTGCTGGAGGGGTATTCTCTTCCCGTCAGACAATCGGAGTTGCCATTTTTTTCTGAGCTTGACGTTCATAATGGTCTGGGCCGTTTAATACTCCAGGCCGGCAAAATCAAAGAAGGATTTTGCTATCCTTTTATGAGACTGATTGTTATCGGTGAAGAAGAAATCTTCGGCAGAAAGATAAAGAGAAAAAGAAAAGCTTATGCCAGGGAAGGCTTCTTTCTCAAATCATTCGGGGAGTTACAGGAGGGTGATTTTGTCGTACATGGGGACCACGGCATAGGTCTTTACCGTGGATTGAAAAAACTGGAAATAAGGGATGTTGAAAATGATTTTCTCCTTTTAGAATATATGGGAGGGGACAAACTGTACATTCCAGTAGATCGTCTGGATCAAATTCAAAGATATATTGGTCCCGATGGCCATATCCCGGGTGTGGACAAACTGGGAGGCACATCGTGGGAAACGGCAAAAAGCAGGGTTAAAAAATCGGTTCGTGCCATTGCGAAAGAACTGGTTGCAATCTATGCTGCCAGGGAAGTCATGGAAGGGCATAAATTTCTTCCTCCTGACAGATATTACGAAGAATTCGCGTCTTCTTTTGAGTACGAGGAAACACTCGACCAGGCAAATGCCATCGAAGATGTAAATATGGACATGAATGATTCCAAACCTATGGACAGATTAATCTGCGGGGACGCCGGTTTTGGCAAGACTGAGGTGGCGGTCAGGGCTTCCTTCAGGAACGTCATGGATGGCAAGCAGGTGGCGGCCCTCGTTCCAACAACGATTCTTGCGGAGCAGCACTATCAGACATTTTCCGAAAGGTTTGAGAATTATCCGGTTCGCATTGAGGTTCTTAACCGGTATAAAACAGAGGCAGAGCAAAAAAAGATCGTGGAGGATATAAACAAGGGATTGGTGGATATCGCCATAGGTACGCAAAGGATTTTACAGAAAGATGTGACTTTCAAAGATCTGGGATTGGTGATTATTGATGAAGAGCAACGTTTTGGAGTCAGCGATAAAGAAAAGTTAAAAAAGCTTCGCAATCTTGTCGATGTCCTTACGCTGTCGGCGACACCAATACCAAGGACTTTGCAATTGTCTCTTGTCGGGATGAGGGATTTATCGGTTATTGATACCCCCCCTCAGGATCGACAGTCTGTCAAGGTCTATGTAACGGAATTCGATGAGGATGTTATAAAAGAAGCGATTGAAGGGGAACTGGCAAGAGGCGGGCAGGTTTTCTTCATTCACGATCGTATCAAATCTATATACAGTATGGCCCGTTTTGTGGAAAAACTCCTTCCAGAGTCAAAAATCGGGGTTGCGCATGGTCAGATGAAAGCAAAGGATCTCGAGAAGATCATGGTAAATTTTATAAAGAAAGAGTATAATATTTTGATTTGTACCACGATTATTGGAGCCGGGGTTGATATCCCTGCGGCAAATACCATTATCATCAATCGTGCGGACAGATTCGGACTTTCTCAACTGTATCAACTGAGAGGCAGAGTAGGAAGATCAAAAGAAGAAGCCCGCTCTTATCTCCTGATTCCGAAAGGAGTAGCGCTTTCTCGTGATGCCCGGAAGAGACTCAAGATCATCCAGGAGTTTTCTGAACCGGGGGCAGGTTTAAAAGTTGCGACACATGATCTCGAAATAAGAGGAGGGGGGAATTTCCTGGGGGTATCACAATCGGGTCACATATCTGCTGTCGGCTACGAGATGTACACAGAGTTGATGGAAAAGACGGTAAGGGAATTAAAAGGAGAGAAAGTTCCTGAAGAGGGAATAAGGCCTGAAATTAACTTTGGCCTGCCCGCTTTTATCCCGGATGATTATATTGCAGATGAGCACAGCAGGCTTGTGACCTACAAAAAGATATCGGTGGCCGCTTCGGAGGAGGATTTGTCTGAGATGAGAGAGGGGTTGATTGATTGCTATGGTTTTGTGCCGCCCGAAGTTGACAATCTCATGGAGATCATCACTGTCAGAAATTATCTGAAGGGAATAATGGTAAAAAAAATGGAGTATGACGGAACAAATATGTTTATCGCTTTTCATGAGAATAGTCCCGTAGATCCATTGAAGATCATTAATCTCAATCGAAACGGAAAATTGCCGGGAATGAAATTCACGCCTGATTTCAAGCTCCTCGTTTCCATGCCCGGGCTTAAAAAAAATGAAATTATCGATAAGGCTAAAAATCTGCTGGAAGAATTAATAAATTGATCAAAGGAGCGGCAATGAAGAATTTAAAGATATTGACAGCGATATGCGTTTTTTCGATCATTTCGGCAGTTTCATCGGGCGCCGCGGTGATAGACAGAATAGTGGCTGTTGTAAACGATGATATTATAACACTATCTGAATTGAACAGAGATCTTGAATCTTATATGAAAAGAGCGGATAAATCTTTTAAGGGGGCGGATAGAGAAAAGTTTGTGGAACAGGTGCGGTTAGCCATTTTGAATGATCTTATCAATGGGAAACTTGTTATCCAGGAAGCCAAAAAAATGGGAATTGTTGTAACAGATGGTGACATTGATGATGTAATAGAAGATACTCTTAACAGAAGAAAGATGTCCATGGAAGAAATGGAAGTGGCTATTGCCGGGGACGGACATACTTTTGAGGAATACAGGGAGGAGGCACGTCGGCATCTGATAAAAATGCGCTTGATAGGCAGAGAGATTAGAAGCAAAATCACCGTGAGTCAGAAGGAAATTGGCGATTATTACCGTCAACACAGGAATGATTACGAAGGTAAAGAAGCGGTCAGGATAAAACAGATACTGATTATTATTCCCACAGGTTGTGATATCGAAACAAAACAAAAACTGGAAGAAAATGCTGAAGGAATATTAAAGAGATTAAAGAGTGGTGAATCCTTCAGCACGTTGGCGGCAAAGTTTTCTCAAAGGCCGGCGGCAAAAGTGGGTGGTGACTTGGGTTATGTTGAAAAGGGACTGATGTTCCCGGTGGTGGATGAGATAGCCTTCAAATTAAAAACAGGAGAAACGAGCAAGATTGTTGAATCTCCCATAGGGTTTCATATCATTAAAATCATGGATAAAAGGGGAGAGGGGATTAAGCCGCTCGATTCGGTTCGGGAAGAGATCATGAGAAAAATAGGCAATAAGAAGATAGAGAAAAAGTTTCAGAAATGGCTTAAAGAAAAGAGAGAAAAATCTCTTATTGAGATACGACTGTGAAAAAGTTTCAAGTTGGCGCCCTGTCGGGCGAAATGTTTTCCGGTTTATATCCAATGTTTCAACTTTTTCCAAAGCCATCAAACCTGAAACTTTAAACTCGAAACCCGAAACTTAAGTTATGAAATACATTAAGATCAGGGGTGCATGTCAGCACAACCTGAGAAACGTGAACATCGATATTCCGAGAGATAAACTTGTCGTCATCACGGGTGTCAGTGGTTCGGGCAAATCTTCTCTGGCTTTTGATACCATATATGCCGAGGGTCAGAGACGATATGTGGAATCGCTTTCTACCTATGCCCGTCAGTTTATAGGTCAAATGGATAAGCCTGAAGTTGAATCCATCGAAGGTTTGTCTCCTGCCATAGCAATTGAACAGAGAACATTAAGCCAAAACCCCCGTTCCACAGTGGGAACGGTAACGGAAATATATGATTATCTTCGCCTCCTGTATGCCCGTGTCGGTGTTCCTCATTGTTACCAGTGCGGAAGGGAAATAAAATCCCAGACCGTTGATACAATGGTGGACAGCATCCTTTCCCTTCCGGTGCAGGCAAAGATCAATATTCTCGCACCTGTTGTAAGGGGGAGAAAGGGTGAATTTCAGAAGGAACTTAAAAAATTGCGGAGGGATGGGTTTGTCCGGGTTCGTGTTGACGGCAAAGTTAAAGATCTCTCTGATGATATCGTTCCGGACAAAAAGAAACGTCATGAAATTGATGTCGTTGTCGATCGTCTGATTATTAAAACCGGGATCAGACAACGTTTGAGAGATTCAGTGGAGATGGCCCTGAGTCTTTCAGAGGGACTCATAAAAGTTCAGATTATAGATGATGGAGAGGAGCTGGTTTTTAGCGAGGCATATGCCTGTCCTGATTGCGGTATAAGCATACCAGAGCTTTCTCCACGGATGTTTTCTTTTAATAGTCCCTATGGCGCCTGTCCCAAGTGCGGGGGGCTCGGCACAGATGTGTACTTCGATGAGAATCAGGTTGTTCCTGAACCGGGACTTTCTATAAGGGGTGGGGCTATTGCTCCCTGGGAGGGGAGAAAATCTCTTTATTTTTATCAGATGCTGGATGCCCTTTCCAAGCACTATACGTTTGATATTAATGCTCCCTTCAATCAACTACCTGAAAAGGTCAGACAAGTGCTTCTGTATGGTTCCGGAGATGAAGAAATTCAATTCTATCACGACAGAGGCAACAGGAGATATTTTTATAGCAAGGTCTTTGAAGGTGTAATGACCAGACTCAAGCGGCGTTATATGGAGGCGGATACTCATGAGATAAGAGATGATCTGTCAAGGTATATGAATATGAGAAATTGTGCTGCCTGTGGCGGGGCCAGATTAAGGGAGGAAAGTCTATCGGTGACCATAGGGGGGAAGAATATATATGAAGTGTGTCGGATGTCGATCGGCGAATGTATGGATTACTTCAATTCTCTGTCCCTCTCTCATCGGGAATCCATCATTTCGGAGAGAATACTGAAGGAAATCAGGGAAAGGCTGAGATTCCTTGTGGATGTAGGGATGGATTATCTGGATCTGGCGCGGTCTGCGGGTACCCTTTCGGGCGGTGAAGAACAACGTATAAGACTTGCCACTCAGATAGGATCAGGCCTCACAGGTGTTCTTTATGTCCTGGATGAACCTACTGTAGGGCTCCATCCAAGGGATAATGCCCGTCTTATCGCTACTCTCAAGAGACTGCGGGATATGGGGAATACCGTCCTGGTGGTGGAACATGATGCCGAGATGATGATTTCCTCTGATGACGTTGTCGATATGGGACCCGGCGCAGGATTGGATGGAGGAAGAGTCATCTTTCATGGTACACCCGGGGAGATTTGTAAATCAGAGGATTCCCTCACGGGAAAGTATATTTCAGGAAGATTATCGATTCCCGTACCGGAAAAACGAAGAAACAATCCCGGCCGCTTTATAATCATGGAAGGGGCATCGGAAAATAACCTGAAAGACATAGAAATCAAAATCCCCGTGGGTCTTTTTACCTGTGTCACGGGTGTATCGGGATCGGGTAAAAGCACCATGGTGATCGAAACCCTTTACAAGGTACTGCGCAGGAGACTGAACAGATACAGGGGGCGGATGGGGAAGATAAAAAGAATAAGGGATGTCGGCGGGATTGAAAAAGTTGTTGCCATGAACCAGCAGCCCATAGGGCGTACCCCCCGCTCAAATCCAGCCACCTATACGGGCGTGCTTTCATACGTACGGGATCTTTTCAGCCAGCTTCCGGAATCGAGAATGAGGGGATATAAACCCGGCAGGTTCAGTTTCAATGTGAAGGGGGGAAGATGCGAAGCGTGTCAGGGAGATGGCTTAAAGAGAATAGAAATGCATTTCTTGCCCGATGTTTACATAACCTGTGATGTATGCGGGGGAAAGAGATTTAATGAGGATACTCTGGAAATTCGCTACAAGGGAAAGAATATAGCGGATATCCTGGATATGACCGTCAATCAGACGCTCTCTTTTTTCGATAATATCCCCATAATAAAATCAAAATTGCAGCTTCTTTACGATGTGGGCCTGGGCTATATCAAATTGGGCCAATCCGCTACGACCCTGTCCGGGGGTGAAGCTCAGAGAGTAAAACTGGCCAGGGAACTGGGGAAGAGATTCAGGCGCAATATCCTTTATATTCTTGACGAACCAACGATCGGTCTTCATTTTGCCGATATTCACAAGCTTCTTGAAGTGTTGATGAGATTGGTTGATATGGGAAACACAGTTGTGGTGATCGAACACAATCTGGATGTAATCAAATCGGCCGATTATCTTATTGACCTCGGCCCCGAAGGAGGAGAAGGCGGAGGAAGAATCATTGCATCCGGTACACCCGAGGAAGTAGCAAAAACAGAAGGTTCTCTGACGGGTAATTTTTTGAGGAATCCCCAATTCACCATCAAAAAAAGTAAAAAACCTCGTTGACCCTGTAAAAACAGGGTGATAGAGTAGTTTTGGCACAAC
>Ga0209121_10006585_pt1 | contig 10166 bp, 10 predicted proteins | sample Cruoilmetagenom3_FD_187292 | JGI IMG/M metagenome (GOLD analysis project Ga0209121, IMG submission 187292) | Oil polluted marine microbial communities from Coal Oil Point, Santa Barbara, California, USA - Sample 3 (SPAdes) (version 2) | ecosystem: Environmental > Aquatic > Marine > Oil seeps ...
TCCAACCCGACCTCCAACACATGGGTGTCGTTTTCGCAATCCACGCGAATGAAATGCATGTCATAGCCAACATTATACGGATGACGCACCTCATCTTCGCCGCCCAACAGCAGCGAACACAGAATGGCAGTGAAATACGATTCGAACATGCACGGAACCCCTCGGCCACACCATATCGTGTAGGTCGATCAGATCAACACCCCAATAGGTAGAGTTTTCCGAAAAATTTCTGCGCCGCTCCCGCACGCCCAAATGATCGGCGCGGGAACGCCACGGGGCTCAGCCCTTGATCAACCCACCCGCCAGCGCGGTTTCGATCAACGCAACCGTTTCATCCACGCCATACAGCGCGATGAAACCACCGAAACGCGGGCCTTGGGATGCGCCCAACAGCACCTCGTACAGTGCTTTGAACCAGTCGCGCATCGGGTCGAACCGTTCGCGCCCGACCGTGAACACCACCGACTGCAACGCATCACCATCCAGCGCGCCATCATAGGCCTTCAGCAGATCGCGCAGCTCTTCCAGGGCTTCACGTTCCAGATCGGACGGCAGACGGAACACCTTCGCAGGTTCGACAAAGTCCTGATAATACTTAACCGCATAGCCCGCCGCCGCATCCAGATCGGGGTGCGTTTCCGGCGTCGCATCGGGCGCATAGCGCTGGATGAAGCCCCACAGCTGACCCTTGTCATCCGCATGCGCCACGGACGCCAGGTTCAGCAACATACCAAACGGCACGACCATGTTGGACTGCGGAACATCACCGCCGTGGATGTGCCACACCGGGTTGTTCAACTGCGCCTTCAGGTCCTGCCCGTGATAGGCCCGCAGCTGTTGGTGATATTCATCCATCGCCTTTGGGATCACGTCGAAATGCATGCGTTTCGCCGTCTTGGGCTTTTGGTACATGAAATACGACAGGCTTTCAGAGGACGCATAGGTCAGCCATTGGTCGATCGATACACCGTTACCAGAGGTCTTGGAAATTTTCTGGCCGTTTTCATCCAGGAACAGCTCGTACGTGAAGTGATCCGGCGCGGGGGCGCCCAAAATGCGGCAGATTTTGTCATAGATCGGCGTGTTGGTGCTGTGGTCCTTGCCGTACATTTCGAAATCTACGCCCAGCGCGGCCCAGCGGGCACCAAAGTCCGGCTTCCACTGCAATTTCACGCGACCACCCGTGACCGGCAGGGTCCATTCCTTGCCGTCCTGATCATCAAAGGTGATCGTGTGATCGGTCGCGTTCACTTCTTTCATCGGCACATACAGGACACGGCCGGTTTCCGGGTGGATCGGCAGGAAGATCGAATAGGTCTGGCGCCGTTCTTCACGCAAGGATTTCAGCATCACCGCCATGATCTCATCGTATTTCTCGACGGCTCGCTTCAGCACCGCGTCGAATTGACCCGAGCCATAGAATTCGGTCGCCGAGATGAACTCATAGTCAAAACCGAACGTGTCCAGGAAACGGCGCAGCATGGCGTTGTTGTGGTCACCGAAACTGTCATGCGTACCAAACGGATCGGGCACGGATGTCAGCGGTTTTTGCAGATGCTCATGCAGCCCTTCGGAATTGGGCACATTGCCCGGCACCTTGCGCATGCCGTCCAGATCGTCCGAGAAACACACAAGTTTCGTGGGAATATCGCTGATTTCCTCAAAGGCGCGTTTGACCATCGTGGTGCGCGCGACTTCACCAAAGGTGCCGATATGGGGCAGGCCTGAGGGGCCATAGCCCGTCTCGAACAACACATATCCCTTGTCCGGCGCGCCCTTTGCGTAACGTTTCAACACCCGGCGGGCCTCTTCAAAGGGCCAGGCTTTCGACGACATCGCAGTTTCGCGCAGATCAGACATGTTTCGTTCCTCATATCCCGGGCTTCATACCCAGCGGACTCACTCCCTATTGCGCGAACCCCCCCTCGTCAATATTCTGCACCGCAACAACCTTTACAGGAGGCCCCACCGTGCCCGATCTGCCCGACTTGCCCCATTCCCTTACCGCCGAAGACAGCCTGGTTGCCGTCATGGTCGCCATTGCCGCGTCAGACGAACAAATGCGAACGTCGGAACTGGTGACAATCGAAAGCATTGTGAACCACCTGCCGGTCTTTGCCAGCTATGACATGGATCGCATCAAGACCGTGTCGCAAACCGTGTTCGACCTGTTTTCCGTCGAAGACGGGCTGGACGCGCTGTTTGGTCTGGTGCGTGACAACCTGCCCGAAAGCCTGTGGGAAACCGCCTATGCGCTGGCCTGCGATGTTGCCGCGGCGGATGGAGAGCTGAACAACACCGAACTGCGTCTGCTGGAAGAAATGCGCTATGAGCTGTCAATCGACCGGCTGCACGCCGCCGCCATCGAACGCGGTGCGCGTGCGCGCCACATGACGGTGTAAGCGGAACGCGGCGGTCACATCACCTGTGCCCCAGCTTGCTGCCGTCCCTGAGCCATGAAAGGACCACCCTTGACGGACAGGACCGACAGCACCTCCGGCTGGGGCGTCATCATTGCCTCATCTTCGATCATGTCCCTGGCGCTGCTGGGCGACGCGCTGCTCTATGCCGTGCTTCCGGCCTATGCCCACGAATTTGGCCTGACCTTGCCCTGGGTCGGCGTCATGCTGTCGGCAAACCGCTTTGTGCGCGTCTTTGCCTATGGGGCGATTGCGCGGCTGACCCATGCGGTTGGCCTGCGCGGCATGTGCATTCTGGCAGCGATGACCGCAACGGTTTCGACCGCGCTCTATGGCGTTGGTCAGGGTCCTGCGATCCTTCTGGCCGCCCGCATCCTGTGGGGGCTGACCTATGCCAGCCTTGTGTTGGCGACCCTGTCTTATGCGCTGAAGTTCCGCGCACAGGTCGGCACACGTGTCGGTGTTGGCCAGGCGATCCAGCGGGTCGGCCCGATCCTTGCGCTGTTTGGTGGTGCCTGGCTGGTTGGCACACTTGGGCCGAACATGGCCTTTGTTCTGCTGGCATTTCCGACCGCTTTGGCGATCATCGTCGCCCTCAGCCTGCCCAAAAGCCCGGTGTCACAGACCGAACGCCCCAAACCCGCATCGCTGGCCCGCCCGAAACCCGTCGACATCCTGTTCTTTCTGCAAGGCTATGGCGTTGACGGGGTGTTCGCCGTCACCATTACCCTGATCTTTGCCCGCAATGCCTCGCTTTCGGATGCGGTCATGAGCGGCGGCGCCCTATTGGCCATGCGCCATTTTGGCGAGGCCATCGCAGCCCCGCTGTTTGGCTGGATTGCCGACCGTTTCGGCGCGCGGCGGATCTTTGTGATCGCCGCCCTTCTGACCATGCTCGGCTTTGTGCTTGTCGCGATGGGGGTGACTGTGCCGGGCGCACTTGTCATGCTTCTGTTTCGTGGCGCGCTGGCCTCGCTGGGGCCCGCCGTCATCGCCCAATCCCTGGACGATCAGGAGGACGTGATCGGCCCCCTGGCCCGGATGCAGGCCTGGCGGGATTTCGGGGCCGCCTGCGGCCCGCTTGTGACAGGGTTTCTGTTGGTCAGCTTTTCTGCCGAACAACAGCACGGCGCGGTCGCCATCGCGCTGGCGGCTGGCCTGATCTATTGGCTGATCACGGCAAAGCGATGAGACCTGCCCTTGATCCCCCCCTGGCCGCGCCATATCACCGAACAGCCGACTTTCAACCCGTTCAACCTTTTGGGGATCCCATGCTCGACACTTTTGACATCACCAAACGCTGGCCTGCGACCCGTTCGGACGCGATCCAGCTCTACTCGCTGCCCACACCCAACGGCATCAAGGTCTCGGCCATGCTGGAGGAATGCGGCCTGGCGTATGAAGCGCACCTTGTGAACATCATGCAAGACGACCAGTTCACGCCCGACTTTCTGTCGCTGAACCCGAACAACAAGATCCCCGCAATCATTGATCCCGATGGGCCGAACGGCAAACCTCTGGGCCTGTTTGAAACCGGCGCCATCCTGATCTATCTGGCGGAAAAGACCGGAAAATTCCTGCCGGTCGATCCTGTCAAACGATATGAAACCATCCAATGGCTGATGTGGCAAATGGGCGGGCTGGGCCCGATGCTGGGCCAGTTCGGTTTCTTCCATGCCTTTGGTGGCAAGGCGATCGAAGACCCCCGCCCGGTCGCGCGCTATCGCGAAGAAGGCCAACGCCTGCTGGGCGTGCTGAACGACCGGCTTGAGGGGCGCGATTTCATCATGGGCGACGATTACACCATCGCCGATATCGCCTGCTGGCCATGGGTTCGCGCAATTTCAACGCCTTACAAAGCCGAGGCCGAAATGGAACTGGAAGACGTGCCCAACGTCACCCGCTGGCTTGAGGCCTGCATGGCCCGTCCCGCCAGCCAGGTCGCCGTGAACGTCCCCCCGCGCCCGTAACGGCCCCAAACCACGGCGGACCTGCCCGCTCGTGTGACCCCAGGGTCCCCTCCCCTTTCAGGGGGAGGGACAGGGTGGGGGTTTTACCGACAATCCTGCGCGCCAAAGGCGCCCATTTGGATCATGTGCCGCAAATCATGTACCATAAAGTGTCGCCCAGCGCGTGATCAGCTGCCCTTGCAGCCACCGCGACCGGTTGGACCAGGCCTTGGCCCCCTCGGGACGCTCGCGCTCAGCGCGTTTCAAACGGTCGCGTCGCGCCACGTCTCCGGTAAAGATCGCAAAGGCCAACGGTGTGCCATCCGAGGCCGTGACATAGCCGGCAAGCGAGCTGACAAAGTTCAGCGTACCGGTCTTGGCGCGGATCGAATGCGGCGCGTTCTGCAAGGGTTTTCCGTCACGTCCAACCGCCGAGATCGGCTTCATCAACCCCGGAAGCGCGCCATCCGGACCCACTTTGACAAGGGCTTTCACCATATCGCTGGCGGACACACGGTTATCGTCGCTCAACCCGCTGTGGTCCTGAAATTTCGCATGTTTCGCGCCCAAATCATCGCGCATCCATTGGCTCATCATACGGGCGGATGCCAACAAGGATCCCGGCTTGCCCCCGCGCGCCTGACTGGCGCTGAGCCCAACGACCTCGGCGGTCATGTTGTTGGAATACTTCAACATCAGCTGCACAATCTTGGACAGGGGCAGGCTGTCACTGCTGACCAGAACCGTGCCGCCGGGCAGGCGTTTGGTCACATCGACCTTGGGCAAACGCACCCCCTGCGCCCGCGCCAGGGCCTGAAACACCTCGCCCCCATACAGATCAGGGCGGCGCACAGGCAACCATCGCGCACCCCCTGCCCCCAATGCGGATCGTGCCACGGTCCACTGATCCACACCTTGTTGCGAGGCATAGGTATAAACCGGCAAATCCCGGTCCACGACGCGCATCTGCGCCATCTGAACCTCTGGGCGATACCGGTCCGACCGCGCGTCCATCGTGACGGCATACCCGGAACTGGCCCGCTTCCATTCGAAATGCACGCGATTGTAGTTCAGGTTCAGCCCGCTGACCGCCGGGTTATAGCCCAGGTGATCAGGCTGTTCGTCATCAATCACCCGCTGGTACGGCAACGCCCCGGCAAAGACGCGGAATTTTCCACTAACCCCGGTGACCCCTGCCGCCTTCAGCCGCGCCGCCATGGCCGCCAGGGCATCGGTGTCCAGCATCGGATCACCCCCCCCCGCCAACACCAGGTCACCCTGAATGATACCGCCCTGCACAGGGCCCGTGGCGATCAGGCGTGTCTGAAACCGATGCGCGCCACCCATGGCGTGCAATCCATAGACCGCCGTCACGGCCTTGGTCACGCTGGCCGGGGGCAATGGCAGCAACGGGTTGTGTGTTTCCAGCACCCGCCCGCTGCGCGCGTCTGCCACCACATAGCCAACCTTGCCGCCCAATTCGGCCTGCGCAATCAACCCCTCGGCCTGGGCGACCGCCTGCTTGGCGAAATCCGAGCCCCGGCGTATTGGCACGGGCGAAGTCATTGGCGCATTCGCAAATGCACGGCCTGCCAGAACCGATCCCATGCCGCCCAACAGCAGCCGTCTTGAAATTTCTGTTGTCATGACCCTGAGTTAACCGCCCCGGCGTCACGGGCGCAAGACAGGTTTGCCGGACCCGCGTGAATATGTCCCAAAAGGCGGGTGCTGTTCCCGATCGGCCCCGCCCAAGCCAGCGGCCCTTATCAGTCCCCTCACCAGTCCCCGCGCGCCCGGATTGCCGAGGAGGAGTGATCCACCATCGGCACATTCACCAGACACCAGGCCGGGGGATCGGTACGGGCCAGGCATCCGGCATCACGCCCGCGCAGACGAAACCGCTTGAACCGCTGCGCCGCCACAGACGTGCGCGCCGCAACACGGTCGCCGGGCCGCGCAATCACCCCGACGGGCACGTTTTCCATGATCCAGTCCCAGCGCTGCCAGTGGTGGAAACCCTCCAGATTGTCGGCCCCCATCAGCCAAACGAACCGAACGCCGGGATACAGGTGAAACAACGCCTCGAGCGTTTGCGCCGTATAGCGCGTGCCGGTGTGGGCTTCGATATCCGTCACCGTGACCGCCGGATGGGCCATCACGCCGCGCGCCCGCGACAGACGGTCCGCCATTGGTGCGGGGCCATGATCTTTCAATGGATTGCCCGGCGACACCAGCCACCAAACACTGTCCAGCCCAAACCGCTTCAACGCTTCGCGCGTGATATGGGCGTGCCCTGCGTGGGCCGGATCAAATGACCCTCCCAACAGGCCAACCACCTGGCCGGGGCGGGCATATGGCAATCCGTGTCGCATAGCCATACCCACCCTCATTTGCCTGCCAACAAAGCCGCAAGCGCAGCAATGCCGACAAGCGCTAGAACCGCGCCATCGCCGCGTGCCTTTTCTTTAGGAACGATTTGGATGCCTCTTTCCATGATTTCACTCTCGGCACTTTCGTACTTGTCGATGAGTTCACTAGCCCTCTGAAACCCAAGCGCCTTGGATAAGTGAATAAGAGTGGCGAGATTGGTGCTGCTGTCCCCTCTCTCAATACGGGAAAGCGCTGCCCGGCTGATCCCCACACGTTCAGCCAAAGCCTCCTGCTCAAGGCCGCGCTCCTTTCGCAATGAGGCGATGAGTTGCCCAAATATCGCATCACAGAAGGTAATTCTTTCTACGTCCATTGAAACCACCCTGAAGAGTGAATATTAAGCATGCGCGATTTTCGCACATGAGCGAAATCTCCAAATCTATTTGGCAACACCTGAAAGGAATTACAATGACTAAACTTGGCTCAGTCCTGAGAACCCCCAAACAGTTCATCTTCCATTATGGGATTTATGTTGGGGACAACCACGTGATTGACAATTCTCCGCACCACGGTGGCGTGGCCTTTCGAACGATTGACGATTTTTCAGGCAATGTGGGCTTCACGATCACAAACGAACCATCATCGCTCCGGGATGGGATGATGCGTGTGAAAAGAGCTAAAGATTTGCTAGGGTGCCAATATCGGCTACTCTCGTACAACTGCGAACACTTCACAAACCTTATCGTGTTCGGACGACCCTCCTCAAAACAGGTTTCCCACGCCATCACGTGCGCCACACTCGGGGCGACCGTATCAAAACGCCCTTTGTTCGGTTTTTGCGCAGGTGCCGTTCTGGGGCTGATTGCGGCGCAGACCTGACATCATTGAATTGAGATCGCAAAACGCAGAGCATTGCCCCCACCCGCCCCCTCATTTATCAAGCCCTGAAACAACGCAAAAACATCCCGGAGCATTCCCATGGCAGCCTATCAATACGTCTATCACATGGATGGTGTCTCCAAGACTTATCCCGGTGGCAAAAAATGCTTTGAAAACATCCGCCTGTCCTTCCTGCCCGGCGTCAAAATCGGTGTGGTCGGGGTCAATGGCACCGGTAAATCGACGCTCATGCGCATTATGGCGGGGATCGACAAGGATTTCACCGGCGAGGCCTGGGCGGCCGAGGGCGCCAAGGTCGGATATCTGCCGCAGGAGCCTGAACTGGATGCCTCACTGGACGTGCGCGGCAATGTCATGCTGGGCGTTAAGGCGAAAAAGGACATCCTGGATCGCTATAACGAACTGGCCATGAACTACTCGGATGAAACCGCCGATGAGATGGCCGAGCTTCAGGACAAGATCGACGCCGAAAACCTGTGGGATCTGGACAGCCAGATTGACGTTTCGATGGAGGCGCTGCGTTGCCCCGCCGATGACGCCGATGTGACGACCCTGTCGGGTGGTGAAAAACGCCGCGTGGCGCTGTGCAAGCTGTTGCTGCAACAGCCCGAAATGCTGCTTTTGGATGAACCGACCAACCACCTGGACGCGGAAACCATCGCCTGGCTGCAACAGCACCTTATTGAATACAAAGGCACAATCCTGATTGTCACCCACGACCGGTATTTCCTGGATGACATCACCAGCTGGATCCTGGAACTCGACCGGGGCCGCGGCATTCCCTACGAAGGCAACTACTCAGCCTGGTTGGAACAGAAGGCCAAGCGCCTGGCACAGGAAGCGCGTGAGGACAAATCCAAGCAGCAGACCCTGAACCGCGAACTGGAATGGATGCGTCAGGGCGCCAAGGCCCGTCAGGCGAAATCCAAGGCCCGGATCAACGCCTATAACGACATGGCTGGCCAGTCCGAGCGCGAGAAGCTGGCCCACGCCCAGATCGTCATCCCGAACGGCCCGCGTCTGGGGTCAAAGGTGATCGAGGTCGAAGGGTTGAAGAAACACATGGGCGACAAACAGTTGATCGAAGACCTGTCGTTCTCGCTGCCGCCGGGTGGCATCGTCGGCGTGATCGGCCCCAACGGCGCGGGCAAATCGACCCTGTTCCGCATGTTGACCGGGCAGGAACAGCCCGACGCGGGCACGATCGAATATGGCGACACAGTCGACCTGTCCTATGTCGACCAATCGCGCGACGACCTGCAAGCCGACGCGACCGTCTGGGAGGCCATCACCGGTGGTGCCGAAATCATCGAACTGGGCGACGCACAGGTCAATTCGCGCGCCTATTGTTCGTCCTTCAACTTCAAGGGCGGCGATCAGCAGAAAAAGGTCGGATTGCTGTCAGGCGGTGAACGCAACCGCGTCCACATGGCGCGTCTGTTGAAAGAGGGCGGCAATGTGCTGCTGCTTGACGAGCCCACCAACGATCTGGACGTCGAAACCCTGCGCGCGCTGGAAGACGCGCTGGTCGATTTCGCCGGCTGCGCCGTGGTCATCTCGCACGACCGCTTTTTCCTCGATCGCATCTGCACCCACATGCTGGCGTTTGAAGGCGAGGCGCACGTGGAATGGTTCGAAGGCAACTTCGAGGAATACGAAGAAGACAAGAAACGACGCCTTGGTGCCGATGCAATGGAGCCGAAGCGGTTGAAGTATAAGAAATTTACACGGTAACTTTTTTTGCCCAAGGCAAACTGTTACAAGCGCGAAAGCGGGTGTCAACGGCGGCGTAACAACCTGCCAGTGGGGCGGAGCAAAAGTCGGCCATTTGGTGCCGCGCCTTGGGGCGTGATGCCCTCAAGTAGCAAGCACGTTCCAAGGCGCGTTGGCCATTCCAAATACCGGACGTGGTCCACGCCCTGGGCGGCACGGTATCGCAAGCTTGTCGTGTTCGCGCAGGAAAGTTGGCAGGCGCAGAGTTTTGAGATGGTTGGCCAACAGCAATTCTGGTGCATCGGTCACGGTCGCGCGGAAACGCAAGTCCTCAGACGGTCCAGCGAAGCTCGCGCGGACACGATACACTCGGAAGAACCGCGCCACATCTTTAAGCCGCACCTTTGCGAGGAGTGGTTTGAGGTTCGAGTAAAATTGGACGTTCTCACTGGGGCTGTCCAGGCGGTCCGAAAAGAGTTTCCAAAGGTCACTTTCATCCGGTACGCCGTCCTCTGTGCCCCATTCGATTTTGTTCATGGTGATGCCCTCGGATTAGCTGAAACGGTCACCGGGCGAAGCAGACGGACACGGTTCAAAAAGTCGCGCCCATAGGATTCGAACGCTTGCTGAACCCGTTCGATGATACGAGCGCGGGTTTCATCACTCGAAGGGCGTTCGGCGGCGACAATTGTTCGCTGACGTTTTACCGTGACATTGTCAATGAGCGTTCAAAACTGACCCGGTATCAGCCTTTAGAAGTGACCCACCCGATATGAGGCAAATCCAGCAGGCGGGCTGCCCTCAAATAGCGAGC
>Ga0209121_10006586_pt1 | contig 10163 bp, 2 predicted proteins | sample Cruoilmetagenom3_FD_187292 | JGI IMG/M metagenome (GOLD analysis project Ga0209121, IMG submission 187292) | Oil polluted marine microbial communities from Coal Oil Point, Santa Barbara, California, USA - Sample 3 (SPAdes) (version 2) | ecosystem: Environmental > Aquatic > Marine > Oil seeps ...
AAATCCCATTGCCAGGACGTTATATCTCCCAACACCTGTTTTGCCTCGAACTTCGCCGCCTCGCCTGCTCGTATCGGTCCGAGCAATTGTGCAATCCTCGCATCGATCGGCGGACAATACGCAACAATCCATGATATACCCTCTTCACCCCGGTAATGAATACTCCCGATCGAGGTTTGTTTGTCCTTACTGAACGTACTGACTCGCAGCGCATCGAATGTGATCGCCTCGGTCTCCGGCCCGCCCCAAACATATCGCCCACCGTTGTACCATCCGCCTACGCCGCGGGCATGTACGTGCCATCGGCCTTCTCGCAGCAGCTCGATTTTCCACGCCGTATTAGGCTGAGGCTGATTATCATAAACGCCGCTGAGGACTATCAGATTTGCCTTAACCGGCTTGTCCCAGCGAGCCATCCACCACGCACCCTTATCTTCGGCAACAATTCCCAAATCCTCTCCGTACCCCACACCATATTCATGCCATTGTGATTCTTTCATAAACTTGCCGGTCTGGTTGTCGTAAACAATATGGTCTACAGCTCCGCGCAGACCTTTCTCGAATGACTTAAGATTGCCCGAAAGGTCTGCTTCAAGCAGGAGATTATTGACCGATTCCGGGATTCTGACAGCCCATGAGTTAATCGTCACAATCAAGATTAACAACACCGTTACTTTGACACTGCCCATTTTCTTATCTCCAAAAGATAAAGTTATCCAGCCTTGGTAATAAATTCTACGCTCGACCAATACTCTTACGTCTTTCACATTGATCTTCACATTATACACCCGAAGCCAATTGTCTACCACCAGCTTCCGGCCGGCCTGGAACAAGTGGATTGAAATTGAGCACACTCATTTTAGTAGAATTGTGCATTTCTGTGGATAGAAAAGGCCATCAAGTGGCGAGCAAAACTGCGGCAAGTAGAAAATATGATGAAGTGACATAGCATCCACAAAACGACCAAATTATCATCCGTCGGTACCTACAACCACTATACAACTCGAAGGCCCTTTATCTACCTATTCTCAAAAAATCCTAACTCCATAAGTTGTTAGATATAAAGGAGTTTGGCTGTGACTAAAAATTTGCAATCGTATTCAATGTCCATCGTCAATTAGCAAGTGACATTGACTAGTACCTCGTGGAATCGATGAAGCAAGGAAAACTTTTTGGCAAAAAGAATTTTGGTATCTTACTTTGAGTTTTTAATAGATGAATGAGGCTTTTTATGTCTGAATGTTATAGTTGTTTTTAGCTTAATCTTCAAGCATTCCATCATGGGTGGTTTCCTCCTTGATCTGCCTTGCTTCAGAGGGGTATAATCAATTCTATGATTTTAATATCTAAACGCCTATCAGTCAAACACGGAGGAGATACGTATCCATGAATCGACGTCATTTTTTGCGTTTCGCTACATTGGTATATACTGCTGCTCTTTTGGCATCCGCGCCAATAGTCGCTGCAACAGAGAGTGCCGACACCTTCAGGAATCCTCCGGACTCGACTCGGCCTGGGGTGTACTGGTATTTCATGGATGGGAATCTGGATGTTGATGAGATGGTTAAAGACATCGAATCAATGAAAGAGGCCGGCATTGGCAACCTGGTCTTCCTGGAAGTGAATGTGGGCGTACCGCGCGGCCCGGTGGATTTCATGAGCGACCAGTGGCAGGCACTGTTTGTTAACGCGGTTCGTCATGCCGAACGGCTTGGCATTGACATCACTCTGGGAGCGGGACCGGGCTGGACGGGCAGTGGCGGGCCCTGGGTCAAATCCGAACAGTCGATGCAGCATCTGGTGTTCAGCACCATAGAAACCAGGGGCCCCACTATCTTCGACGGTGTCCTTCCTGTGCCAGACCAGCGCAGTACTCGTTGGCACACGATGCTAAATCCATTTTATGAGGATGTTGTGGTTTATGCATTCCCAAAGTGTACCCCGGTTATCGACAATATAAATGAGAAGGCACTGTTCGAACGCGATCCCTACACCTCGATGCCTGGTGTCAAACCCTATTTGCCGGCACTCGCAAATTATCCGCACCAGGACACCTCAGACTTTATCGATCCCGAGACCATGATCGACCTGACCGGGCGCCTGCAGGCGGATGGTCGCCTGAAATGGGCAGTCCCATCCGGGGAATGGACGATTATGCGTATGGGGCGCCGCTCCACCGGTGCGAGTACCCGACCTGCGCCCGCCCCAGGTGTGGGCTTTGACCATGACAAGTTCGATAAGGCCGCGCTGGAGCATCATTTTGACAACTACTACGGCAAACTCCTCAAGAAGGTTGGGACGCGTGCAGAAAAGCATGGCTGGACCACGGTCCACCTCGACAGTTGGGAAATGGGTGCGCAGAACTGGACACCGAGCTTTCGTGAGGAATTCATCAAACGCCGTGGTTACGATCCGAAGCCCTACCTCGTGACGTTCAGCGGTCGCGCCGTCGAGAGTGTGGAGGTGACGGAACGCTTTCTCTGGGACATACGTGCCACGGCCCATGAGCTTGTACTGGAGAACTACGCCGGCCACTTGAAAAAACTCGGCCGTAAGCACGGCTTTGAACTGTCCATAGAACCGTACGACATGAATCCCTGCGCCGACCTGGATCTGGGGGCCGTGGCGGATGTGCCCATGTGTGAATTCTGGGGCGCCGGGTTTGGGTTTGATTCGTCTTTCAGTTGTATCGAAGCAACATCCATCGCCCACACCATGGGCCGGTCGATCGTATCGGCGGAGGCTTTTACAGGGACGGATCAATGGCAGCAATACCCCTGGTCCATGAAGAACCAGGGAGACTGGGCGTTCTGTATGGGGATCAACCGTTTTGTCTATCACACCTTTGCCCACAAACCGCTGGGTGACGAATATCGACCGGGCATGACCATGGGCCCTTACGGCGTACATTGGGACAGGGGCCAGACCTGGTGGCCGATGGTAAAGGATTATCACAAATATATATCCCGCTGTAGTCATCTGCTAAGACAGGGTGTTACGGTATCCGATATCCTGTATCTAACGCCCGAAGGCGCTCCTCACGTTTTTCGCGCTCCGGCCAGCGCATTGGAGGGCAAAGGACCGCTTGCCGACAAGAAAGGTTACGGCTTTGACGGGTGCTCACCGAATATCCTGATGGACAGAGCGGGAGTTAAGGATGGATGCATTGTATTTCCTGGCGGAACTTCGTATCGCCTGATGGTGCTGCCGGAATTTGAAACTATGACGCCGAAGCTTCTGACAAAGATCGCCGAGTTAGTAAAAACCGGCGCGACGATTATCGGTTCGCCGCCTGTAAAATCACCAAGCCTGTCAGACTACCCGAAATGTGATGACAAGGTACGAAAGCTTGCAAAGAAACTCTGGAGCACCTTGGAAAGACCTGCGGAAATAATCAAACGAAAATACGGCCAAGGCACTATCTACTTCGGCGGCCCTAAACCTAAGGGACTCTACCCTGATTATGACAGCACCACTTCGGTTCTGAAACAGATGAGTGTCAGCGAAGATTTCACATCCACCGGCCCGGTGCGTTACGGACACCGCACCACAAAACAGCAGGAAATATACTTCGTCTCAAACAAGTCCGGCGAACCCATCCAAGCCGATTGCACATTCAGGGTCGTAAAGTCCAAACCGGAATTGTGGAATCCGGTAACGGGCCAGAGACGTGCCCTGCCTCAGTATAAAATCCAAAATGGTTTAACAACGATACCATTGCAATTCGCTCCGTACGAAAGTTACTTTATTATTTTCCCTCGTAAGAAATCAGCCAATCTGCCGATCATTGGCGCTAGTGTCAATTTCCCGGCGACAACTTTGGTAGCAACCTTGGAAGGCGTGTGGGATGTAAGTTTCGATCCAAAATGGGGCGGACCTGAGAAGGTGACATTCACAACGCTCGACGATTGGACATCAAGAGAAGAAAGCGGAATCAAATACTACTCCGGCATCGCCGCGTATAAGAAGAATTTTGACCTTTCTCATAAGTCAGGCAAACAAGTTTATGTCGATCTTGGAACGGTTCATGATATGGCGCGGGTTAAGCTTAATGGTAGGGATCTTGGCGTTGTGTGGTGTGCGCCATGGCGTTTGAATATTACGGATGCAGTCAAAGCAAATGGTAATATGCTTGAGATCGAAGTGGCCAACCGCTGGCCCAACCGTCTGCTCGGCGACCAGCAGGCACCGGATAGGGATGTGAGAACCGTGCAATGGGAATCCGGTTTTCTGGAAGGCAAAGAGTACAAGACCGGCCGTTATACGTTTACCACCGGACGCGGTCCGGGTAAACTCCTGCCCTCCGGTCTGCTCGGACCTGTACGCATCCTGGTTAATCGAACTGAAAGGAAATGAGTAATGTCAAGAAAAACTGCAGCGATAGTACTGTGTCTTATAAGCTTGTCGGTGCTGAGGGCAGGCAACTTAGAGACCGACTTCCGGAACCCGCCGCGTCAGGCCGGGATTCGTTGCTGGTGGTGGTGGCTCAATAGTAATGTTACCAAAGAGGCTATCACCAGAGACCTGGAGGCAATGCACGATAAGGGCTTCAGCGGGGCCATGATCTTTGATGCGGGAACCGAACTGCGCTGGGGTCCTGATAAGAACGTTCCCAATGGCCCTATGTTTTCCAGTCCGGCATGGACCGAACTCTATCTTCATGCGCTTGAGGAAGCTAAACGCCTCAGCTTGGAATTAGGCCTCTCCATACAGAGCGGCTGGAATCTGGGCGGACCGTTTGTCACGCTGGACGACAAGGCCAAGCAGATCACCTGGTCGGAGATTCAGTTGGAGGGGCCAGCCCGGATCGAACAGGCACTGCCTGTTCCCAAAGCCAACTACAATTACTATCGCGATATCTGTGTGTTGGCCTATCCGAAGAAAGAGGTTCCCGGGGAACCTCGCAGGCCCATCAGCCACCTGACAGCCAAATCCGGCGCACGGGAGTTGGGCGGGTCGGCACCGGACTGTCGCTTTCTGCTGAATGATCACCCTTCTGTAGATGGAGAAGAAGACGCATTACTTAAGGATATTATAAATGTTACTGACAACATAAGCAAAGATGGCCTATTGGAATGGAATGTACCTGCGGGGAAATGGACGGTCATGCGAATCGGTTATACCCCGACCAAGGCTCATGTTGCTACGTCGAGCGACAACTGGAAGGGACATGTCATCGACTATCTCAGTAAGGATGTCTTCGATCGCTACTGGTACAAAACCGTGGATCCATTATTGAAAAAGGCAGGGCCCCTGGCTGGTACGGTTTTAAAGCAACTGGAGACCGACAGTTGGGAATGCGGCGGTATGAACTGGAGCCCCGGATTTGCTGCGGATTTCAAGCAGTATTGCGGCTACGACATCATCAAGTATTTACCTGTTGTGGCCGGCAAGATCATTGAAAATCGTGAGATTAGTAACGCCTTCCTGGCCGACCTTAGAAAGACCATTGCCCACTGTGTCTCGGAAAATCATTACCGGAGGTTTGCCGAACACGCGGCACGATACAACATAGGCATCCAGCCCGAATGTTCCGGCCCGCATGCGGCCCCGCTCGATGGTATCACCAACTACAAACACAGCGACATTGTCATGAGCGAGTTCTGGATCCCCTGCCCGCACCGCCCCAGACCCGAAAACCGTTTCTACATCAAACAGGCCTCTTCCGCAGCCCACATCTATGGCAAGCAAATCGTTGGCGCAGAGTCCTTTACCTCCCTGCGTAAACCCCACTGGGGCGTAGAATTGTGGTATGACATGAAACCACACATGGATTTCGAGTACTGTGAAGGCCTGAACATGATCTTCTTCCATACGTTTACCTGCTCGCCCCAAGCGATGGGTATCCCCGGCCAGGAGTACTTTGCCGGCACGCACGTCAACCCGCAGGTGACCTGGTGGGACCTTTCGAAGCCGTTCATGGACTACATGAATCGCATTCAGACCGTGGTTCAGCGTGGTACATTCGTGGCCGATGTGCTGTATTACTACGGAGACCACGTGCCCAACATTGCCGTGCACAAGGGATTCAACCGGGCCGGTACCTTGCCCGGTTACGATTTCGATGTGACCAATGAAGAGGTCTTGCTAAAGCTGGAGGTTATTAAGGGTGAGGTGGTGGTTCCCAGTGGGCTCAGCTATTGCGTCCTGGTTCTACCGGATCATAAGGTCCTGTCCCTGGCAGTACTGGAAAAGGTTCACAGTCTCCTAAAGCAAGGGGCTACTATCCTGGGTTCCAAACCGGAACGCCTGGTCAGTCTGGTAGGCGGCCAAGCTGCCCAGCACACATTCCACAAACTCGCCGACAGGCTGTGGGGTAGCAATCCGGGGGCAAAAGGCCAGAAAAAGGTCGGCAAAGGTCGTCTCGTTTGGGGACAGACCTCTCGTGAGTTCCTGCAAGGTGACGGTCTTGCCCTGGACTTCGAGGTGCTCGATGTTGAAAGGCAACTGGACTACCAGTACATCCACTACACTGCAGAGGATGCCGACGTCTACTTTGTCTGCAACCAAACGGATCAACCCCAATCCATTGCCTCCGCATTTCGTGTTTCCGGCAAACAACCGGAATTATGGGATCCGGTGACAGGACACATTACGACAGCGGGCGCATTCAAACAGACCGATGGCCGGACGATTATTCCCATGGAATTTGATCCCTATGGCTCCTGCCTGGTCTTCTTCCGCAAATCTATCTCTGCCCTGGAACAAGGTACGGAACGTTCCAATTATCCGGTGTTGAATGTTGTCAACGAGATTCAGGGCCCATGGCAGGTAGCGTTTGCCCCGACCTGGGGCGGGCCTGCGTCTGTTGAATTCAAGACATTGATCGATTGGACGAAACATGATGATAAGGGCATCAAGTATTACTCAGGCAAGGCGACTTACGCGAATACCTTCGAAATGACACCTGCCCATGGTAAGCGTTACTGGTTGCAGCTCAACGAAGTCAAAGATGTCGGTATCGCATCTGTCAAGCTCAACGGCAAAGATATCGGCATTGCCTGGACCAAACCCTTTCGTCTGGAAATAACCGATACCATTAAATCAGGCAGGAATAAACTAGAGGTTACCGTCGTCAATACCTGGCAAAACCGCCTGATCGGCGACCGCGGCAAAGAAAAGAAAGAACGCTATACAAAGACCAATATCAAAATCCGTGACGATTGGAAGCTCAGGGCTTCCGGTCTTTTGGGCCCAGTGGAAATAAAGAGCAACTGAAATAAGGATTGGACATAATGACCGGTAGACACAGATACATCATAAAAAGCATGGTGTGGTTCTTGGCGGCAACGGCTCTATATGCAGTAGAGCGGAAAGATGCCATGAGCAGTTGTCTGGTCTGGACATCTCCCAGCCAGGATTCAAGAGGCTCGATGCCTGTTGGCAACGGGGAGATTGGTGCGAATGTATGGGTCGAAACAAACGGTGATCTGCTATTTTATCTCTCCAGAACCGATGCCTGGAGCGAGAACTGCCGGCTGCTCAAGCTGGGCAGGGTCAGGGTGACGCTTACGCCCAACCCCTTGCAGGAGGGTTGTACGTTCAGCCAGACGCTGGATGTGGAACGCGGCGAGATCATTGTGCGATTTAATGCGGGCAAACAGGACGTGGCGATCCGGTTTGCTGTGGATGCCCTTCATCCAGTGGTGACGGTGGATATTAACACCGTTCAGCCTGTTGAGGCCATGGTCTCTCTGGAACACTGGCGCAAGCAGCGCAGGGAGCTGAAAGGCGCGGAGGCTCACTCGGCCTATGGACTGTTGCCCGCAGGAGGTGAATCGCTCATGGTTGAACCGATCACGGTGGAACCAGACAGGATTATGGCCGGGCAGAAGGATCGTGTGGTCTGGTATCACCGCAATGAGCGCTCGATATGGAAGGCCAACCTTGCGCTTCAGGCCCTGGAAACGGTTGCCGAGAATCAGACCGATCCATTGCTCCACCGCACCTTCGGCGCGCTGATTGAAGGTAAAGGTCTGATCAGTCATTCGGATACCACCTTGAAGTCTGCCCAACCCACCAACAGGATTCACATGGCCATTTATGCGCTGACGGCTCAAACTGAAACGGCCGCTGCGTGGTTGACACAGGTCGAATCCGATGCCAGACGCATCGACGCTCTGTCACGTGATCAGCGGCTTACCACGCATCGCGCCTGGTGGAAGGCGTTCTGGGAGAAGAGCCATATCCGAATCTCGACAAAGAACGACAAGGACAAGACGTTGGTCGAGCACATCAATCGTGGCTATCGCCTGCAACGATTTGTAAACGCCTGCGGCGGCCGGGGCAAGTTCCCTATCAAATTCAACGGTTCGATCTTTACCGTTGATACAATGAACCACTCGGATCGATTCAAGGGTTTCGATGCCGATTATCGCCAGTGGGGCGGTCCCTACTGGTGGCAGAACACGCGCCTGCCTTATTGGTCCATGCTGGAGTCCGGTGATTTTGATCTGATGGAGCCGCTCTTTACAATGTTCAGGCACAATCTGGAGAGCCGCAAAGTGGCGACTCGAAAATACTATGGTCACGATGGAGCGTTCTTTCCCGAGACGCAATACTTCTGGGGGACCTATGCGGATAACAATTACGGCCGTGACCGGTCACAACTGCCAGTCGGCATGACACGGAACAGGTTTATCCGCTACTACTGGCAGGGCGGCCTGGAACTGTCCCTGATGATGCTGGACTACTACGCATTCACGGACGATGACACATTTGTCGGAGAAACGCTGCTGCCTGTGGCATCGGCCATCCTGACCTTCTTCGATCAGCACTGGCCGCGTGATGCGAACGGAAAGATCCATTTTGATCCGGCCATGGCCCTGGAAACGTACCGTGAGGCAGTGAATCCTCTGGTGGAAATCGTGGGCATTCAAAAGGTGTGCGAGGAGATGCTGGCCCTGCCGCAATCGCTGACCACATCGGCGCAGCGCACGCAGTGGAAACGGCTTATCTCGGAGCTGCCGCCTGTGCCCATGCGCGTGGAGAATGATGAGAGGTTTCTGGCCTGTGCGGAATCCTACCGCGGCAAGCAGAATATCGAGAATCCCGAGCTCTACGCCATCTTCCCGTATCGGCGCTACGGACTCGGCAAACCGGATCTCGAACTGGCGCGTCGAACATTCGCCCTGCGTGCTGTCAAGCAGACCGGCGGCTGGCAGCAGAACGCCATTAAGGCCGCGTACCTCGGCCTGGCCGACGAAGCGGCAAAGATGGTAGGGCAGAACTTCAGCAGCAAAAGTAGTCAGCATCGCTTCCCAGCCATGTGGGGGCCCAACTACGATTGGATCCCGGATCAGGATCACGGCTCCGTGGCCATGATCGCGTTGCAGCGCATGCTGGTACAATACGATGCAGACACCATCCACCTGCTCCCGGCCTGGCTCAAGCACTGGGATGTGGACTTCAAACTCCATGCCCCGCGCAAGACGAGCCTCGAATGCAGCGTGCGGAACGGTGAAATTGTGGCCATAAAGGTCTCTCCCGCATCCCGCGGCAAAGATGTCATCACCGAATGGAACACAAGGATTCACCGGGCTGACCTGCCAGATGCTATGACCTTTCTCAATGGTAGGGAGGTCAAGATCTTGGACGATTGGGAGGCGCGCAAGGTCGAGATCAAGACACTCTGGTGCCACACCTTCATCGGACGCTTCCCTACAGAGGTCCCTGTACTGCTCTCGGCAGAGGTAGTCAAGACAGACAGGCCCGCAGACGGCTCCGCGCGACAGCGAATTGTGCTGACCTTTGACACGCCGAACAAGAGGTCGTTCGAAATCGAAGTGTGGACTCCGGAATCGTCCCACACCCAATCCAGACCTCTCTTGCTGACACAGCCCCGTCACTATCAGAGGGAGAAGTGGGGTGAAGAGGCACTAAAGAGAGGCTATGTTGTGTGTATTTATCCGGGCCTGGATGCACACCACAGTGAGAAAGACTATCCCGGCTACCAGAATGTCTGGAAGCAATTCAAGGGTGAATATCCGGACGCAACCTGGAACTCGTCGCTGGGGATTCAGGCGTGGCTGGCCAGTCGGACACTCGACTATCTGCTGGACCCGAAGTACGGGCGCGGGATCGATCCCGGGGCTGTGGGCATTACCGGTTTCTCCAGGTACGGCAAACAGTCGATCTATGCCGCCGCCTTCGATGAACGCTTC
>Ga0209121_10006587_pt1 | contig 10162 bp, 8 predicted proteins | sample Cruoilmetagenom3_FD_187292 | JGI IMG/M metagenome (GOLD analysis project Ga0209121, IMG submission 187292) | Oil polluted marine microbial communities from Coal Oil Point, Santa Barbara, California, USA - Sample 3 (SPAdes) (version 2) | ecosystem: Environmental > Aquatic > Marine > Oil seeps ...
GATTTAGCTAATTGGACATGGGGCCCTGTAGCAGCAGGGGGAATTGGTGGAAGTATGGATCTGGCCGTAGGAGCAAAAAGAGTGATTGTTACTATGACACATATCACTAAGGAAGGAAAGCCAAAAATTGTGAAGGAATGCAAGCTGCCGCTCACTGCCAAAGAGTGTATAGATTTGATAATTACCGATGTAGCAGTAATCAAGGTTACCACTAGTGGGCTCCTGCTTAAAGAAATAACCCCGGGATGGACTCCAGAAGAGGTACAAGCTATCACCGAGCCTAAGCTAGCAATATCCAAAGATTTGAAAGAGATAGAATTGTAGGCAACCATGGAAAACAAGTGGGGCATACCTTCGCGAGTATAACTGGGGTGAATGTCTTGCTTCGGGAGAATGATTCGAACAGCTTAAATATTCAATTCCAATGAGGTGGTGTCATGACTGAGATTCTTTATGAGCAAAGAGGCAAAATTGCTTGTATCACTCTAAATCGGCCACAAGCACTAAATGCTATTAATACTAGAATGTGGCATGACTTGGGAGAAGCTTTGGTTAGATTCAGAGACGACCCCGAAGCTCGGGTAGCCATCATAACTGGAGCTGGTGACCGCGCCTTTTCTGTTGGCAATGATATCAATGAGATGGCGCAGGATAAAAGCGAAACGGAAGAGATAAAACTTAGTGCTTCTACGCTTCCTTCGCTGAATCCTGAGCATGGGCTAGCAGTGTGGAAACCGATTATCGCTGCTATTAATGGTCATTGTCTTGGGTCAGGCTTCTTTATCGCCCTTTCCTGCGATATCCGTATCGCGAGTGAGAAGGCAAGCTTTGCTATTCCTGAGGTAAAATTAGGGTTTATGCCTGATATGGGGGTAACCCAATGGCTACCTCGCGTCATACCCGTTGGTATTGCCTTAGAGCTTATTATGTCGGGGCGTACCATTACTGCACAGGAGGCACTTCAGTTTGGGTTTGTGAACAGAGTAGTTTCTCAACAAGAGCTCTTAACAACAGCCGAGGCTTTGGCTCAACAAATATGTGATAATGGTCCACTAGCAATTAGCTTTGTTAAGCAAGCAATTTATCGGGGATTAGGGATGCCTCTAACTGATGGGCTAAACTTGGAAAAACAGTTTTATGAACTCACTTCTCAAAGCGAAGATGCAAAAGAAGGGCCGCGTGCTTTCGTAGAAAAAAGAAAACCTGACTATAAAGGAAAATGACTAACTCTCATTTCATAACGCGAAAATTAAGTGTATATGATATAATGCGTTAGTGAAACGGGTTTTGGAAGTTGGCGGTACTTATTAGTAAGAAATCTAAGCACCTTTAATCATGCTACCATGCTCGTTCATGGCAAAGCTGGTGAAATAAGGGGCAAGAATTATGGAAAGGAAAACATAGCTACAAAGCAAAGAGGAGGTTAGATATGGGAACATTCTCTCAGGAAGCAATGGACCAAGCAGAAAACCTGCGCCGAGAATGGGAAAGGGAGGAAAAGGAGGTATATGAAAAGAAATTAAAATTTACCTTGCCAGAATATCACAATGAATCAGGCATACTATTGAAGCCTGTCTATGACTCAGAGGACATTGCAGATGTATCACCGGAGATGCCGGGACAATATCCTTACACTCGGGGAATTCGCGCCTTAGTCCACCAGTATATGCCATGGATGATTCAGCAGATTCATGGCTACGGCTCTGGTGAGGATACGCGGGAAAGATCAGACGTTCTTACTAAAGAAGGCATGAAAGGCTATGGTGAGCAGCGAGTCGTCCTTGTTGATGTGGATCCGTCGACAAGCGTTGGTATTGCTCCTGATGATCCTAGGGTTAAGGGTTTCTGTGGCTTGGCTGGGGTTATGATACATACCGAGGAGGATATAGATGACCTTTTCCACGGACTCGATCTTTCCAAGACCCGTTTCGCTCCTATTCCTAGGTATACTGACCTACCTATCCTAGCAATATATGTTGCCTATGCTGAAAAGCAAGGATATAAACCTAGTCAGCTAAATGGTCAGAATATGAACATGATGGATTTATTCTGTACTCAGATAGGCGGCCCCATTCCTGAGACTAGGTTAAAGTTAGCAGTTGAGTTGATTAAGTATTGTACCTTAAACATGCCAAGGTGGAATCACACTAATATCAGTGGCTACCCTATAGGGGAGTCTGGAGCAACGCCAGCACAGGAGATAGCGATTACTTTCTCGGCTGCAATTGACCTTATTGAGGGAGGAATAAAAACTGGACTTGACCCAGATGACTTTGTCCCTAGATTCAGCTCCCAGATCCATATGGGGATGAGTTTCTTCGAGGAGATAGCCAAGCTTCGTGCCTGGAGACGAATGTGGGCCAAGCTTATGAAGGAGCGATTTGGCTGCAAGAACCCAAGGTCCCTCCAGTATAGAATGCATGTTCAAACTTCGGGCATTTCGCTAACTGCTCAACAGCCCTTAAACAATATCGCCAGAATAACAATTGAGGCGTTGGCTGCGATTCTCGGAGGTGTTCAGTCTCTTCACACTGCTTCGTACGATGAAGCCATTGCACTGCCATCAGAGGAGGCAGCAATCACTGCAATCAGAATCAGTCAGGTGCTGCAACATGAAACGGGTATACCATATGTTTCCGACCCACTGGGTGGCTCCTATTATGTAGAGTGGCTCACCAATAAGGTGGAGGAGGAAGCTACTAAAGTGTTACAGGATATAGAGAATCATGGAGGATTTACTGAATGTGATAAAACTGGCTATATTCGCCAAATGTTGGAGAGAGAGTCACTAAAGCGATGCCAGCAGATCAGTAACGAGGAGAGAGTAATCGTTGGCGTAAATAGCTATACCCAAAAGGAAGAGACGAAGTTCGCCCCCTTTGCTATAGATACTGAGAAGAAACGACAAACTGCCATGGAGAGGATACAGCAGTGGCGGGGGAATCGCGATAACGAAAAGGTTAAAGAAGCTTTGGATAATGTACGAGATGTAATGATAAAATATGATTCTTTAGAGAAAGCAGGCAATTTAATGCCAGCGCTAATTGATGCTGCACGGGTAAAGTGTACCGTAGATGAAATGACAGAAGCAGTTCTTTCGGTATCAGGAGGCAGGATTATCCCAATGTAAGGAGAAAAAGATGGTCATTCAGAATAAAGGAAAAATTAGGGTTCTATTTGCTCGCTCAGCGCTTGACGGGCACGACCGTGGAATTAAGAGTGTAATTAGTAGATGCCGGGACGGAGGGATAGAGATCGTGTATATATATTTTTATGACCCCAAGGAAGTGATGGTAGCCGCGGCCCAGGAGAATGTTGATGTTATCGGCATAACTAGTTCAATCGGGCAGCATCTTTATGTCATATCGGAACTTGAGAAAGATATGGAGGAGGAGAAGGTAGATATTCCCGTTATTATTGGAGGGGTGATACCTGCCACAGACGTACCCAAGCTGATGGACAGGGGGGTAAAGAAAGTTTTTGGTCCGGGCTCAACCCCGGAAGAGGTAGTATCTTTCATTCCCCAAATCGTACAAAAGGAGGAGTTATGAGTTATTACGCTGAGGAAGTAGCAAAATGGGCAATTTCGCTGGATTTCAATGACATACCCCAAGATGTCATCAATATAGCCAAGCATTGCCTTTCTGACTGGACTGGAATAAGCATTTATGGCTCAATGGCACCATGGAGCCAAGCAATAGCAAGCATAGTTAAAGATGAAAAGGGGAAAGAGGAAGCTTCTATTTTAGCCGATGGGGCAAAAATTCCTGCTCCTAATGCTGCCTTAGTCAACGGAGTTATGACGCTGAGCTACGACCTTAGCGATACCTTCTTTGAAACCGCACTGCACCCAAGTTGCGGGATAATTTCCTCTGCCTTAGCCACGGCCGAGCGAGAAAAAGCTTCCGGCGAGAACTTACTTACCTCTATAGTGGCCGGTTATGAGGTGACAGAAAGAATAGGTAGAGCCTTGAACAAACCGCCGCAGCGGCTTACCTCAAGCAAGGGCTTTGAAGCCAATGCTTTAATCCCTTCCTTCGGAGCTACTGTTGCCGCAAGCAAGCTTCTGAAGTTGAATCAGGAACAGACAGCTAATGCTATCGGACTTAGTAGCTGTTCCGCAACTGGAGGATTAATAGAGTATCTTATAGATGGGAATTGGACATACCGGTGGAATGCGGGAAAGGCAGGTCATGATGGAGTGCTAAATGCCTTGATGGCACAAAGGGGATTTGTTGGTCCTCATGCTGTTTTTGAAGGGCACTGGGATGATAAGGGCAGGTATGGAATAATTAACGCCTTTACTGGCAGCATAAACACCGCTCCAGAAATAACGAGGGATTTAGGCCAAAAGTGGCACTTAAGAGATATTGGCTTTAAATATTATGGCTGCTGCCATTACATACATGGGTTTACTGATGGAGTTCTAAGGCTAATGAAACAGAATCAAATAAAGCCCGACAGCATAGAAGAAATAACATGTTTTCTTCCTCACATGACTTTATTCCTTGCTGTACCTCGAAGGATAAAGGCGAAACCAGCAAATCTCACTATATCCCAGTGGAGTCTGCCTTTCTGCTTAGCTATCGCCATAATTGATGGTCACCTATTGCACCCCGCAGAGCAGCTATCACAAGAAAGGCTCAATGATACCAAGGTATTAGAATTAGCGCAGCGAATTAAAGGAGAGCTTAAAGAGGAACTTGACGATGTTATTGAAAAAGAACATGTTCTTCAGTCACCATTTAAATTGAAGCTAAAAGATGGTAAAGAATATGAAGCAGCCACTAGCTGTAAGGGTTTCCTCAGCAACCCGCTAAGCGAAGAAGAGGCAGACTTCAAATTCAATGCTTTGGCGTCAAAGATATTAAGTAAAGAAAAGGTAGCAAATTTATACTCAATGCTAAACAAGATTGAGGAAATAGAAGATATTTCTAAATTAGCTAGAGCTATGTGTCGCTAGCTCCACTAACTCAGCAATATCTAAGTCTTGCAGCGATTCCTCCAGCCCTTTGCCTTTGATGGCATCTTCAAGCATTTGTATACAGAAAGGGCAAGCTGTAGCCACAATATCAGCCTTAGTTTTTATGACATCTTCAAGGCGCACATGGCTTATCCTTGTACCGGTCGTTTCTTCAATCCAGAATCGTCCGCCTCCACCACCGCAACAAAAGCTATTATTGCCATGACGTTCCATCTCCACCAGCCCAACTTGAGGAATTGCTTTTAGAACCCTCCTCGGCGGGTCATAAATATCATTATGCCTGCCAAGATAGCAAGGGTCATGATAAGTTATCCTCTTGTCTATACCAGAAGTTAACTTTAATTTACCTTCTTTTATCAACTGAGCAATAAGCTGGGAATGGTGAATAACCTCAAATTCTCCATCGAACTGAGGATATTCATTTTTGAGGGTATTAAAACAATGGGGGCAAATAGTAACTATTTTCTTAACATTGTAGTTTTTCAGCACTTCAATGTTCTTCATAGCTTGCATTTGGAATAGATATTCATTTCCCAGCCTCCGAGCTGGCTCACCGCAGCAGCTTTCTTCAGCACCAAGGGTAGCAAAATTAATTCCAGCCGCCTTCAATATCTTGGCAAAGGCTTGGGCTATTTTTATGCTGCGGTCCTCTAGGGATGCTTGGCAACCTAACCAGAATACCAAATCAACCTGGCTATCCTCAGAAAGGTGCTTTATCTCCAGTCCTTCTTCCCAATCAGTTCTGGTAGCGGTAGTGCCCTTGCAACTATGCCCTCTAGTTTCAATGCAAGTCAATATCGGCTCAGCTAATTCCGGAACTTTAGCCTGCTCTAAAACTAGATTGCGACGCATATCGATAATTTTATTGATATGTTCGGTATACACTGGACATATCTCCTGGCAAGCACCACAAGTACAGCAGCTCCATATAGCCTCTTCAGGTATTACTTCGCCGATAAGCGCTCGGGGAGGGTCTGCCTCCGCTGCTACTTCAGGTTGCACTGTTATTAAAGATGTCTGAGGCACCTTGGTTAGGAAGGGATAATGGCTTTCCTCCATCAAATGTTCCTTCAATGACTGAATTACCTTCTTAGGAGATAACGGCTGACCACTGAGGTAAGCAGGGCATCTCTCCTGGCATCTGCCACAACGGGTGCAGGCATCTAAATCGAGTAGCTGCTTCCAAGTAAAATTTCCAATTTCACCAACACCAAAAAATTCAGCTTCCTCCAGGTTAATAGGCACTAATGCACCTTTAGGCTCTCGACTGCGGAAAAACGCATTTGCCGTAGAGGTGATAATATGGTTTAGCCTACTATAGAAAAGGGAAATATAGATTACGGCACCTACAGTAATCAAAACATGCGTATACCATAATATCCTATGGCATGTCAGTAATGTTCCTAGAGATAAACCAATGAAGGCTTTACTGACTATCCAACCTCCCGGTGACCAAAGGCTCCAGGCAGCTTCTTGAGTGCCTGGTTCGATAGTCGCAATGCGAAATGCTTCCGCAAAGAAGCCAGTGAGAACTACCAGCAAGATTAAAACAACACTAATGAGGTCATCACGAGACCTATCCAATCTTTCCTGGAACGCCCCTGGTTTCTGCGCATATCTACGGATAATAAATACTATTGTTCCGACAAAAACGAGTATGCCCGCAATATCACTAATCAGGGAATGGATTAAGCCACTGGTTCCTTGGTCCCATGAATGAAACCAATAATGGCTAAGAAAGTCCATTGCAGCACAAAGCAAAAGAAACACACATCCCCAGAAAATAACAAGATGAGGTATTCCCGGGTAAGGTTCCTTAAGCATTCTCTTGTGAGCGAGACCATCTATAATGCCAGTCTTTATGAAAGCACCTATTCTTCGCCAGAAAGGATGAAACCTATCCTCTGGTTTACCTTGTCTCCAAACAACCCAAAAGCGAGCAACAATGGCGTAAACAAAAATGAGAACTGCAACAATAGCTAGTGTATATACAATCCAAGGACCCTCGGGAACATTCCAGAAAACTTCACGAATTGTCATTTCCTTTTACTCTCCTTTCACAAGACTGTTTTAGCTAAGTTGCGTATTTAACCTTTGTGACTTATAGTTTTCCGCATAATATCGTATAAAGTTCCTCGCTAAGTAGCCTCACTCCCTCCCGCTAGGGGAGGGAGTATTATAAGGAAGTCGCTACCCCCAGTGTGAACAAGTCCATGCTCACTGGCCACTAACAATAGTTTGGTAATTATATCAAAAGAATAATGGTTGTAAAAGACCTGATAGACAACCTCTTGCGGAGTAAACTTCCCATCAGAAGCAGCGCTATGGAGATGAAGACCAACCTTCATACTTAGTCTACTGTTTTTTGAATGCGTTGAATATCTACTGCTTTACCAGTTTCCTCATCCACTTCGACTAAAACTGCGTTAAAGGTGACTTTCCCCTTCCCCACCGACAACCTTTTAGGTATCTGAGTAAGAAAACGATTGATTACAGAGTCTGCGTCGTCACCAATGATTGAATCTATAGGGCCAACCATGCCTATGTCAGTAACATAAGCAGTACCTTTGGGTAATATGCGAGCATCAATAGTGCCTACATGCGTATGCGTGCCGAGCACAGCGCTAACTCGACCATCGAGATACCTACCCATCGCCACTTTCTCTGAAGTTGCTTCAGCATGGAAATCAACAATAACAACATTTGGTTTGTCCTCAAGCTCAACTAACAACCGGTCCATGGCTCGAAAGGGACAATCAAAATTGCCTATGAAAGTACGCCCAATAAGGTTAACTACTAAGACTTTGTCTCGAGACAAATAACCACGACCAGGGGTTGCAGGAGGATAATTCAACGGCCGTATAATGGGAAGGCTGCCATCTAAGTAAGGAATAATCTCTCTATGAGCCCAAATATGATTGCCTGTAGTTATCACATCGATACCGGAATCAAGAAGTTCCTGCGCTGTGCTTGGGGTTATCCCTATACCACCAGCAACATTCTCACCGTTACCTATAACTAGATCAATCCCATATTCATGACATAAGCTTGGCAGAAGCTCTTTTAATGCTTCCCTACCAGGCTTGCCAATAACATCGCCTATCGCTAATATTTTCAATTCTACTTAGCATAATCTATTGCCATGGTCTCCCGCACCACTACCACTTTTATCTGACCGGGGTATGAAAGGCTATCTTCTATTTTTTTAGAAATATCCCGAGCTAGTCTCACCGCTGTTAAGTCATCAATTTTGTCAGGTTTTACTAAGACACGCACCTCACGTCCAGCTTGAATAGCAAAGGTTTTCTCCACTCCAGAGAAACTGGCTGCTATATCCTCCAAGTCCTTGACACGTTTCAGATATTGGTCCAGAGACTCCCGTCTAGCGCCGGGCCGTGAACCACTTATAGCATCAGCAGTCGCAACAATAAAGCCCATAACACTAGTTGTCGCTGTTTCACCATGATGTTCAGCGATAGCTTGAGCCACTTCTGCAGATTTATCCCACTGCTTAACCAAATCAGCACCTATTAAGGCATGAGGACCATCCACTTCATAATCCACTGCCTTCCCAATATCGTGAAGCAAACCAGCTTTTCTAGCAGCATTAGCATTGACTCCTATCTCGCTAGCCAACATTCCTGCCAGATGAGAAACCTCGAGACTATGAAGTAAGACATTCTGACCGTAGCTGGTACGGAACTTAAGCCGCCCCAATAACTTAATCAACTCTGAATGTAATCCTGGCACTCCAGCTTCGTAAGCAGCTCGTTCACCCTCACTGCGAATGGTAGCTTCAACCTCCTCCTTGGTTTTTTCCACCACCTCCTCAATTCGAGCTGGATGAATGCGCCCATCGAGGATAAGCCTGTTTAAGGAAATACGAGCTATTTCACGTCTCACAGGGTTGAAGCTAGAGACAGTGACTGTCTCTGGAGTATCATCAACAATGAGATTAACACCCGTGGCTTGCTCCAAGGCTCGAATATTGCGTCCTTCACGCCCAATAAGCCTCCCCTTCATCTCATCGCTAGGTAGGGAAACAGTGGATACTGTAGTCTCCGAAACAACATCAGTAGCGCACCTCTGAATAGTTGTCGCTAAAATGCTTTGAGCTTTCTTATCAGCCTCTTCCCTTATCTGAGCTTCCCATACCCTAACCCGCCGTGAGGCTTCCTCTTCAACTTCCTGTTTTACAGCCTGCAATAGAAGATCTTTTGCCTCGCTACTAGATATAGCAGAAAGGGACTCCAGCCGTGCAAGCTCTTTTTCCTTTATTCTTTGGAGTTCAGCTTGTGTTCTTTCAATGCCCTTTTCTTTGCTTTCTAAATTGCTCTCACGTTGCCCTACAGACTCTAACTTCCGCTCTATCGCCTCTTCTTTTTGGTTGAGCCGTTTCTCTAGTCGTTGTAAATCAAGGCGACGTTCCTTACTCTCCGCCTCAGCAGCATTGCTAACCTTGGTAGCTTCTTTTCTAGCCTCAAGGAGTAACTCATTATGCTTGGTTGTCGCTTCATCTAATAACCTCTGCGCTTCCTTTCTGGTGCTTCGAACCTGCTGATTGGCTATTAACTGCCTGGCAAAGTACCCGATAAGACCACCCAAAATAAGAGCAAGCCCAATTAAGATATATATAATATGATCCATTTCCTCTCTTTATTTCGTTACAATAATGCAAATAACACATTGCACACTAATATTAACCTTTTATCAAGCTAGCGTCAACCCTCCGCACCCTCCGCACTCGCAATAAATCCAGTCAGGATAAACTAAAGTAGAAATATCGTAGAAAATTGGGAGATAAAAGATTTATGGAAAGCTGTACTACACAAACGATATCCTTAACAATTAAGTAGTGGAAGGAAGGAAAATTTTTACTCGAACCCAATAGGCTTTTGATGCCTACTGACCGACCTAGAAATCAGAGGTTTTTACCTCTTGACTCCCTTAGAAAGGAGGTGATTCAGCCACACGTTCCCGTACGGCTGCCTTGTTACGACTTCGTCACAGTTACCAACCCCACCTTGGGCGACTGCCTCTTACTAACGTAAGTTAGCCTATCGACTTCAGGTGTTGCCAACTCCCATGGCGTGACGGGCGGTGTGTACAAGGCCCGAGAACGTATTCACCGCAGTATAGCTGACCTGCGGTTACTAGCAACTCCGACTTCATGCAGGC
>Ga0209121_10006588_pt1 | contig 10160 bp, 4 predicted proteins | sample Cruoilmetagenom3_FD_187292 | JGI IMG/M metagenome (GOLD analysis project Ga0209121, IMG submission 187292) | Oil polluted marine microbial communities from Coal Oil Point, Santa Barbara, California, USA - Sample 3 (SPAdes) (version 2) | ecosystem: Environmental > Aquatic > Marine > Oil seeps ...
CGTGCCAATGTCAATCGCCACCGCCCACAGGCTCTCCAGATGTTCGCCAGGCAGGACATCTATCAGGCGGGGCCGAGACCTGTCAGGTTTTCCGGAACCTGACAGGTCTGGGTCCAGGTCAACCACCACTGTGACCGTCCACTCCCCCTCTCGCAGCGCCCGGCCCAACTTGCGCAGCACCGGCAGGGAGGCTTGCACTCCATCCAGAGTGGGATAGCGGCGGACCAGTTCCCGCTGCAGGCGGGACCAATCGTCGGTCTGATCCTGCAGGGAGGGCGGCTTAAGCGTGATGGCGTACTTGCGCAGCGGCTGATCGTGCAAGTCGTAGGGAAAGGGCAATTCGACCTTCGCCGCTCGCTTGCCTTCCTTCAAGCGCCGCTCAATCTTTTCCTGCGGCGGCACGAGGACGACGATGTCACCTTCGATGGCCGTCTGACAGGCCAACGCGTAGCCGGCCGCCACGTCCTCGGGGGAGAGGCGCTGTGTGGAACGACGCCGCACCTTGCCCTCTTGGACAATAACTGCGCAGCGCCCGCACCGTCCCTGGCCACCGCAGGGCATCATGACGTCTACCCCGGCCTGCTGGGCAGCGTCGCCAATCAACGCTCCAACAGGAACCTCCACCTCGCGGTCGAGGGGTAAGAACCGGACCTTACACACCGTCATTGTCAGCACATCCGTAGAGAGTTGGTAAATTGGTAAACTGGAGAACTCGCCAGTCTACCAATCTACCAATTTCTCAACCTATCAACTAGGGCTGCCATATCTTCAGATAGGCAGGTATGTCCACCGCCTCCCGCGGCCCGACCAGAATCTCCCAACCCGGCAGTTCCTCCTCCACTTCGCCCATCAGTACCGACACGTGACCGGGGATGACCAGCTTGCGATGGCTGATCTTATCCTCAATACCGGTGGTTTTGACGGACTTGGCGATGCGCTCGGCATCGAACTTGCCCGCGGCCCAGGCAGTAAGCACGCTCATACCCTCGGCGTCGGCCACCAGAAGCCAGCCGGGGATACCGCTGCCGTCCACCTCGTTCGCCACAGAGAAGTAGGTGATGGAGAAATTGGTCGTCACCATCACAGGTGAGTCGGCCTGGGGGTCGTTGATCTCGTAAAGGCCCGGCTGGACTTGGATCGGCTCCTGCGGGTTGGTATAGATGTTCTCACGTAGCACCAGTAACGCATAGATCGTCGCCGGGCTGAACCGGTCCAGCACGACAAAGCCGCCATATTTGGCGATCGCCTGAGTCGCCGCAACAGACACCATGCCCTCGTCGTCGGCGCACTCGCCGGGGAAAGTGATGATCGGGAAGCCCAGCGGCTTAAAGTTCTTCTTCAGCGCCATACGGCGGATCAGCGTGTTCAACTCCAGCGACGACTTGAGGTCACGCACGCCAGGGTCGAGAACAATCTCTTCGATCCCGGTATCTTTGATCTTTTTAGTCAACCCAGCCAGGACGCTCAACGAGTCGGCGCGGATCGCCATCGGCGCGTCGTGCTTCTTGGCCAGATCGGCGAAGGCTTCCCAGTTGTCGGCCGTGGCCCCATAGATCAACGGGCGCGTTCCCTCGGCAGCCTCCAACCCCTTCGCCATCACTGCCACGTCGGTAGCGATGAGGATCAGCGGGAGTTTGGCCGTGTCCAACACGCCCTTTACGGCAGCGGCGAACGTGTCACCATCGCCGGTCGCCTCGACAGCAAACCCGTCAATGGTCAACACCATGCCGACGTACTCCACCGAGTAGTCTGCCGCCTCCTTGACCCGGGCCTTGATCTCATCCAACGGCTGATCGTCGCGCAGGCAGATAAAGAGCCCCGCTGGATTGAAGAAAGTCTTTTCGTGCCGGAAGAGCACGATCTCATTGCCTGACTTCACCTCCCGCCCGTTGGCGGAAAGGGTCACGAGCCGCACCGGCGGCGCGGCCGACTCGGCCAGTTTCTCCCGCGCCTCGTCGGACACGTAGGGACACTTGGCCAGGTCGGCCTGCTTGGCCGCCAACTTCATCGCAAAAGCCAGGCACGTAGGAAAACCACATTCCTTGCAGTTAGTCTGCGGTAGCATCTTGTAGATTTGAATGCCTGAAAGCGCCATGTTTACACCTCTCCCCTCAACTCATCAATCATCGCGTGAATACGCCGCACTGACTCGGGATGGCGCAACACGACGATGTCGGCAGCCGACTCGACCAGTGTGGACGCGGTCACAGTCTCCCAGTTGATCGCTCGTTCCTTCCAGTCGCCCCAGGCCTCGGGCACACCCTCTCCGACCTTGCTCTCCTTCTGGCGCCAGGCCTCGTAGCCCACGGTGACAATCATCGGCAACTGGGTCATACTGTCGCCCTGGAGAGCCGCCAAGCGCAGCCGCTCCATCACCGAGTAGCCGTACTCCATGCCGTAACCTACGCCGGCGCAGGTCGGGTCCATCAAGATCCGGTCCAGGGGCAAACCCATGTCGCTGACCAGGATGTTGAGTTGTTTAGCCAGGTTGACGTCCATGGCAGTGCTGGCGATCACCAGGTGATTGTGGGCCAGCGCGGCCGCGACGATGGTACGGTAGTTCTTCTCCTCGCACAAGCCCAGCACGAGCCGCTCCCCGACCGCCTCTTCGGCCACGGGGACGAGCAACTCGTTGTTGGCATCAACCTGCCCCGGCCCAAGCACGATGAGCGGCAGGCCGGTCGCCTTGAGCACCTTGCGCACCGCTGCGCGGGCATTCTCAGGCGTGTTGGGATTGCCGTCGGCGTCCGTCAGGCTGAGTCGAAGCAGAATGGCATCAGCGCCAGCCTTTTCGGCCGCCTTGGCCCACTCGCCGGGATCGTTCATCACGTCTCCCCAGGCCTCCATCAGCAAGGATGACCAATCGTCGGGCTTACGATCCTGGATCTCGATAGCGATTACCAACTTGTGCCCTATCTCGCCCTCAAAGTCAAGGAAAGGCATTGCGGTCTGGCTGCCGACCGTGACCGTGCTGGTTCGCGTGCCGCCTTCGGCCGCGGTCGCGCCCAGCGTGACCTCGCGGACCTTGCCTGGCCACTTTTCCTTGAGGAACTCTAGGCTTTCCTTCTCCTCTGTCCAGGGCGGCACCACCGGCCGGACCTTTTTGACAACTTTAGGTGGCGCGGCGGGTGCAGGTGCCTCGGCCACTGGAGGTGGAGCCATGGGGAGGGGCATCGCCGCAGGCGCCGTTGGCACAACACCGCCCAACTCACGCAGTGCAGCCTCCAGCGCACGCCGGAAGCTGTCAACGACGATCCCGGCGCTGATCTGGGCGATCTGTTGGACATCGGCGCTCACCAGCACTTGAGGCACAGCCACGGGAGCAGGAGCAGGCACGGGCGCAACCGCTTCCGGCGCAGCCTCAACCTCAGCCTTAGCCTCAACCTCAGGCTTGACCTCAACCTTCGGCACCGCGACTGCCTGGGGCTTCTCCGGCACAGGGGCCGCTTCCTCTGCAACCTCCTCGACCTCTCCCGATGCCGCCTGCATCACGCCCATCTCGAGCACCGGGTGCTTCTTCTCTTTGAGCCACGCCACCAGTTCATCTACTGTGGTGACGTGACGCTCGTCGGCGATGCGATCTATCAGGTCGGGGACGCCCTCACGCTCTGCCACGGCGGCGAACTCGTCCACCATGCTATCCTTGAGGAAACTGGACATCCAGACGACTCGCTTAAAGCCGCCATCGGCCGAGAGGAACTTGGGGCTGGTCATGTAGAACTTGCCAATGCCCATCACACCAGGCGTCTGGATGCCGCCGCCGCACATACCGGCCAGCGTGGAGAAAGTCATACCCGCCGGGGTCATGCTCGGATCCTCCCGGCTGACAACCATCACGCCTTCCGCCTCGGGAATGTACATGACGATACACTCGAAGCAACCGCAAGCCGTCATCGGGTTCTCCATAATGGAGTACATCGCGACACGCTGGACGGTGCCCTGCGAGTTTTTGACAGCGGTTTTATCGGTTCCGGTCCAGTACCCCTTGACCGGGTCGAGCAGTTTCCCCTTGGGCACCGGCTGGTTGGGGCCGGTGGGGTTGATCTGGTAAGACGCCTTGCAGTCCAGCCAGTTGTATGCCCCGCACAGACCCAGCCGCTGCGGGCTGACGATGCAGACGTGCGTGGGGGCAAACGACTGACACAGCGTGCAGTCGTAGAAAGTGTCAACCGCCTCGTCGGTCAGGTCGGCCAACCGCTGGTTGCGGAACTCATAAGCCATGCGCGCCTTCTCCAGCCACTCGGCGTGTAAGTCAGGGTCGGTGATGATCGTGACCTGTACCTTGTCCACGATGGCGCCAAAGTCGGCGTGGAGGCGGGCGTAGAGAATGTCGCCAAAGTGCTTAAAGTTGAACCCCTTACCCGCCGCCGTCTTGGACATGCGGATCCACGTGATGTCACGCTGGCCCATATGCTGGAGACCGGAGGCTGCGTTGACAAAGTAGTGGATCTGCCGCTCCAGCACCGGCTCGAAATCCTCTTGCATCTTGCGGCCGGCCACCTCGATCAGGATGCCCATATCTGTCGCGCCGCCGACCTCCACGTCCTCGAAGCCGGGGCCGATGACCTCAATCTTGCCGTCCTCGACCTCGTCCATATCCACCATGCGCAGGTACTCGTAGGCCCGGCTGTGCTTACCGCCGAACTCGATCCGCATGTCGGCCCTCCGCACGACCTCTCCCTCGAAGGCAGAGCCATAAGCGACGGGAACCGGCACCTCGGTGATCTTGACCTTGACGCCGCGCACCTCAATGCAGCGCTGCACCAGTTTGGCTGCCCGTTCCGTGTCGTTCTCGGCGTCAATCTCGTTCCAGGGCATTGAGATAATGTGCTCGTAGCGCGTCACGCCGGTGGGCAGGATTTCGGGCACGATGGTGTCGGCGATGGCCGGAAAACCGTAGGAGAGCACACCGGCGCCAGCGGCGTACTTGAGGTCGTCTAACTCGCCTAGTACCAGCGCGAAGGCAAAGACGCGGAACTTGTTGTAGAGCAGGATATCTCGCCACTGGCCGCCCTTCATACCGCCAAAGGTCAGCGCCGATCGCGTGGCGAAGCCGGCCGCGTAGATGGCAGAGATAGAGTCCCTGCCAAAGGGAATGATGTAGGTATCATACCCCATATCCACCCCTTCCTCTCGCAACTGGTCAATGATGGAGCGCCCGTTGACGTTGCCGGAGAGAAAGATGAGGATATTGCGCTTCTGCAGTTCCCGGATGATGGCGACAGCAGCCTCATTCGTGCGGGCCGCGCCGATGACAGCGGCAAAGCCCGGCATACGGCCATCCACCAACTGGATGCCCCACGAGCGCAACTGAATGTCATCAATAGGGCCGTTGAGGTGACCGTCGCCCGAGAAATCCGGATACTCGGTGCTGCCGACCAACTCCAGCCCCGGGTACGGCTCCGGCTGCTCCCCGTAGACGAAGCGGATGCCTTCGATGGCCTCCGTCGCCAGGAGGGTCGCCTGCCCACTGTCGAGCGTCTCCCCCAGGTAAGGCACCCACAGATTGTTCTCCGGTATGGGGTGCAAGAGTCTCTTGGCATGGTTCAGTGGGAATTCCAGGTCCCCTAGCGTCTGAACCTTGTGATCCAGCATACCATAAGTGACCGGCAGGAAATAGGCCGTGTTGGGGAAAACCACGGGGGTTTCGGCCCCCTTCTCGGCGATGGCCTTCTTAAGCATCGCGTCCGCCTCGGCCACGATAGCGTTGGCGCCGCGAATTGCGCGTGTTGCGATGTATTTAGACATGTTCTCTCACCTCTCCTACTGCCGTACCGTAGACCGCTTCGATCCGCTCTTCAAACGGAATTTCGAGCAGTTCCGGCATGCGCCAATCGCCGCTCTTGCCCCACTTTGAGGGATCGTACTCCGGCAGGCCCAGCGCGGCCCGTTTCTTGTCAATGTGCTCTATCGCGCGGCGGACGATCTCCTCGCGTTCTTCGATAAACTCCATTTTGCCGCCGACTTTTTCCTCCCAGCCCTCGCCGATGAGGCGCACGACCTCTGGACTCCCAGAGACCGGCCCGTTGTTCCCGCCCATGATGACGTATGCTCCAGAGGCCACGCAGTAGGTGCCGATGGAGATGGCCTTTTCGCTCATCCACTCGGAGGCCATACCGACGGCGGGAATGTCAGAGATGTCCTCGCCCAGGCCGCCCTCGGTCGCCATTTGCGAGAGGATGGTCAGGATACGAGAGTTGTCCACGCAGGAACCCATGTGGAGCACCGGCGGGATGCCGACTGTCTCGCAGACCTCGCGCAGGCCAGGGCCGGCCTTTTCCAGCGCCATCTCGGGGGTCATGTGCCCCGCTTTGGCGGCGGCGATGGCCGCGCAGCCGGTCTCGACCACCAGGATGTCATTCTTGATGAACTCTTCTACCACGTAATTGTGGAAGCTGTCGTGGGGGACGCGGGCGTTGTTGCAACCGATGTTAGCAACTACGCCCCGGATGCGCCCGGCCATGATGGCGTCGTTCAGCGGGCGCAGTGAACCGCGATAAAAGCCGCCCAGCGCATAGTCAATGTACTCGTGGGAGAAACCGGGGATCATAGAGTTGTATCCCTCGTGAGGAATGCGTGTCTCGCCTCGCTCGGGGAAGTGGTCAATCGCCCGGCGGACGATTTGTTTGGCAATCTCCAATGCCCGGCACTCGTCGAACTCGATGTGCGTAGCGCCCTTGATCTTTACTTTGGGCGAGGTGGTGATCAGTTCGGTGTGAAACTCGTCCGCCACCGGGGCCAACCCCTGCATGATGCATTGGATGTCTACAACCATCGCTTCGACCGCGCCGGTGAGGATTGCCAGTTCTTGCTGCAAAAAGTTGCCCGCCAGGGGGATTCCGCGCCGCATCAGCGCCTCGTTAGCGGTACAGCAGATGCCGGCCAGGTTAATGCCAGCGGCCCCCTTGCTCTTGGCGTAGTCGATCATTTCGGGGTCCAGCGCCGCCGCGATGATCATCTCCGAAAGCGTTGGCTCGTGGCCGTGGATGACAATATTGACCTTGTCCTCGCTGAGCACACCCAGGTTGGCCTGGGTCAGCACCGGGGCCGGTGTGCCGAAGAGGATGTCTGAAAAGTCGGTGCCGATCATCGAGCCGCCCCAGCCGTCGCCCAACGCGCAGCGCAGCGCTTGGTCCAGGATATGTTCGGCCTCCTGATCGTTGCCCACGTGCGTGCGGTGCATCAACTCTACTACTTCCCGATCTATGCTGCGCGGTTCGATTCCCAATTCGTGCCAGATCTGCTGCCGTTTTGCCGGAGCGCGCTTCAGGTTCCTGAGGGTGCCGTGAATCTTGCCAAACTCTCCCAGCGCAGCGACAGCCACATCGCGCGCTATCTCGTCCGTGGGCCGCTTCTGTCCCGTCTCGTCCTCAGTCTCGACGTCCAGGTAGCCGGCTATCTCGTATAACTTGAAAATGTCGGCGACGCCGTAATCGGGCGCGTGCCCCTCGGCCGCCTCCAACAACGTGTAGGCCTGACCTCGTCCGTGATCGGAGTGGGCCGACGATCCAGCGCACACCATGCGGGCAAAGTTGCGGGCCGCCACGGTGTCCCGCGTCGCCCCACACACCCCCCGATCCGTCTTCCCAACCAGGCGACAAGGCCCCATCGAACAGTTCTTGCAGCAGAGACCCTGTGCCCCGATGGGACAGGCAGCAAAGTCGTTCGCCCGCGAGAAACAGGTCCCGATGTCCATCTGGCAGGCGAATTCTATCATGGATACGGAGGCGGGATCGACGCTGGACTCTTCCGGTGTTCTTGCTTTTCTCTTCGCCATATCCTTTATTCCTCCTAATACTTTCGGAACTCGCCCGACATTTCTAGATCAATCATGTTGGTCTCGGTCATCCGCAGGTTCATATCCGCCCACTGCGGGTCTCGAAGCCTGGTACCGGGCAGGACCAGCACAGGCATCTCTCCCTCGCCCACCGGGTAGCCGGCTTCAGCCAGCGCCTTCTCAATAGCCGCAGGCTCCGTCTTGGCTGCGTCATAATTGACCAATACCTGCTTCCAGCCCGAGCTGGCATACACGCCATCCACTCCATCCAGGCTGAGCAGCGCGTCCCGTACCTTCAGGACGTGATGATCGGCCCAGAGAGTCGGTACTTCAAGTACCACTTTCTCCATTATCCTTAACCTCCATATATTCGGGATTCGGGATTCGTAAATTCGGTATTCGTAGATTCGAAAAGCGAAAAGCCTCAACCCCGAATCTACGAATCTACGAATTTACGAATCTACGAACCTACGAGTTTACGAACCTACGAATCTACGGTTTCACGAACCTACGACAGCCCCAAAACCTTCCCCGTCTCCACATCAATGTCAATGTCAGTGAAGACCGGGCGGGTGGGCAGGCCGGGCATGGTCTTCATCGTGCCGCATAGCGGGAAGATGAACCCCGCGCCCACGCTGGCCCGCACGTCGGTGATGGGCATCCGCCACCCGCGCGGCGTACCCTTTATCGCCGGGTCGTGTGTGAACGAGAGGTGCGTCTTGGCCATGCAGAGCGGCAGGTGCGCCAGCCCCATGCCTGTGAAGAGTTTGATCTTGGCCTCCGCCTCGTCTGTGTAATCCACTCCATCGGCGCGGTAAATCTCGCGGACGACGGTCTCGATCTTTTCCTTGATGGACATGTCATCGGAATAGAGGAACTTGAAGTGGTTGGACTCCTCGCAGGCCTTCACCACTGCCTCAGCCAGCGCCGCACCGCCCTCGCCACCCTTGGCCCACACCTCGCTGAGAACGGCGCCAGAGGCGCCGGCATCCAGGGCCGCCTGACGAATCACAGCGACCTCCGCCTCGGTGTCGGTGGTGAAGTGATTGACCGCCACCACCACGGGGATGCCGAACTTGCGGGCGTTCTCGACGTGCTGGGTCAGGTTGGGCAGCCCTTTCTTGAGCAGTTCGATGTCCTCCTCCTTGTAAGCCTTGTCCAGTGGCTTGCCGGCGACGACCCTAGGGCCACCGCCGTGCATCTTGAGCGCGCGGACGGAGGCGACGATCACTACGCAGTTGGGCACCAGTCCGGAGACGCGGCACTTGATGTTGAAGAACTTTTCCATGCCGCAGTCGGCCCCAAAGCCGGACTCGGTGACCACGTAGCCATCCGGCCCCACCAGCTTGAGGGCGATCTTGTCAGCCATGATAGAGGAGTTGCCCTGAGCGATGTTGGCGAAGGGGCCGCAGTGGACAAAGGCGGGACTGCCGGCCAGCGTCTGCATCAGATTGGGCATGATGGCATCCTTGAGCAGGACCGTCATCGCACCCGCCACGTTCAGATCCTCGGCCGTGATCGGTTCCACCTTGCCAACCGAACGTTTTCCCCCCTTCTTGCTGGTGCCGATGATAATGCGGCCCATGCGCTCGCGCAGGTCGGCCAGGTCACTGCACAGGGCCAGCGCGGCCATGATCTCGGAGGCGACCGTGATGTCGTACCCGGTTTCGCGCACCACGCCATTGTTGGTACCACCTAGGCCGACGATGATGTTGCGCAGCGCCGCGTCCGATACGTCCACCACCCGCCGCCACTGGACTGCGTCGGGGTTTATGTTCAGGCGGAACATACGCTCCTTGTCATCGTCGTTCAGGTCAGAGGGCTTTTCCGACTCGATACCCAGCTTTTCCAGCCGCTTGCGCATACTAGGCGTATATTCGTCGTCCGGGCAGAGCGCCTTGGCCAGGAAATTATTGCTCCACCTGGCTTCCTTCGCCATGCGGTTGTTGATCGCTGCGGCCAGCAGGTTGTGGGCCGCGCCCACGGCGTGGATGTCCCCGGTCAGGTGCAGGTTAAAGTCCTCCATCGGCACGATCTGGGCGTAGCCGCCGCCGGCCGCGCCACCCTTGATGCCAAAGGTCGGTCCCTGCGAAGGCTGGCGAATGCAGGTGAAGACCTTCTTGCCGATGTAGTGCAACCCCTGGCTGACACCGATAGTCGTCACCGTCTTGCCCTCGCCCAGCGGCGTGGGGGTAATGGCAGTCACGTCAATGTACTTGGCATTGGGTCGCTCCTTGAACTTTTCGAGCACGTCCAGGTGGACCTTGGCCTTCCACTTCCCGTGCAGGTCAATGTCGTCCTCGGAGAGTCCGAGGTTCTTGGCAACCTCGACGATGGGAAAAAGTTCGGCTGCTTGAGCGATCTTGATGTCGCTCGGTACTGG
>Ga0209121_10006590_pt1 | contig 10159 bp, 7 predicted proteins | sample Cruoilmetagenom3_FD_187292 | JGI IMG/M metagenome (GOLD analysis project Ga0209121, IMG submission 187292) | Oil polluted marine microbial communities from Coal Oil Point, Santa Barbara, California, USA - Sample 3 (SPAdes) (version 2) | ecosystem: Environmental > Aquatic > Marine > Oil seeps ...
AAATGTGTAAGCGACATTAGAAGGCGTGTTTGAAAGCCAATAACCGCGAATTGAAGAATACCAAAAAGTCGAAAATCACTGGATTTTTAGAAAGTGCCGTTCTATCTATTAATTTATGAACACGTTCAAAATAACACCTCCTTCCTCAAGACCTTTAACTTTATCGGCGGAAAGTCCTCCTATGAAAGCGGGGGGGATGAGAGCCGAAAAGCTGTTTATACTCCGACCCGTATGTTACTATCTAAGCAGGGAGAGGCAACCCCGAATTTACGCTTCCCTCCGAAAGGAGCATCCGGGATGCGGGATGATCCCTCGAGCCCTCCGTAACCCGACTTCTTCTCGAGGATGAGGGGATCGAGTCTGGTGGATGAAGTGAGAACCAAAAAATCCAGCAAAACGCTCCCTGAAGCAGAGGCTGTGAAGGAGTACCCTAAAGGAAAAGTTGGAGCCCCTCCAAATCTTCGATCTGGTGGTGGGTGGATGTAACTCATCGGCATTCTGTTTGGCTGGATATATTGGAAAAAGAGGTTGGAAGCAGCTATGGTATCTCACTTTTCTGCAGATATTGTTTTGCACGTGATTTTCCCTTTGTTTGTATGAGGATATAAAAGTTACATCAAAAAAGTAGGAGTTGATAAATGATACCTATCTAAAAACTTACAAAAAATCAGGAAGAAAATCCACGACCTTAGTTTAACAACATTTAGACTTTACTTCTTTATCTATCTCTGACCTTTAGGTTGTGAAATGAATTATGTCTCGCTCTCTCTGATCCTCTTTATAGGAAAAGGCTTAGAATTGCAAAACCAAAGACTATATAAATACTTAAAGATATCCTACGTCTCCTAACGTCTCCTACGTATAGCTATTAAAGGAGGTTAAATAAATGAAACCAGATCCAAAGATGAAGCCTTATTGGGGGTTGTGGGCAATCTTCTGGACTGTTGTAGGCGTGCTCTCCTGGAGTGTGCCAATCACTTTTTCTATCCTCCCCGCAAACCTTATGCTCTACCTTTTATGCGTTTACGTGCCTCTGGTTGTCGCTCTGGTCTATGTATTTTGGTGGATAGGAAAATTTTACGACACCATCGAATATGAACTGGGGGAGAATGCCGTCCATTCCAAATATGGAGTCTTCTTTAGGAAAGAAAAAGAAATTTCTTACGGAAGAATCACCATGGCTGGATTGAGTCAGGGCCCTTTGAAAAGACATTATGAAATCTACAGCATACCGATTTTCACTGCTGCGAGAGGGGGAACAAACGTGCCCGAGATGTGCCTCATGAACATCAAGAATGGACCCGAAATAAGGGATGAAGTCTCTAAAAAAATAGGCAGATTATCAGAAAAAGAGCGGAAGTCCGTCGAAGAGAAGATGCTTGAAGAACTGAAAGAGATTAGAAAGGTTCTCCAAAAATAGTCCTGCAAAGAAAAGTGGTAAAGTGAGAATTTATTTACCTCGCATTACAGCTAAAATCGAGGTAAGCACAAAGCTTTGAAAGAGAAGCAAAGAGAGCAGGGAAGACAATCCCAAAAGTAGTTTGTTTTGTCCAGATCCAAATAAAAGCATAGGGTTAAGTGGAGTCTGACTGAGCCATTTCCTTAGCAAAATCATTGCGAAATTGCATTCATTAATTCTTTTAATCTTTTCTTGCTCAAGACAGCGCTCTCCAAGGATCTAGCCTCAATGACTCCGGTGCCACAATAGAACCTCAGGTGTGACAGCAGTGCCTCAAAATCAAGATTTCCCTCTCCAATGGTCATGTGCTCATCAATCTCGCCATTGTTATCGTGGAGATGAAGATTTGTCAGCCTGCTCATGAGTTCCTTGTTGTTGACCCATTGCTTCCAACCTCCCGTAAAATTTGCGTGTCCTACATCGAAGCAAAAGCCCAGTGAGGTATCCTCAATCATTTCGGCAAGCTCACCCGGTGTGTGAATCATAGAATAGCCACCTCTTCCCATGTTCTCCAAAGCAATTTTAATTCCCAGTTCCTCCCCGGTCCTGCCGATGTCTTCCAATGACTCTTTGCACAGCTCAAGAGACCTTTCAGGTGGGGTTGGAGGTGAGAAATGTCCTGGATGAACGGTTACAACCTTTACTTCCAGTCTCGACCCGACTTTTATTGTGTTTGCAATCTCCCCTATCGCTCTCTTCCTCGACCTTTCCTCAGGAGATGCTATGTTAATGTCGACAAATGGTGCATGAATTTGTAGTTTTATTTTATAGGCATCAAGCAATTTTTTTAGCCTTTTTTCAATGTCAATGACCCTGTGCTCTCTCTCAGAAACGATCTCCCAGCAATCAAAGTGATGGCGCATAGGCTCGAACACACCCTCAAATTCCTGCAGAGCAGACTCCGGATTTGAAAAGGCTATTCTTTCCATTTTTACACTTCAACCAATCCTTCTGCGCTTATCCTGAACAGGCAGCTCATTCCTTTCGGGTTTACCCTGTGCTTCATCAAAGTTGCCTTTCTTACCCCTCTCTCTAACTTTTCTAACTTTAAAATACTTTTCGCAAACATTCCTATTCTCTTTCCCGCAAATGGTTGAATGCTTTGCTCATTTTCGTAAACTTGGGAAGTTATTATAACCGGAATGTTCCTCTCGTTGGCCATGAGCTCTAACTCTTCAAGCTGGTTGATGAAAGACCTTTGAACGCTCTCCTTGTTTTTTTCCAGCTCCACTCTATACCACGCATTTATTGAATCAACGATGAGGAGTCCTATCGAGTTTAGTTTAGAAATCCTTTTGATCGTTTCGACCTGCTCCTTGAGCGAGCTGCAGTTGTACCCCAACAATTTTCTGCGAGTTTTTCGATAGTCTGAACCACCCACGAGTTGCTTGAATCTTTCGGTAGAAAATTTTTCTGTGTAGATCCATGCCACCCTCTTATTTGGAGCATATCTCTTGAATGCTTGCAGACAGAGATTGGTTTTGCCGCTTCCTTCAACTCCGTAAATCTCGGTTATCCCCCCGTAATCTATTCCACCGCCCAACAGATTGTCGAGCGGCTTACATCCAAGAACCAAATGTCGCATCATCTTGCTAACTTCTGTATCTTTTTTCAAATCCGCATTTGCACTTCAGACTTTTTTCGTCATGGGCGAGATTTCCTTTGCATTTTGGGCATCGGAGGGAATTAAGCAAGTACATCAGCCACGCTTTTGAAATTTCCGGCAGCTCCTCCCCCTTTATCCTCTCTATTAATTCCAATTGTCCCGGAGTGTGTGTGAGAGACTGAAGCAAATCGAAGTCTACACCCTTCCCCCCAACACCCTCCGTTTTCAGCGTGGCCCCCCCTCTTTCTTTCAGTAAGGGCAAGAAAAGAACTCCGCCAATAAACCCTCCCAGGTGAGCAAAGTGAGACACCCCTTGGCCCGCACCTGCCGCAACGTAAATGGTTTCTATTAGTGCCATCACCAACGCCCCTAGTAGCACAGGGACTCTCATGAATATAATCCCCATGGGCATCAGGACCCTGTCTCTCGGATAGGATGCTGCGTAAGCTCCCAATATCCCAAATATTGCTCCCGATGCCCCGACTAAAAAAGTTGTGGATCCCAGAGAGAGAGCCGAGTGGCAGAGTGCTCCAACAATGCCAGTTACCAAATATATTAGCAAGAACTTTTCACGTCCCACCCTCTGCTCAAAAGAATAACCTATCAACACCAGCACCAGCATGTTCATTATGATGTGACTAAATCCTCCATGGACAAACATCGAGGTTAAGAGTGTGTAGCAGCGAGGCCAATACTGCGCAGAGAGGTAAGCCGGCCTGAAACTCAAGTCAGTTAAAAAAATTTGCTCGGGTGTGAACAGAGTTATCACAAAAACAATCAGGTTTGCAATGACTATCGCAAATGTTATTGAGGACTTTCTAGCCCAAGCCCATCCGACAACTGCGGCAATTGCACATATAGCTATGATAGAAGGTATTGCCATCATTTCTTACTCCAACTTCTATAGACTAAACAGCCGGCCAATAAAAAAACTATCCCAATCGATACTGCTCTCACTGCCAGAGAACTGCCTTCCTTTTCTGATGCGGCATTCCAATCATAATCAAACACATCCTCGAAATAATTTGCAACCTCCTCATTTTCAATAATTACCCCAACCTCTCTATTTTTCAGCAATCCATTAGCATTCAAGTTAATGCTCGATATGAGCACCTTTTCAGAATCAACTATCATCCCTTTGTTGTGCAAGTTGGAGAAGGGCGTCGAGTTTGTGTAGAGGAGGCGAGCTTCGATTCCACACTCTTTCAGCAGCTCCACAGTCTCCATGTTTCGCTCATTCGTGTCTACCCCCTCTCTAGAATAATCCGGATTGAAATTCAGCAAAACTCTTATCTCAACTCCCCTTTCGTTTGCATCTATTAGCCTCTCCATGAGTGGGTTTGTTTTGCTGCCCAATCGCTCATAAAAATAGAGCTGCTCAATCGCGATAGACTCTTCTGCAGATTCAATAAGCTCGGACATTGTTCCCAGGCTGTTGTCCGGCGAGAGCAATGGCGTGACTGAGAAGTGTCCGGTGATCTCTTTTGCAAAGAATTTTGGGTCATACTCTCCGTTCCAACTGCCGTTCTCAAATTTCAGGCCATCTGAATTGCCGGCTTCTCCATCGTTAAAAGAGAACTCTTCGAAGGCCACTGAGAATGTTCTAAAAGGATTGAAATCCGTGAGGAAGACATCTGAAAAGTATTCCGCAATCATTTCATTTTTGATCACAACGCCCCACTCTCTATTTCCAAGAGTTGGATCTTGTGGTACGCCCCTTGTGTCCCAGTTGGCTGAGTGTATGATGAAGCTTCGATTGTCAATCACGGCGTATTTGGCGTGATTAAATGGGTATGGGCAGAATCTAAGCTCAGAAGGAGAATTTACCATGTATCTAACCCTGCAACCAGTATCATTCAATACTCTTGATATGGCCCTCTCCTCTTCGTCCATCCCTCCCACGGGTCCACCCTCCAGCAGCACGTGTATCTCCACCCCCCTTCTCGATGCGTTCGCGATTTCCAGAGCTAGCCCAGGGTTTGTAAATCTGTACATATTCAAAAAGACAGACTCAGAAGAGTTTCTAATCTCATTTTTAAGAGCAAGATATGATGAATCAGGTGAGGTAAAAACAACAACGCTGCCATTAAAGTCGAGTTTGGTCGATTCAAATCTCGATTGACCCATTCTTCCTGCTTCAATCCAGTCTCCTCCTGTATTGGTGTCTATCCCCTCTTTTCTCCTGATTATCACCCCTCTTGAGGGGGAGGTAAGGGGTTCTCCTATCCATCCAAGTGGAGTAGGTGCCCCTCCATAAACAACCTCATCTATCGTTTTGTTCCACCTGTTTTTTAGTGCGATCGAAGCCCCTTTATCACTCATTTTAAATTGCCCGTACTCATCCACAATTCTCACCATTCTAAATTTGGTGGGTGAATAGGTAAAATCTGGCAACTCCCCCGTCTCTTTAAAGTACCCTTCCGCGTTCTCGGTGATGATTATCTGTTCTCTCGCTTCAATTTTTGTTCTCCAAGGAAAAGTGATTCTCCTTGCATTCTCAGGATGCGCCAGAGGATCCAGGGAGATAAACCATCCAGATAAATCTACGCTTTTGTTAGATGGATTATAAAGGGCAATAAACTCATTATTCATGTTGGCATGAGCAAAAGGATATACCTCTCTAATCAACACCTTCCCCTCTTCCTCTCTGTTAATCTCTAGAGCTTGATCGATCTCTGTTGAAAGGAAACATAGCAAAATAAGGATTGAAATCGAAGCCATTCCTTTTCTCATGAGTTCATGAATTAAGAAGGGTATTATAAAATTTGTGAAAATGTCGATAAACCCGCCTTTTATGCAAAGGCATTTCCGGTGCAGGAAAATGTTTGAAGGTCATAAGACTGTGGTTTCGTAAAAGAAAAGGCATGGGCCCAAGGAGATTTGAACTCCCGACCTTCCGGTTTCTGACGTTTGCTTCCGCATTTCTTGGAAGCTCTTGATATCAGCCGGACGCTCTAACCAAGCTGAGCCATGGGCCCATTTCCACGCTCAAGTTTTTTTGACCACTTGAAAGACCAAAGCGCACACTTCAAGCAATCAAAAATACAAATGGCCTATATAAATGTTAAACCCCGCTAAACCTAAAAACTCTCACCATCCAATATTTTTCGCATTCTTAACAAAAGATACCTCTTAAGTTGAAAAGATAGAGAGATCCTACCCACATTCTCAAAACACAATGCCAACTCACCCGAAAAAACGCAACATGGGTAGGGAAAAGAAGGGACGAAGGGATTTGATTAGAAAACTCAAAATTTATCTCGCTAACCGTTTGTAATAAGCACTCAATAGGTCAAGAGAAACAGCTCTGCAAAAACAAAAACATAATTTACTAAAAAATAAAAAAGGGTTTAAGACCCTTTTTTTTAGTATTCTCCAGGCATTCCTCCGTAACCGCCGGCTCCGCCTGGCATTCCTCCAGGTGGCATTGCTGGCGCTTTTTCTGAGCCCTTCGATGAAATCACGTCGTCTATCCTAAGTATCATTGTCGCTGCTTCGGTCGCTGAGCGAATGGCATGGGTATTCATTTTAAGGGATTCCAGCACCTTATTCTTTTGCATATCCTCGATTTTCCCTTTCATGACGTTAACACCCTCCCATTTTTTGCCTTCTCTGTGGGCTTTTCTGAGGTTTATGAGCATTTCAATCGCATCCAAGCCTGCATTTTCAGCCAGAGCCCTGGGTATAACCTCGACTGCATTTGCAAATGCCTCTACCGCCATCTGTTCTCTTCCGCCTACGGTTGGGGCATAATCCTTCAGAGCCATAGCAATCTCGATGGCAGATGAGCCTCCACCTGTGATTATGCGACCATCTTCGATTGAAATACCGATGACACCGATTGCATCCTGAACTCCTCTTTCTACCTCATCAGCAACGTGTTCTGTTCCTCCTCTGATGAGTATTGAGACTGCTTTTGCTTTCGGGCAGCTGGTAACGAAGGTCATTTTGTCGTCTCCTATTTTCTTTTCCTCAACAACTCCTGCCTTTCCTAGATCTTTTGCTGAAGCTTCTTTTAGATTGCTTATAACCCTGGCCTTTGTTGCCTTTGAGAGAGCTTCCATGTCTGATTTCTTTGCTCTCCTTACTGCATAAATCCCCGCCTTTGAAAGATAGTACTGGGCCAGATCATCGATTCCTTTTTGGCAGATCACCACACTCGCTCCGGTTTTCTTCACGATCTCCACAAAATTTTTGAGGACTTGCTCCTCCTGATCAAGATACTTTTGTAGTTGTGACGGGTCAGTGATCTGAATCTTTGCGTCCACCTCGGTTTTCTTAACCTCCAAGGCTTGATCTGTCAACAGAATCTTTGCGTTCTTGACGACTCTTGGCATATCTGGATGAACCCTTTCTTTGTCTAAGATGATTCCTTCAATTAATTTGGTTTCCTCTACAGAACCCCCTTGTTTCTTTTCGACTTTTATGTTATCCAAGTCTACTATGTAGCTCCCATTATAGGCTTCTGCAACGGATTTGCATGCTTTCAGTGCAATATTTGCAAGCAACTCCTTGTAAGCACCAGATACTTTTCCGGTCAGAGATGTTTCTGCAACTGATCTTAATGTTTCATCCTCTTCGTAGGTTACTTTCTTTCCAATCCTTTCGAGTACTTCATTTGCCTTCTCAGCAGCAAGTGCAAATCCTCTATTTATTATGGTTGGGTGAACCTTCTGATCTGTCAAAGTTTCCGCCTTTTTAAGCAATTCTCCTGCAAGGGTTACTGCGGTTGTAGTGCCGTCTCTGCATTCCTGATCTTGGGTCTTTGCAACTTCCACCATCATTTTTGCGGCTGGATGTTGAACTTCTATTTCTTTGAGTATCGTGACCCCATCATTCGTAATCGTTACGTCTCCCATTGAGTCGACTAACATTTTGTCCATTCCCTTCGGCCCAAGTGTGGTTCTTACGGCGTCAGCTATTGCTTTTGCTGCAGCAATATTCCCCCCCAAGGCTCCTTTTCCTTTTTCTCGAGATGTTCCTTCTTTCAATACTATAATTGGTTGTTGTCCTGCATACATTTTTTTTTCTCCTTTTTTTTTAATACTTTTCTAAAGTAAATACAGCATCGATAATGTAAAAGCTATATATAAACTTAACTCTATACCACCTCGCAGATCCAACTATAGCTTATTTTATAAGGTGGGTTTTACTAAAGCTAAAATCGGGAAGGTGTCAAAGGCCCTCTGCGAGCATTGTAAATATATGAAGGCACACTCTATAAAAAAGGATGAAGATGTGGATAGGAATAGACGATACAGATTCAATCAATGGTGGTTGCACCACATATTTGGTAGCAGAGCTGATCAAGGAATTAAAAGAATACGGCGTTGTTGGATATCCTAGGTTAGTCAGGCTCAACCCCACTCTTCCTTGGAAGACCCGAGGCAATGGTGCGGTAGCCATCCAGTTTGGAAGGAAAGATAAGGTTGAGAGAGAAAGCAAGTTTCCGATAGCTTTCCTTGACGGAAACCTAATCTTCGGGTTTGCAGTTGGGAAATGCGAAGAAGAAAAAGCAGACGAGTCTATTATCAAAAAAGTTTCGAAGATTGTGGAAAGGTTGGCCTGGTTTAAAGATCCAAAAACGAATCCAGGGTTCGTAGTATTCAACAAACCGCTCTCTAACGATTTTTATTGGGGTGCCGTGAGGGGGGTGTTAAGTCAAAAGGAAGCAAAAAAAGAAATTGAAAGAAGAAAGGGTTTTTATAGAGGGTATAAAAACGAAAGGGGACTGATTGGAGCCACAGCAGCTGTAAGCTGGGAAGGAAAGGATTTCACCTTTGAGTTAATTGCGTATAGGGATCCAGAGTTTTTTGGAAAATCAAGGGGCATTGATGATGAATCTGTGAAGAAATTAGATGGGGAGTGCCCGCGCACATTTGATAATTGGGATTGGAAAAACGATCATAACCGAATAAAGCCTAACTCAAAAGGACCTGTGTATTATGGAATAAGAGGCGAAGACCCCTCTGAATTAATGAGGGGAAAGGAACTTGTAAAAAGCGAACCCGTTCATGAATGGGTCCTATTTAAAACAAACCAGGCGACCGATGATCATCTGGTAAGAAAGCAGATAGCTGGAGTAAAACCTTATGAATCCGCAATAATCGAGGGAAAAGTTTGTAAGGCTCCTGTGACTATCAAGGGAGGACATGTGATATTCGTGTTAGAAGATAAAACGGGAGTTATTGATTGTGCCGCTTATGAACCCACCAAAGAATTTAGATCGGTTGTTCGTGAGCTAAAGGTTGGAGATCTGATCGAGTGTTACGGGAGTGTGAGGAAAGAACGAGAAAGGTTAACCCTGAATCTTGAAAAGATAAAAATATTAAAACTTGTGAAGGTCAAAGCAAAAACAGAAAATCCTCTGTGTCCAAGGTGCAAAATACACATGCATTCTGTCGGAAAGGGTGGCGGCTATCGCTGCAGGCGTTGTAGAGCCAAAGCGAGTCAGAAGGAGGCACTTTTTAAAGAGATACCAAGAAAAATAAATCTCGGATTCTACGAGGTTCCTGTCTGTGCGAGGAGGCACCTTGCCAAGCCTCTAAAAAGAATGAAATACCCAACCTTCTTCACCTCTAATTTTTGATTTTAAACAATTCTAACAATTCCCAACTCCTGGCAAGGCAAGCACTGGATTTTTTTATAGGGAATCTTATCTCTGATGGTTTTTGCATCCCCCCCCTCAGTTTTCACTCCTTTTATTTATTGATGTGCATATTCGATCCGTCCTATCCATCAATAAAAATTTGTAGGAACTCTTCCGCATTGACGGTTGCTTTATCAAAGTCATAGTTACTATTTAAAAACAGTTACTATTTAAAAACATTTTTTGGGTTCAATATCTTGGTATAATCTCACTCGACAAAGTAATTATTTGCCCATTCTCGCACATTTTTAGATTGTTTTTCTGCGAAACAGGTTGTGAGAAGTGGAATTTCTTTTCGCGGTCTTTAGAGACACCGTATCAAACAAACATTTGTATGTATAATACATATTTTACGGAGATAAAGCACATATAGCAAAGACTTTGTTTATAACTCGGAATTTATGATGATCAATAAAAAGGTCAAAACAAAATGGATTTTTTGTGT
>Ga0209121_10006595_pt1 | contig 10152 bp, 7 predicted proteins | sample Cruoilmetagenom3_FD_187292 | JGI IMG/M metagenome (GOLD analysis project Ga0209121, IMG submission 187292) | Oil polluted marine microbial communities from Coal Oil Point, Santa Barbara, California, USA - Sample 3 (SPAdes) (version 2) | ecosystem: Environmental > Aquatic > Marine > Oil seeps ...
GTGATCAAAAATGCTCCTTGCGCAATATCACCATTAGTCACATAATTCGCCAAAATGTGGAGCTATAACGCGAATTAAATTTTTCGTACGAAAAGCTTACGTTTCCCACCCCTTTATTCTTTCATGTCTGCTAGCACTAACTCATAGGTTTATTTTATGTCTTTACTTATTGGAAATAATCACGCGGTCAGCATCCGTTACAAATTGACCGACAACAACGGCAATGTTGTAGATAGTACCGAGGAGAACGAACCACTTGTTTATCTTCATGGCGCAGACAACATCATTCCTGGTCTCGAAAAGGCGCTACAGGGCAAGGCCGTCGGCGATACCCTGGAAGTGACCATTGCGCCAAACGAAGCCTATGGGGAGCCTGCTCCCGAGCTAATCCAGCGCGTTGACCGGTCCGCTTTCCCAGGAATTGAAAACATTGAAGTCGGCATGTCCTTTGAGGCTGAGGATGAAGATGGCTCTGTTGAGCGCGTGGTAATAAAAGGGGTAGAGGGCAATGAAGTCATTGTGGATGCGAATCATCCTTTGGCGGGGATTCCTCTGACCTTTGAAGTTGAGGTGATTGAGGTGCGTGAAGGAACAAAGGAAGAGATCGCGCACGGGCATGCCCACTAAAATTGATTCATTCAGCGTTTTGAGCTTTTACCAAAACGCTGGTTTCCTCCCTCCGCTTTTTTCTATCCTATAACGAAGCAGCTTCTTTAATTGCCGCTCGAATTGATCTCGCGCAAGAATCAAACAGAACTCGAGAGATTCCGCTTGGTTTGAATTTTGTTCTCTACCGAATCCCATATATAATCTCGCCCCTTTTTAGCGCAAGAAAAGAATGCAGGTTGAAGTAGGAGCCGTTTATGAGCTTTTTGGGGTCTGGTAAAACATCCAGCATCTTTGATATCCATGAGTTACGCGAGGATCTCTATCAAGAGCTTCATACGCGACCCTTTCCTATGTTGCCCTCGCCGGTTAAGGTATCTCACCTCGCATTGCTCAATGAAGGACATTGCATAGAAAAAGAGTACGAAGCTCTGGCGGAACTTGGTAAACGCTATAGCGGCAACCCTCCGGGAGATGCTTCCTCCTGTTATTACCAGAATTTTGGAGGTTTTGAAGTACGCTGGGAAAAGCACACGGAGTTTTCCACTTATACCATTATTACCCCTGCTGGAGACGAGGAGGGTTTCGATAAAACCGCCTTGGAAATGGTGCCTGAGTCTTGGTTGAGTTCGCTTCCTGGCAAACTTGTAGTGGGGGTTCATCTACTCGTTATCGATGCGCAAAATGTATCGACCCGCAAAGAGGACATAAAACCCCTTTTCGAGGGGCAACGTTTGATTGGAGGTTACACCGAGGATGACCTGGCAACGGTATGGACTTCCTTCCGTTTACACAGCGATCACTTCAGCAGGGTGCTGGTTCATCGAAGAAACTTAAACCCTTGCCAGTCAGGGCGCCTGGTGCAGCGTTTACTAGAGGTTGAAACTTACCGAGTGATGGCATTGATGGCGCTCCCTATCGCTCGAGAGGTGAGTGCAGGCGTAAACGCCATGGATCAAGAGCTGGCCCAAATCAATGCGCAGATTTCCGACATCCAGCATGGCGAAGATGAGCGACAGCTGTTGAAACAGCTAACAACGCTTGCCGCAAAGGTTGAACGCTTTCACTCCGATACCAATTATCGCTTTGGTGCCACACGCGCCTATTACGAGCTTGTATCAAGCCGAATGGCCTATTTAAAGCGGGATGAGGTTGAAGGGGTACAGAGTATTCCAGAGTTTCTTATGCGACGTTTGACCCCCGCAATGCGCACCTGTGAATCGGCACATCGCCGTTTGGAAGATTTGTCGAGCCGCATTGGTCGCGCTGGTGAGTTACTCAATACTCGTGTCGATTTAACTCTAAAAGAACAGAACCAGGGTTTACTGGCCTCGATGAATCAGCGTAGTGAAATTCAACTGCGACTTCAGCAAATGGTTGAAGGCATGTCGGTGGCAGCTATTAGTTTTGCCCTAGTTGGCTTAATTCGTATCGCCGTAACTGCGATTAAAGATGGCGGATGGGTAGACATTAACCTTCCTCTGACGATTGGCTTAAGTGTGCCATCGGTAATTATTGTGGTGTGGGCAGTGAGTCGGCATGTGCGGAAACGTTTGACACGCACCACGGGTGCTTGATTAATTTCACAGGAAAATAGTGGGGATGAATAGTGACCGAACATAGGTCAGATACTTTAGCGCTTCGTGACTCCGAGAAGGAACGTTTAAAAGCGTCTCTTAAACCTATTTCAAACTCTCCCTGCGGTGTTAGTAGTCAGTCTAATGCACCGCAATCTCGTATTTCAGCGATCCGCCCGCATGGAGAAAAGGGGGCTGACTTAAAGCGACTCGCTGAAATCATCTCAGGCCTTCCTGGTTGCGAAATCTCGTCTTTGCAGGAGGGGCATTTATACGCGGTCTGCACTCGCTGGTTTCTATTCACCGATGACTTGGAGTTGGTGTGGAGCGAATCCGAAAAGGTATTCCACATCAGATCGATTGCTCGGTCAGGTATCACCGACTTTGGTGCGAATCGAACGCGCGTCAATTATATTCAACGACAGTTTGATAAAGGCTATCTATTTTGAGTGTGTTTTCTATCGCGTTAAACCAAGCGTCGTTTCAAGTTGCGAATAATAAAGCGTGCCGGATGCAATGCATTGACCACGTCATTTTCAATCGCTTGCGGCTCTCCCGTAATGTGACTTAACAGTATTTCTGAACACAGCGGCGCACTGGTCAGCCCTCGGGATCCGTATGCGGTATTAATATAAAGTCCGGGGTAAAAGTGACCTGTGGGGTATTTTTCCTTTAGTCTGCCGGTGCGTAGCCCTGCATAGTCCTGAGTAAACGATTCAAACTGAGGAAGGGGGCCAACAAGGGGAAGGTAGTCAGGCGTCTGACAACGAAATGCAGTTCGCCCTTTAATATTTTCTAAGGACTGGGCAGCGTTCAGCATTTTATATAACTCAGGACAGGCACGGTTTAATTGATCCAGGTTAGCCAAATGGTCGCTTGCACGAACCTTCGTGCAATTTTCCTTCGGATGAAAAGTTGCCCCAATGCAGTGATAACCATTCCTATCAGGCGCTGTATAACCATCATAATTGACTAATGTTTTAAGTTTCGCAGAGGCCTTCGTTGCGGGCACTAAGGAAATTTGCCCCCTTATGGATTTTAGAGGAAGGTGCGCGCTTTGGGGAAAGTGCAGTGCATCCGTGCTGTTAGCGATAATGACAATATCTGCAGAGGCAATTAGCTGTTTCTGTTTATCAAAAACATGCCATTGACCACTCTTATCTCGCGAAAGGCTTAAAGCGTGTTGATTGCAGCGAATGCGAATATTGCTATTTTTATAAAGCAATGCCTCACAAAGACTAGCGGGGTCTACCCAGCCAGACTGCGGAAGGAATAAGCCGCCACTAGATTGTGGAACACCACTTAGATCACTTGCTTGCTGAGCGGTGACAGGCAGTGCGACCTCCTCTGGCCACTTGCCGCTCGCTAGGATCTGTTCCTGAAGTCGGCTTTCTTTCTCTGAGAACGAGAGCTGCAGCAAACCGCATTGTTGCCACTGTAGAACTTCGGCAGCTCGCGTTTGACTCGATAGATCCCGCATATGGCGGATGGCATGTAAGTAACTTTGCTGATAAAAGTAATTTTGCAGCGAAAACTCTGGATTTAGCTTGGTAAAAAGTACACCTGTAGGGTTGCCGGATGCGCTATTTGCCAGTTTCCCTTCACGCTCAATCAATTCTACTTTAAACCCGTTCCGAGATAGTGCATAGGCGCTAGTAGTGCCAGCAATACCGCCCCCAATGACCACCGCAGTTTTAGGCTTTTGAGCGTCGTTTGACCGGTTTATAAACCAAGGACTCTGTTGCGCACATAGCTGGGTGCTCGTGTGCGAATTTGGCAATTCCTGGGGCGTAAAGTTTCCCACCAGCATTTCCCGTTTGTACTTATAACCCTTTCTTTTTTTAATACTAAACCCAGCAGCAATAAGACCTTTTCGTACCCGGCTGGCGGCGGTGAAAGTGCTGAGTGTTGTGTTGCTTCCACTTAGGCGAGCCATTTGCTCATACAGAAGATCTGTCCACATGTCTGGGTTTTTAGAGGGCGCGAAACCATCCAGAAACCAGGCGTCAGCCTTTCCACTAAAGTTAGTGAAGGAAGATAAGGCATCGCCCCACATCAGTGTTAAGTGAACTCTTCCCTCATTGAGAATGATCCTATGAATACCAGGCAGGCTCAGTGGGTAACTTTGTAATAGCAAAGTAAGCTTGTCGGCAAGATGGGGCCACTTATTAAGTGCCAAAAGGATATCTTCCCCTCTCATCGGGTACTTCTCAACAGACACATAGTGCAGTTGACAGTCTGATGGCGCTGTTTGATCCCACAGGTCCCAGGTTGCAAGAAAGTTTAAACCTGTACCAAACCCGGTTTCGATGACAGTAAAATACTTGGAGCCTGGTGTTGACCAGTTTGCCCATCTGTCTTCTAGGTCATTCCCCTCAAGAAACACATATTTGGACTCCTCAAGCCCGTCTTCACTTGAGAAGTAAATGTCATCAAATGCCTCTGAAATGGGAGCGCTATTTTCCCAGCGTAAACAGGCAGTTGTTACTGGAGACATTGTTGCAGATTTTATCGACATCTAAGTTGCTACGATTCTAAGACAAGGGACAATTAGACCATATTCGTATTGATTTTTGTTACGTTTGGCGGCTTACTTGGCAAGTTTTAATATCGGTGCTACTTTGTGTGCGCACAGGACGATTTTCGACGACAATATTACTTCAGCCCAATCAAGGAGATAGGCAATGATTGAAGGTGGGACAAACAAGGCAAAGAAGGAACTTAGCGCTGCCCCTGATTCAAAGACCATACTGATCGTAGAAGATGATGATCACCTGAGAAACTATCTTGCAGAATTGCTAGAACTCAGTGGCTTCCGGGTCATCCTCGCTGAGGATGGAAATCAAGGTTTCTATAAGTTTCAAAAGTATCGGCCTGAGCTTGTATTAACTGACGTGGTGCTTCCTGGTCGCGACGGCATTAGCCTTACGGTTCGTTTTAAGAAAATATGCCCCGAGGTACTGGTGATTGCCATGTCAGGGCGCTGGCCTAATGATGCCGAGGTTGATTGTGCCGAGTCGGTTGGCTTCTTGGGTGTTGACAAAGTATTAGCAAAACCGTTTTCAGCAAAAGAGCTGAAAACTGCGATTGTTGATGTTATGGGGCTCGAGTTGGCCTAATGCTCAATTGACGGAGAGCGAAGTAGTTAAGACCCTTAAAGAGCTTAACTACTTTAGAAATACCCTAATAATATCGGCAATAGCAACTCTACTAAGCAACTAAAACCCTTGCCTTTAGGCGGGGTTTTTTATTTTAAGTTGTAGTCAAAGAACCGCCCAACATGAAAATCACAACCCGTCGACGGCCAGCGCAATAATAGATTGCCTCTGGCGACTCTTTAAACTTATAAAAACAATTATTAGAGGTGATGACTTTAACCTATCCTAAACCAGCTAAGGTGCAGGTTGGCTCAGAAGTATTAAGTGGCTCGCACAGAGAGGGACGCAGCCATAAGCCCCAATAAACCAAGTAACTTTATTTTTCTCATTTTTAATTCTTGTTTAGTTCGATTTAGATCAAAGCCAGCAGGGCGCGACACCAACGTCGCTTTAATACACAAAGGCTGAGCGAGAAGACAACCTATTTTTATTATCTGGAAAAAATTAGATCGACAACGCCCCTCTTACTCCAAGTTTATTTTTACGTGCTGTTCCCTTTTCTGTATTATTACGCGCCTATCTACCCACTTAACTCACTCATACTAGAGAGTAGTAATTAAATGATTTTTGATAACTTTAACGAGCGCTTTCAAAACCTTGTACTAAGTCGCCCTTGGCTGGTGATTTCCCTAAGCGCTATTTTTATCGCTCTCTCCAGTTACGGCCTTTTGGGCATTCAGCAAGAAAGCGATCCACGGCAGTTTTTTTCCGAAGATGATCCTCAGTTCAAATATTTTAAGGAGGTAGAGGATCAATACGCGGGCAATGAGATGGTAGGTTTCATCGTTCACCCGAAAAATGATCAAGTCTTCAGCCGTGAAACACTCTCGGTATTGGAAGAGTTAACGGAAGAGTCGTGGACAATTCCCCATTCGACTCGCGTTGATTCCATCGTCAACTTCCAGCATACAGAAGTGACAGAGGATGATTTAAGTGTTGAATATCTGGTAGAAGACGCCAAGTCACTGAGTGACGAAAAGATCGAAAGGATAAAACAAGTCGCTCTGGGCGAACCACTCATCATTAATTCACTGATTTCAGAAAAAGGGCATGTTGCCGGTCTATTTGTAAAAGTACAGATGGATGACGCGAATAAACAAGCCTCTGAGATAACCCGCTTTGCAGAGAAAATGCGAGATCGTTATCGCGAAGCTTATCCAGAGGTGCAAATATATATGGTCGGCACGGTGGTTTTTACTGATGCTGCCACCATGGCAACAATGGAGGAAATGAAAGTTACTATGCCTCTGGGGCTGCTTATCGTTGTTATATTGATGCTGCTGATGGTAAAGAATATCTATTTAACCATTATTACACTGACTTTAGTTGGTGCCTCCATTATGGCGGGGGTTGGGCTTGGCGGGTGGATAGGCATTATGTTTTCACCCATGGTGGGTGCCGCGCCAGCAATGATTCTCACGCTGGTTGTTGCTAATTGCGTACATATTCTTGTCACGTATCAGCTTGAGCGCAGCCGTGGTAAAGATCGTAACGAAGCCATGTCTGAAAGCATGCGCGTTAACCTTCAGCCAGTTTTTCTTACCTGCTCCACCACTGCCATTGGTTTTCTCTGCCTTAATTTTTCAGACTCTCCTCCATTTCATGATTTGGGCAACATGGTGGCCCTCGGTGTGATGGTGGCTTACTTTCTTTCTGTGGTGTTGTTACCAGCATTGGTAATGGTTGGCCCAGTAGGCACTTACAAGCAGTCAGAAGGCATATCCCATAAGCTTATGGATCAGTTTGGCGCACAGGTAATTCGTTTTAGTGGACCCATTTTTGCGTTTATGATTGTGTTTGTATTGGCCTCTCTGTGGTTTATTAAAGACAATGAGCTCAATGACGTATGGAATGAGTATTTCGACGAAACATTTGAAGTTCGTAAAGCAAATGACTTTATGATGCGCGAGTTGACTGGGATGAATCGCTTGGACTTTTCTTTTCCTGGTCGCCCCAACATTGAACAAAGTGTGATGGACCCAGAATACCAGAGCCATCTAAACGACTTTGTAGAGTGGGCAAAAGCACAACCAGGGATCGTATCTGCCACAGGGTATTCGGACATCTTAAAACGCCTGAATCGCGATATGAATGGTGGCAATATCGAATCATTTGTTATTCCCGATAGTCGCCCACTCGTTTCTCAGTACACTCTGATGTATGAAATGTCACTGCCTTTTGGTTTGGGAACGAACAACCAAATGACATCCGACAAAACTCATTCCGTGGTTTCGGTGGTTGCCAAAAATTTCTCCTCCCAGCAAGTTATTGCGTTCGAGAAAGCAGCCCACGAGTGGATCAAACAAAACATGCCTGGCTACATGGTTAGTCGGGGCACAGGTTTAGATCTTATTTTTGGCACCCTTGCGATTGATAACATAAAAAGCATGCTACTGGGCACGGTGACAGCCCTGGTAATGGTGTCTGCATTGCTGATTTTCGCACTACGTTCCGTTAAATACGGTTTGCTCAGCCTGCTGCCTAACCTTTTACCTGCCGCAATGACATTTGGTATTTGGGGCTTTCTTGTGGGGCAGGTTGGAATGGCCGTTTCCATTGTGTCGAGTTTAACAATCGGTATTGTGGTGGACGATACCGTTCACTTTCTCAGTAAATATGTGCGGGCGAAGCGAGAAAATGGCTACTCTACAGAAGCGGCAATCAGGTATGCCTTTCAAAATGTCGGTGTAGCGCTACTGTTTACATCCATTCTTCTCACCGCAAACTTTGGAATCCTTGGGTTTTCCCACTTTACCCCGAATGCGGACATGGGGATATTAACGGCCCTCACGATTTTTATGGCCCTCGTGGTGAACTTTCTGTTTTTTGTCCCGCTGTTATTGCTTATAGATAAATATAAGGATGCCTTGCCTTCAGCTAAAGGAAAGGTACGCAATAAATTAGCCTGATTTCCTTCAATAAGAAGAAAGGGGCTTTGCCCCTTACTCTTTGTTGATAAGAGCGGTACTATCTGAGAAAAAAGAGAGATACCTTAATGGAAAAAATAAAAGGGCTGCTAAAACAAGCTTGGAGAACCATTGCCAACTTTATTCCAAGTTATACCCTGAAGTTTGGCCCTGAGGTATTACAAAAGCGCATTACCAGCGTATTTCCCCTAAAGGTTAAAAAGTTCATATTTGTGTTTAAGGTATTCGACCCAGTTGTCGTTATTCCTCCTGAGACAGTAGACAGGATCGGTGTAGAAGTATCTCTGCAAGTAAAGATTCCAGGCCTTCTTAAAGCCCAAGGGCGAGGTTTAGTGCATGGGGAGATTGACTACCTTGGCTCTAGTGGTGAATTCTTCTTTTTTGACCCAGAGCTGCAAAATTTTGACGTTAAGGGGTTACCGAAACGGTATCAGGAAGAGGTGAGGGGCTTGTTTGAGAGCATCATGAAAAGCACACTTTCCGACATTTCCATTTTTAAGTTTGATGAAGAAGACAGAAAACAAAAATTTGCCAAACGAATGCTGAAATCTGTAAAAGTTGAAGATGAACGTTTAAAAATCGAGGTGGGAGTTTAAGGACATATATGGACACTCCAACGCCGTCAAGGTTTTTTAGGCAAAAAATACCAAGCGCCTTTCTTTTTAAAACAAAGACGGGCATAAAATTGGTTATTCATGCGACTTACCTACCCCCGTCGTTTTAAAAAGAAAGGGGCTAGCTTTTCTTATCTTTACTCCTTGCCGCCTTGATAATTCTTTGCAGTAAATAACGGTTATGACATATATCCGGCTTCTTAGTCGCGTATTACTTATAGCTACACTGAGCCCTAATGAGATTCAAAGATGACTCTGCCGCCTTATCACCCACAAGGCCTCGTAGGCCTCTGTCCTCTCTCAGGCTCTGGCAGAGTCAATACCGTTTTAGTTCATTACTGTGTTATACCGAGGATGGGCGGGATGCATTAATCTGTACTTGGGTCAACCAGCGGCCGTTAGTGACGGTGCCAGATAGTGCTCATTTTTTGCTAACACCGCCCACGTCATGCGCGCCAGTTTATTCGCTACGGCGACCACTACCTTGCAGGGATGCTTGGTTTTGAGTAACGATTTTATCCAGAGACTGAGAGCATCATCTTTCTTTTCGCACCAATTAACGATAGCTCTGGCGCCATGAATAAAAAGCCTGCGTAAGGTTTGGTTGCCTCGCTTACTTATTCCGCTGATGCGTGAAATATCGCCACTGGCATATTGTTTTGGTGTGAGCCCTATCCACGCTGCCATTTGGCGTCCATTTTTAAATTGCTTCGCATTACCAACTGATGCGATAACGGCGCTGCCAACAATAGGTCCTATGCCGGGCACTTCTAGTAATCGATGATAATCAGCATTATCTTTTAGTAATGCTTTTATTGCGATTTCCTTTCGCCCGATTAAATCATCATAATACTGTAACTCCTCATAGAGCTCGGCAATAAATTGCCTGGCGGTGGCTGTTAAGTCATTTTCAGGATCTTCGAGAATGCAGGGAACGTTTTTACGTAACATGCCGATGTTCTTTTTTACGATTATCCCGTGTTCAGCTAAAAGGCCTCGTAATTGATTGGCTACCGACGTTCTTGCCTTTACATAGCGCTCTCGTATCCTGTGCAAACTTTGAATGTCTTGTTGAGTCAAGGTTTTTACGGGCACAAAAGTGGTTTTTGGGCGAAAAGAAGCTTCTGCAATTGCTATGGCATCGTTGTGGTCATTTTTATTTCCAACCACGAAGGGCTTTACTTGATGAGGTGGAATCAGCCCAACAGTAAATCCCAGTTTTTCTATTTCGCGGCCCCAATAATTTGAGCTGTAGCAAGCTTCCATGACA
>Ga0209121_10006596_pt1 | contig 10152 bp, 8 predicted proteins | sample Cruoilmetagenom3_FD_187292 | JGI IMG/M metagenome (GOLD analysis project Ga0209121, IMG submission 187292) | Oil polluted marine microbial communities from Coal Oil Point, Santa Barbara, California, USA - Sample 3 (SPAdes) (version 2) | ecosystem: Environmental > Aquatic > Marine > Oil seeps ...
GGATCGATAGTGTTCATTTATTGGCGCAAGGCAAAACAAAAAGTAGCCGAAAAAATGGGGATAGACGAAGAAGTGAAAAAAGAAGTTGAAGAAGATGTGGTTTTTTATTCATCTGAAGATAATCAAGATACAAAAGATGATTAAGTAATTTTCACTTATTGCAATATTTTATCATAATTATTAATCTTCTTGCAGAAAGAAAAGGTAAATCATTTGAAGATAAAAGATGTCTTTATTTCAATCCTGTCCGTTATCAGTGTTGCAATATATCCAGGTTTGTTTTTGTTATTTAATAATATTGAGGAAGCATATTTAGTAGACATTCTTCCAATATCTGGTTTATTTATTCTTATTAGTATTTGTGTTCTTCTCATTACCTTTTTATTAATCAAAGAAATAAATAAAGCCTCTATTTTAACAAGTCTTATTCTAATACTAATGTTAAATTTTGCATTGATTGAGAAGGTAATAATTAAAGTACTACCAATGCTTTATTATTGGCATATTTTGTTTATAATCTTAACAATCATTATAGGTGTTGCTCACTTATTCAAGACAAAATTTTCATCCGAAATTGCTAAAAATATTCGCTTTATAATTTTGGTTGTTTTTACCGGTTTAATGATCATAAATGGTGTGGGGGCAATACCGGGGATAATTGAGAAGAATGCAGATGTAAATATCGATAATGATCTTGTAATCCAAAAAGGATCAGTAAAGAACAATCCTAACGTGTATTTTTTTCTTTTTGATGAATATGGGGGACACGAAAATTTATTACGATATACTGGATATGATAATTCTCCTTTCTATGATGCTTTAGAAGCTCTTGGTTTTAATGTTTCTAAAAATAGTAGGAACTACACAGCTGACACATATACTGAACTTCCGAATTTGTTGAATTTAGGACAAAAATATAGTACCAATATGTCAAGGGAAGTGAAGATGCAAGGATTTTTAAATCCGGTTCTATTTCGATTATTTAATGAAAACGGTTTCCAGCTTAATATAATCAGTGACTATGGGCATATCCCAATTGACAGTTCAGTTGATTATTCATTTAAGACTGAGATGTATGAAGATACACTAGAGAATTTTCTCCTAAAGAACACGGTTTATTATCCTTTATTATTAGACCAATATAAAAATACTAGGATTTTAGAAGTAGAGAGTATTTTTCAATATCTATCTGATTCATGCAAAATTCAACCTGAAAACCTATTCACATTTGCATACGTTGAGTTTCCGCATCTACCATGGGTGGTTGATGAATTTGGCAATAATTTACCTTTAAGTGAAAAGCAAAATTGGGAAAACTCTGATACATATCTAGGACAATTAAAATTCTCCTCAAAAAAGATCTTAGAAGTTGTAGAAATAATCATTGAGAATGATCCCGAAGCGATCATTGTCATTCAATCAGATCATGGATATCGACAACCTATCTATCTAAAAAATTTGTCTGAGAATTATGACGATTGGGATTTGGAAATGAATTATATCAGGAATATTCTCAATGTAGTGTATTATAAAGGGGAAAAAATTGATATCGAATCTTTGTCTGGTCTTAATACGCTTTTTGTTGTCCTTAATGAATACTTTGGTATGAACTTTGAATTTGTAAAGTAGATTATTTATTATGCAAAAAATATCAAATAAGCTTTTCTATTTTGTTCTGTTAATAATTTGGATTTTGTTGTTGTTCTTACTAACTCCGATGATTTTTCTTTTCGTTGACGAGAATAAAACAGTGTCAAAAATCCCTATCGACTTGACTGGTGACACAGTTTATTATGCGATAGATTATTGGTTGAATTATGACAACATTTTTCCAATGATCACAATTGATGGTTGGACATTTGTTGAGACAGAGAAAGATAATATAAACAAAATTGTAAAATTAATTTTTGTGTCTGATGATACATCCTATGAAATTGATGCTGATACACATAACAGGCAAGGTGTGATAAGGGTTTATGCGGATAAAAATGTCCCGAAAGAAAGATTAGGTTTTTCATCTAAGTTTTCTCCGCTTCGAATGAAAAATGATGATTACACATTATATTTCTATGTTTTTGAAAATGAAAATAATTTTGGAATCATCAACACAGGTCGTGTGTTTCGGAAATATTATCGAAACTTTACAGAGATTAAGGGGGGTGAAAAGGTAAAAAGTGAGGAATTTGCGAAATCATCTGTAAATGGTTCACTACTATATAGAGTTGATTGGACCAAAATAAAAGATGGGAAATTAGAAATCTATGGATGGGCATTTCTTGAAAATGATGAATCATCTGTTCACAATGTTTATTTAGAAATTCGTAAACCAGATGGTGACATATCTTTTTATTCTACAAGAAAAATGTTTCGAGAAGGTGTAGGAGAGCACTTTAGCGATGACCGATATAATTATAGCGGTTTTTATGCCCTTTTACCAATGGAAGTTATAGACCAAGGGGATAATCTCATAACAATTTTCATAGGAACTGATAATCGTGCTGGTACTGCGTATACTTATTATTGGGATGGAAGCTTGAGATAAAAAATAATTAAGGGTAAATTAATTGATTTTGGAAAAATCTTTACTATATGGCCGATCCATTCAGCAAATAAGTGATTCTGAACTTACCCCACATGGGTAATTTGATGACTGAGAAAGGATGTTTGATCTGAAGGAGAGTGGCCTCAATGGCTGAACACTAGTTTCGACTTTGAACTCCGATGTAAACGTTCATCTTTTTGGGTGCCATATCAATCCTATAGATTTGAACTAATGATACTTGGTTTTCATATTGTATCAAATTTCTAAGGGGCACTATATTTATTATATTGTTCCTCTAATTTAAGTAAATCTTTTTTTCGCTCTTTGACTGGAACAGCAGGGATACCGACACAAATTTTCCATGGTGGTAGTGATTTGTTAACCAAACTTAGCGCTCCAATAGCAACACCTTCACCAATATCTACGCCAGGTAAAATCACAGAACCTGTTCCAATTATGACATGTTTGTTAATAACTACCAATTTTTTTGTTAAGTTCTTATAAATATTTGGGATTGTTGGATTGGTCAAAGTGATACCCGAATAGTCATCAGATTCTGCGTATATTGCTATACGTGATGAAAGATTAGAAAAATCTTTCAAAATAATTCCAGCATTACCTCCAAAAAGATAAGTTCCTGCTGCAATATGAATATTATTTCCCAATGTAATATTTCCGGATAGTATACAAAAATCATCGATGCGCACGTTGTTACCGATTGATATATTTCTAATATCATAAAACGATGCTAAACGACTTATATTAACTTTATTTCCAATTGACTTAAATTGTAATGAACTGAGTTCAGAATTATTGAAAAAGCTTGTCATTGTTACCTCCAAAAATCGTAAGTTATTCTTAATTTTAAGTCTACTTCAAAATGGGTATGGTCTGTTTGAAAGTGGGGCGTCTTGTGTCATTTTTAATTCTTTTTTGATGGTTCAATCCCATAAAAAGCGTAAAATTAGATATATTTGTGGGGCATCAGATTAGCTATTTTCCAGAAATTAGAGTATTTTCAGTAGAGTCATTTATATATTTTCTTCCTTCATAGATTCCAAAAATAAGGAAGTGTAGCAAAGGATTTATTCCATTCAATTTTACATCATTATATTGATCCAAGTACCATTGACTATCAAAATATTTTGAAGGATTTCTACCCTCATACCCACCATAAAGAATGTAATGACGCGCTGGATCCATATTTTTTTCTTTTACATCAGGATAATTATCTAAATACCATTTTCGATCAAATAATTTGGAGTTATTTATTAGTTTCATTTTCTTTTTAATAAATAACTTTCGATATGACTTTAATCTAAAATATTTTTGCGAAGGGATTTTAGTAACTCTCTCAGTATTATCATTTTGGGGTGAGTAATTCACGTCTTTGAGTAATGAGAGATGAATATTGTTATCCACTGGCAGATTGTGAATATTGTACTCACCTGTTAGGAATATAAAATCAAGGTAGTTAAAGCCATATTTTTCACTAAGATGCGAGGCGATACTTTCAGATAATAATTGTTCATACAGAATATCAAGCCCCCATAAAATAAAAAAATCTAAATTAGTTTTTATTGCGAGTTGACCTAAAATAAAAGGTATATCATCATTTTCAATATTTGTGTAAATAGATGCTTCAGGAAATATTTTTAACAAATCTTCTTTATTATCAATATTCAGGTAGTGGTCAAGAATTTTTCGATATTCAAAGCGTATGCGTCTAATATTACTAGGATTGTGGCCGCTAGCATTTAATTGATTTTGGAAAAATCTGAATTTTACTAATTTCTTGTTTATAATATGGATATCTTTATAAAAGCATAAGCGAACCCAGAAATCTAAATCAGGTAATCCTGCCATTGTGGGATTAAAGAGACCAACTTGATCATAGCATTCTCTGCGAATTAAACTTGAAGGATGACATAAGCAATTACCATGATAGAAAAAATGATTTAACCATTGATATCTTGTTCTATTAGGAACATTGAATGTGTCTTTGAAAATAAAATTTTCATCATAAATCGGATGGCTATCCTCATCTATCCCAATTATTTTTGTAAAAACCCCCGCAATATTATTATGTTTTTTCATAAAATCAACTTGAATCTCGAGTTTATCAGGCATCCAAACATCATCTGAACTTAACATTGCAATGAATTTACCGCTTGACTGTTTAATACAGTGGTTAGCTGCTATACAAGCTCCCTTATTTTCCCTGTTTATGTATAATTTTATTCGAGAGTCATCAAACTTTAGTATATTTTTAACAGTATTATCTCGAGAACCATCATCTGTAATGATTATTTCGAAATCTTGATACGACTGTTTCAATACACTGTTTATACATTCTTCAATATAATCTTCATGGTTGTAGGAAGGGATAACAACGCTTACTTCAGGCATCAGTTTCCAAAACCCCTTATAATTTCACAGATCTTTTCTACATCTCGTAAAGCCAAAGCTCCATAAAAAGGTAAGCATAAAACTTCTTTTACAACTTTATGGGCAATTGGTAAGTTGCTAGGATTCGCGGATGGTAGTTCCCGAAAAAAAGGATAATCACTACACAAAGGAAAAAAATATTTTCGTGAAAAGACATTAAAATCTCGTAATTTATTGTACAATTCATCACGTGATTTACCGTAGCCACTTTTTACTCGGACCATAAAATACTGATAGCTGTGTTTAGTATTTTTCGGAATAGTAAAGGGTATTATTCCTGGAATTTCCTTGAGATTATCTAAATAGCATTTTAATACTTCTCTTCTTCTACTTCTCTCTTGGCTTATGATTTCTAGATTTAATAGACCAATAGAGGCTTGAATTTCATTCATTTTCCCATTTAAACCAGGCAAAACAACTTCTTCTTCATTCTTAATTCCAAAATTTTTCAATAAATCAATTCTTGTTTTTAGTTTCTCTGAATTGCAAGATAATGCTCCTCCCTCAAGTGTGTGGAATAGTTTTGTTGCATGAAAGCTAAACATAGAAATATCACCATAACAACCAATGCCTCTACCATTAATCTCAGCATTAAATGCATGAGCAGCATCATAAAGGACTTTTAAGTTAAAATTCTTTGCAATTTGGTTAATTTCAGATACGTGACAAGGCATTCCATACACATGCACTCCTAAAATACCGCTTGTTCTTTTGGTTATCAACCTTTCAAATTTTTCTGGCGAAATAGTCAAAGTCTGATCGTCAATGTCACAAAATATTGGTTTAATATTGTTCCATACTAATGCGTTAGGTGTTGCAGGAAAGGTGAATGGTGTAGTAATTACTTCTCCGGAAAGGTCAAGTGCTTTGATTGCGACAATTAATGCGATAGTTCCATTATTAAATAACGAAATTTGAGGTACTTTTAAGACGTTGCGCAATTTCTTTTCTAATAATTGGTGTTTACAACCGTTGTTGGTTAACCATTTAGAATCCCAGATTTCCTTTATCTCATTATTGACCTTATTTAGGTTTGTAGTTAAAGGTTGTGTTATATATATTGGTTTATCAAATCTTCTCACAATTTATCCTTTTCTAAAAATTTCTCATAAACAATAAAAAATATTCAAACAGTGTTAATATATATCAATTCATGTAACCAAAATATTTATAAGTGTAAAAGACTTCAATTATTTGCACCTATTTTATTTCAAGAGATCTTCTTATGCATATATTTTTGAAAATCCGAATGATATTTATATTTTAGTATTCGGTCATACTCATACACTAACAAATGTAATAAATTTTCTTTTTCTGCGTTTGTCTTACCAGTCCAAGAACCAGATGAGTGAAGCCGATAAACAGACATAAATTCTCTGATTAAGCCAATGTTTCCAATAGTACCACAGTACATGTTGAGCATCCAATCAGCAGTACAGATATTAAACATAGTTGATGGAAGTTGATCAATTGTTGTTCTTTTATACATACAACATGAAAAATTTCCTATGTAGTTATTTTCTATTAAATCCTTAGTACCTATTTTATTTTTATTCAATAATTTGCTTGTCTCATGTGGCATTATTATCTTATCGTTATAAAGCAGTAATAATAATGAAAAACACATCGATAAATCCTGTGATGATTCTAATAAATTCATTTGCTTATACAATTTAAATTGATCAATCCAAAAATCATCACCTTCACAAATAGCAATATATGAACCAGTAGTCGCATATAAACATTTCTGTAGATTTAAAGTTGCCCCCAAATTTTTTTCAGAATCTAATACTTTTATTTTCCCCAAGTTTTCAGAGGCATATTGATTTATTAGAAAAGCTGTTTTGTCTGTTGAGCAGTCATCGCGTATGATTATTTCAAGATTAAAGTTTCCTTTTTGCATCAGCACACTATCTATACACTGTTTAATATATTTTTCATGATTGTATGTTGTAATAACAACACTAATAGTCTGATCTTTCTTAATTAGATTTGGGATAAATAATGGTTTTTTTAATTTATTGATGTAATTTTCAATAACATGGTCAAGATTTTCGTGTTCAATTATTATGGGTTGATCTGAATTTTCGTTGTGAATCGCCGATTCCTTCTCTAAAGGGTTCTCAAAATTATTGTGTGGTAATTGATTATTTGATTGATTAATTTGCTTTGCATTTAATCTTGATTTTCTAGTCGGCTTTAAATATTGGATAAACGGGTTTAATGATAATTTATTAGTATCTTTAAAGAAGGATAGATAATATTTTATGTCGAAAAATTCCGATGGATTTCTACCTTCCCGCCATCCTTTTGTTATGAAGTGTTTTAGTGGATCAATATCTGCTTTTCTAACGTCTGGGTTGGTAAGTAAATAAAATCCACGATCAAAAATTCCGCTACGAGATATGATAATATAATGATAAATATCCTTAAAAGTCATCCTTAAACCCTTTTATTATTCCCATAATTTTCCTGAGTGGTCTTGTCAGCTTCCAGCTTTTACTAAGAGCATAATATAAAATCTCTTTATCTCTATCTGCTAACTGAGTGTTGAGATCATGAATAGCTTTTTCTCTATCTGCTAACTGAGTGTTGAGATCATGAATAGCTTTTTCTCTATCTGCTAACTGAGTGTTGAGATCATGAATAGCTTTTTCTTTATCTGCTAACTGAGTGTTGAGATTTTGGACAACCTTTTCCCACTCAGCAAATTGAGCATCGAGCTTTTGATTGGTCCGTTGCATTTGGTCTAACTGAGTGTTGAGATTTTGAATGGTATTTTTGAATTTTGTTTTTTGTTCAGTTAATCTATCAACTTTAATTTGAATAGTGTTTTTCCTACCAAGGTTAGCTATAAAATTTCGAAATTGTGTTGGGTTATTATTTTTTACTAGAGAAAACACTGGGCTTTGGTGGGCATTGCTACCAACACCTAAAACACCCAATCCATTGCCATGATAAAATTCAAATGATGGGTTTTCATCTTTTATTTCCTCCCAAAATTTCCATACTCCAAAATCTCTTTCATGAACATTAGTATCATGAAAAATCACTACGCCATTATCGCTTACTTTCGGCAGCCAGGTTGTAAAATCATGCTTAACTGCCTCATAGGTGTGCAGACCATCAATATGCAATAAGTCAATTGAGCCTTCATCAAAATATTCTAAAGCTTTATCAAATGTGGTTTGCATCAAGCGTGAGAAATGCCCATATAATGGGTCATGATAGTTTCGCAAATCCGAAAGTATCTTTGGTCCGTAGAATCCTGCATGCTCATCACCTTTCCAGGTGTCCACTGCATAGCATTTTGTATCTAATTCTAAAGTAGCAACAGCCTGGCAGAAGGCGCAGTAGGAATTTCCTGAATGTGTCCCAAGTTCCACAAGAAATTTTGGTTGAAGTATTTCAACCAGTAACATCGCAAATGGAATGTGTTCAACCCACGAAGCTGGGAAAACAAGTCTGTGAGGAGGGGTAAAACAAATTGGGTGGTCAAGTGGGTTGAACGAAGGTGTCATTTGATTTTTCCGAATCTTAAGGGTTATGTTTCATGGATAATATTACTTCCCAATTATAATAAAGATACCACAGTAATCTCTTTAGCATTTGGGATCAAACCAAAATCTGAACATAATGTAAGCTCAGCCTCGCACATCTTGATTTATTTATGAGTCAATTTCTTAAATATTGAATTGAAGAATTGCATCAGTTTTCGTAGGGGGCGGGTTATACGCCAGCTTTTACTATGGGCATAAAACAATATTTCTTCCTCTTGTTCTTTAATTATTTTATTAAAATTTTTAACAGCTTTATCTTTTTCCACTATCTGAGTTTTTAGAACATTTACAGCTTTATCATTTTCCGCTATCAGAGTTTCTAGATTTTGTACAACTTTATCTTTTTCCGATAATTGTACTTCCAACTCATCAATAGTCTCACAATAATGATGCAATTTATTTTTTAGTGCTTCTGCCCGCATATTACTTTCAATTGAAGTCGATAGAGTGAGTTTAATGGAAGGTTTTCCGTAACGAATAGATGTGGGCCATTTATGATATTCTGATGAATGGATATCTAATTCTAATTCCTTAACCATGATATTATGTTTACGAATTACATAATTGAGTGATAATTGGTCACGCCTTGAATAACGCATGACTTGAGCTAGCCAATCATTCATAGCATTTATTATTGAAATTTTATTATGATTGCGTACTAAAAATCCCCCACAGTAAGGTTTTTGAAAAAAAAGTTCATGATCAATTAAGCTGTATGCGTTGAATTGTTCCATAATAGTGTTTTGTTTATCATAACTTAAACTCAATACCTCTTCAAATTCATCTAAAACAGTATCTCTGAAGCTATGCTTAATACAATAGAAGTCATATTCCGATGATAAAATGTTTTCGAATATTTCTTCGGGGATCACTTTTAAGGTAATACTATTGTCAATATAAAGAGATGTTTCATATTGTTGCAAATATCGGTGAGGAGCAATTTTTATTTCACGTGCACTTCTAATATTATCTAAAGGAAAGATTGGATCCACATTGATAATTTGCCAGGTATCGCTAGTCAAATTTTCGTCATCAGTAAAACAGATAAAATCAATATTAGAATTTTTTGCAACTAATTGTTCATTTAGTTTTTCGTAATTTCCAATTAATACTGTATAGACACATTTTTTATCATTCATTAGATTTCCTCTAAATTGATACGATTGTTGATTTTTATCATTATTTGAGATATCCTTAGAATTTGAAAAATTTAAATTATTAATCTTGTTCAAATAAAAATTGAATTCTTTGGTGTCTTGTTTTGTATTTTCTAGCCAAGGTTTATCACCACTGACGTAATGTAAAATATAAGGATTTCTTAAGTAATTTTTATAATACTTAGGATAGGAATCCAATATATAGAAATTAAATTGATCATCATAATTAGAATTAAATAAAATTGATGAAATTAAAACATTTGCGGGAACAGAAAAATTATTATTGAAAGCCAAACAAATATTTATAATAGGTGTTCTCAAACTTTTAGTGTAACAACATTATTGAAGACCTCAGCAGGTGTTTTATAATCCAATCCTTGGTGAGGTCGCTCATAATTATACAACAGGAAATAATCCGCCAATCCCTTCTGCAGTTCGAAAACTG
>Ga0209121_10006597_pt1 | contig 10152 bp, 19 predicted proteins | sample Cruoilmetagenom3_FD_187292 | JGI IMG/M metagenome (GOLD analysis project Ga0209121, IMG submission 187292) | Oil polluted marine microbial communities from Coal Oil Point, Santa Barbara, California, USA - Sample 3 (SPAdes) (version 2) | ecosystem: Environmental > Aquatic > Marine > Oil seeps ...
GTCGAAAGTATATTGGGTTCGAGGTCTCCCCCATAGTGCACCATTCCCTCCATGAATCGTTATCACAATTCACCCTCAATGGCTCCTTGAACAAAGATATAAAGCTTTTTATGGCTGATTCCTTCAATATTGACAGTTATAACATAGGTAACGTTGATATGATTTTCACTTGCCCCCCCTATTGGAATTTAGAAAAGTATGAAAGCATCAAGGGGCAACTAAGCGATTATAAGGGCTACGCCGATTTCTTAGAGAGATTCCGTGGGATTATGGCTAAAGCAGTCTCGTATCTGAAAGATGGGGGGTTTTGCGCCTTAGTAGTCGGGGATTGGAGGAGGAACAATAGATATTACACATTTCATAACGATTGTTTGATGATTTTGGAGGGTTTGGGGTTGGAATTATGGGATTTCATAGTCAACCAGGTCAATACTTTCGATGTGGCTTGTGTGAGGTTTGGACAATTCCGCGAGCGTAAATACACGGCAAAAGTTCACGAATTTGTGTTGGTTTTCAAAAAACTCAAGGAAAAGGGAGAAGAAGATGCCCGACCCGCGAAATCGTTGGACTGAGAGGAGAAGATGCGAGAGTGGTCTAGAGAAATTTCGGTAAAAAGAAAAAGATTGGGGGTTTTCACCCCCGTTTTTCAAGCCAAAACACACGTCAGTCGCTCTATATCAAATTTACAGTCAAACTGCAATCAGTTGCAGTTCCTTGGCTTGTCCTAGCAGCGTTGTATCCACCATAGACCACAGAACCATCAGTATCCTGGTAGTATCCTAAGTCTATGAAATGGACTTGGATGTCGCTGTACGGATTCCCGCCGTTAGCCGTACCGCTCAAAAGAAGGCGACGGCTTGGGTCGTTAGATGCTATGGCATCCATCGTCCAGCATGCGTCCAAATCGTTTGCAGCAAGTGCGTTTGGATACAGTCCACAGTCAACCTTTACCAAGTTTCCGCCACCGCTTATGCTTGACAACGTTATGTCCTCAGCATTCCAGCTTGAGGCGTTCTGGTTGTCAACACCTACCAAGATTCCAGGTTCACCAGCTACATCTGAACCGTATATCTTATAGGCTGTCGCCTGTCGGAAATCGATGTATCTCTGGAAAGACCCGCCAGCAGCCACATCAGTCCCTGTGTGCGTGTCAGCCTCAGTCTCCGTGCAGCCGGCACCACTTCCCGAAACAGTGGCAGTGTCCGTCTTGTTCGTGAATGTGGAGTCCATCGCCACAATCTTCAGAGAACCGATAGGCGGAGCATTTAAGGACAACGTGTCCGAGGTTCCAGTTCCCATGTCCCAGTCACCAATCTGTGAAGATATGGTAGTCGACATTAAGGCGTATATCTTGCCGCTCCTTGCATCGCATGGAACATCAGCCGTTGCGTATGACAAGGTTGTTCCAGAAGTGCATGTTCCGCTTCCCACGGACATCCCAGCTGCATCTTGGGCGAGAAGACTTGGCCCAGAGAAATGGAGTGAGGTGTTGATGGGGTTCGGACATGCCACACGAATATCATTCAAATTGTCGCTTGAGTCACAGATGTCTTGGGTCAAAAGCGCACCCTCGTCACCTGGCCCTTCCTCATACGCGCCACCACCTTCGTATGTGTTGTAGAAAAATAAGCCCCCAGATACACCGAGAACTACAATCACAACCAGAACAACGGCAGCTACCGTGCTGAATCCTTTTTTATCCATTTTGAATCTCGCGGATTTCCTGCTGGTTTTTATTGACTGAGCTTCTATTTAAGGGTTACATGTGTAGGTATGTGAAGTCCCCATGAAACAAACTACGCTCTGTTTTGAGGAAAAGACCTTTAATTTATTCTCAGACCTCCAGCACGAATTTAACAAGCTCAACACAACCCGTCAGAGCAAATTTGTCAAGAGGGTGGGCTTCAACCCAAAGGAGTATAAAACATTCATGTCGAGCTCGCTGGATGTCTGTGTATATTTGGGGTTAAGGCTTGGGGACTTGAAGTGGGAGCATGGAAGGCTGGTTATAAATATCGATAACCTAAACAAGAGAGAAGTGAATAAGGAGTATATTGCCCTGCCACTAAACTTCAGTAGTTTATTCCTGGGAGAGTGAAATTGAAGAGCTCGAGCCCGATTAAGCCTAGGATGATTACCAGGGTGATGATGAACAGCCACTTGATTACGTGCTTCAGGTGGTCAAACTTGTCCCCCTTGTGCGAGAACCTCCAGAAGATTATCGCCCCTATGACCGCCGCTATGAGCATCGCTATGAAGGTATATTCAAAGTTGAGACTGGAGCCGACATAGTAGGCCAAGTATGAGGCGATTAGGCCGCCCACGAGCGGGATTATGAAATATCCTGCGAATAAGAAGATTAGGGTGTAGACTAATAAGAAGCCCCAAGTCGTGTTGAGGGATTGGTTCGCATAGTCGATTATCGGGTCTAGGAAACCCCCCACAGGATTTCCACCCCCACCCATGATTTCTTCCGAGGATGAATTAGAACCTATGCTTTGGAGCCACTCGTTTAGGTAGCCGTCCGCATCTAGGGGGTCGCCCCAGGTCTCGTTAGCGCAGGCGAGAGGGAGTAGGAGGATTATTAATATGGCAAACTTCTTCATGGTAAGTTAGAAGTGAAGGATTTAAAAATCAGAAATTGTTTTCTTTTTTCAAGCTTGAAAACTCAAACCAGTCCATAATCACATCTAATCGCTCGAATCTTCCGTAGTTCCAGAGAGTTTCGGGGTCTATGCCGCGCTTTTTGAGAACGTAGGCAGCGAAGTCTTTGTCCTCTTCTTTATTTCCCATCAGTCACACTTCCAGCCTATCGCGGTCTGACAGCAGATTCCCACATGGTTCGTCGCATCTTCGGGGATAATTTTCCCGTAGTGGCCCTTGTAGTAGAACTCACAATCTAAGGAGTAAAGCTCGGCTAGGCAGTGGGAGGCGTGGCTGAAGCTTGAGCAGTCATAGCCATTATTGGGACGCATCACTGATGGTGGCATGACATCGCCCCCACCTTGATAGACCTCTATATATCTGAGCTTCATCTGTGTCCAGTCGCTCAGGAAGCCATCTCCCGTGTAAAAATCTTCTATTCCCTGGCAGGATGTCTGTGAGCTTTGATATATGACCCTATCCAGGTCTGCCTGCGCATCATAGTGTTCTAGTTGCAATCCTACGGGGAATTCAGCGGTTGGTGGAAAGAGTTCTATGTCGCCGCCCGTGTAGTTCATCAGTATATAACCACAGATAATTATATAGGTTATAATGGCAAGGGACTCTATTCTATTCATCTTTTCCTCCCCTTCCTGAGTTTTTTAAAGGCTCTCTCGAATATGCTTGGTTCTCTAGGGTGAGTGAGTGTCCTGGTCTCCAATGCCTGCCTCATGTCCTCAATTACGAAGTCATTCATGGTTTGCCTCCTTTTTTCTCGGTCTTGAAATCCCTATACTCCTGAATAATCTCATCAATTATCCGAGCCTTGCTTACCTCCAATATCCCTATCAAGGCGAAGCTTGAAACATTCGCATTGTCGATTATCGCATTCACCAACTCATAAACAAGCGTTCCTATATCCTCATCAGTTCCTTGCTGAAGCTCTATGTCCAAGAGAAATTCCAACTTTTTCCATTTGTTCTTATCCATTTTTAGATTAAAGAGGGATTGTGGCGGTAAGATATGGGGTGTGGATGCGAACCCCCGATAACCTGCCCAAAACAGGCATGAAACATGCCTTGCCACAACCGATTATCGCCCACTTTCGCCATCCCTCTTGTTAATGTCATCTTTCTTCCCCCTTCCTTTCTTTAGACCCATCAAGCAGCCTCACAATAACATCGTCATACGAGTCGCCCAGGGCTTTCAGGCCGTGTAATCTTTCGGCAGTAGTTCTCCGTATAAGAAGCTTGATATTCTTATCCATCTTGCTATTATTAGTAGTTATCCCTATAAAAACCAATCAAAAGCCACGTTATGGGCTTTTTATAGACTGTCCTTCTAATTAGGGTGATGAGCAGGATAAAAGGGTGGCGGAAAATATCTGATGGAAGAGGGCTTGTAGAATGGCAGAATAAAAAATCAGGAACATTGGTAGCAATAGGTCATCATTATAATATACCTAAGAACATAGGGGCAAAAAAGGTTGGTTGGACATTTGGCGTAGCTAAGAGTGGTGGAACATATAAAATATACCCCAAGCTCTTTAAGACCAAGGAAAAGGCACTCAAATCAGCACGCGCATGGATGAGAAAACACCCAAATGGCTAATAAACCAAAAGGCTGGAGAGGGGAAAGCAGGAGGCATTCGATAGCGGCTAAGAAGGGTAAGGGAGGAAAGAGGAAGACTAAGATAAGCATCTCTAGAACTAGGTCTATTCGTTATCCTGGCACTGGTAATTGGAGAATGAAAGTAAATGATGAGGGCATGACTGTTTATGTTACACGGGACGGTCAAATATTAGTCTATGATGATAAGGAGAGAGAAGAACGAATTTACAGGGAAATAGGAAAAAAGTATGGTGCGAAACCATTATACGGGATAATTGTTGCTTACACACATAAATCGGGCAAGTCTGGGGGTATGTTTAGGGCTAAAACAGCAGAAGGAGCTAGAAAACTCGCATTAAGTTACATGAAAAAACACCCAAATGGCTAATAAGCACTCACGCGGATACATGCTCCTGGTCGGAGTGAAAATCTTTGCCTTCGTGCTGATAGTCGGTCTGTTGGCCGGAATTCTTCCAGGGATTCTCTTCTATGCGGGGCTGTGGTATTGGGGCTATGCCCTACACACTATCCTGTTCATAATCATCGCCGGGTGGCTGGGGACTGGAGCCTTGAGGGGGTTGTTGAGCTAAAATGGGTAAAATAAAACACCTTCGGCACACGAAGCGGACTCCGAAGAGGCGGAAGGATGGAGTTAGGCAGAGGTATTGGACTGGGAAGAAGAAGGGTGAAGGCAAGTATGTGGCTTATGGTGTTTGGAAGGGTCAAAAGCGCAAGTTGGGTGAATTTTCTACTAGGGCAGAAGCAGAAACCTTCACAGGCATCGAGGGAACCCAAATACCTATGGACCATCCTGAAGGAACGAAATTCGTAGTGGAGAAGAAGGGGGTGAGTGATACACGAAAAAATAGTGCTAGTAGAACTATCATAAGTATGCGGATGCCAAAATCCAAAGGAGAAGCTAGAGACAGGGCTATGGAGTTTCAACGCTTACAGAGTGTGGATTCGATGAGTTGGGGTGAAGCAGCGGAATACTCCCACTTCTTTGAACGTGTTGGTAAGAAGTTTGGTTTAACAGAAGAATTTAAAGAAAACGGGATTATTTAGGAATGCCTAAAAACCAACAGAACCCCCATGAGTGGGTCAGAACGATTCTCACCATCGTGGGAGTCGGGGCCATAATCTTCTTCTTACTTTGGCTCATGTGCATGTGGGAGGACGACGACTGCCCCACACACTCGTTCCTGCTCGACCTAGACCTTCCAGGCCCAGGGTTCTGGTGCTGCCCAGGCCAAGACGAGGGTGGGGGGTATTATGAGTCTCCTCCAGAGGACGAGGAGGATGTATGTCCCCCGATAAACATCAAGATGAAGGCTGCCCTACCGATGAGGATGGCTACCGCTGAGAGCGTCTGTAGAACTAATGGAGGGTTATGGTTGGATTCATCTGTTCAACTGGCCTGCCAGGATTCTCTTGGGAGGTTGGATTGTAGGGATTTGGAATACAACCCTGCCACAAGTGCCAATTACGCTCTTACCAGGAACACATGCCATGACCAGGGCGGACAGTGGTTATGCGCCCCGACATATATTGGATGCCATTGTGGAGGGTCTGGCACTCCGCCTCCTTATGACTGCGCCTACGTTTGGTCTACTATAGGTGGTGGGCGGTGTAATGGTGGTTGCGACGAGCCCACAGATACCTGTAAGGAGATAGAGGGTGAGTGTGTGTGCTTCAATGAGGATTGGGGCGACACGAACTGTGGCTGGAAATCTGAGATTCATTCCCCGGATATGTGTTATGGGGACTGTCCGCTAGGAGAGTATTGCACCTATTTCTCAGGTGACCTCTTGGGCGACCCGGTTTGTGAGTGTAGCTATCCAACGTGAGCTCGCAATAGAAGCTTGTGTATGTAATTATCCCAGTTGTTCTGTTCCGCCCACCTACGCGCGTTCAGTTACATGTGTTCAAAAGCACCTGATTTGTCGCATGCTTTTAAACAGTTGTGTTCGATTACATTAGTTTTTATAGGCAAACCTTCTATTTATATACTATGGATTGGGAATGGCAGCATTGGTTTGATATTATTTGCAGCAAGTATTCTTAGTGTAGAAGTCGCTCGATGACCCTGAACTTAGAGTTTAAGTTCTCCATCTCGTGTCTGTGTTTCGGGATTAGTTCTCGCAGATAGAGCCTCGCGTTTCTGATTGCTTCCTTGGTGTCCACGTCCATCTTCGGGAGAGCCATGCGAAGCTCCACCGCCTTCTTGACATATTGATGCCTAGTCTCCCCCTCTTCTTCGGCGGTCTTTATGAGTCCCTGCTTGAAGGAATCCGAGCAGGTTATCCGCAGGTTTTCTTTCTTTTCCATAATTAATGCGCAAGGGGACTCGCTCTCTTCAGGGGGTGAGGGGAATTGCGCGTTGCCCTTTGTTTGTGAAAGTTAAGGTTTTTATTCTTCACATAGCTAACTAATGGATGCAGAGAACAATCAAGCTGGTTTTGCCTTACGACAAACGAGTCGCAGAGACAGTTCATATCTACAACCAAGCCTGTAACTATGTTATGGCAGAAGGGTTCAGGCTCAAGACTTTCAACAAGCTCAAGCTCCACCGAGCCACATACAAAGCTACACGCAAGAAGTTCCCCACGCTCAACAGCAGTTATGTCTGCGCAGCCAGAGACCAAGCTAGCGACATGCTCAAGCGGGAGAAGATGAAGCGGTTGCCAGTCAAAAAGAAGTTCTCTAGCATCAGATTCAACCACAATACCTTCACACCCTTCTTGAAGAATGGTATAATCAGCGTGTCCACAACTTTTGGTCGTGTCAAATTGCCAGTCAAAATCCCTGTTTACTTCCAGCCTTATGTCAGTTGGAAGATAACCGCAGCTACTCTTGCTATCAAAGGCAATAGAATAATCTTTAATCTCGTGGCTGAAGCTCCCGATGTTGAGAAGGTTCAAATCATTAAAGCACTCGGCATTGACCGAGGAATCATCAATCCAGTCGTCACAAGTGACGCTCAGTTTTTCAACAGCTGTAAGATTCGTGCTGTCAAAGGCAAATACCAGTGGCTCAAATCGCAACTCCAAAGAAAAGGCACTCGCTCCGCAAAGAGGCATCTCAGGAAGCTTCGTGGAAGAGAACAACGGTTTATGTGGAATGTCAACCACTGTATCAGCAAGAAAATCGCTTCTGGCGATGCGCAGCTCTTCGTTCTCGAAAAGCTGACCATCCGAAGGAGCAAAAAGAACGGAAGGCGGTTCAATAAGTTGCTCGGAACTTGGGCTTTCAGGCAGTTCGAGGAGTTCCTCACCTACAAAGCCGAAGGTCTGGGTAAAACTGTCGAGTATGTCAATCCCAAATACACCAGCCAGACCTGTAGCTCCTGCGGGCAGGTCAGAAAAGCCAATAGAAAAGGAGTCTGGTATAGGTGTAATGGCTGTGGGCTGACACTGAACGCTGACCTCAACGCTGCTAGAAACATCCTCGCACTCAGCAAGCTCTTTGTGCGAGAGGCTGCCGTCAATCAGCCAATCGTGACCTGAAATGTTTTTCATTTTAGAGTTACAAGCCCACCCCTTGAAAGGAGCGGGTAATTGATGCGCTCTTGAGAAGTAGAGGCCAAGGCGTTACCGCCCCGGCGAATCCAACCCGTGATAGTTTAGAAGGGGGGAGTATAAAAACTAAGATTTCCGAGCATATCCTATTCCGACCAGGACGGCCCCCAGACCGAGCAAGACTGGCGGGACTACCCAGAAGTCCGAGCCTCCGGCTTGTAAGCCGATTCCGAACTCCAAGTTGGCGGGGTCTATGGGGAAAAACATCGAGATTATGGGGCTGAACAAGAGCATGACCATAATGCCCAAACCTACGACACCTAATATTAAGAGGGGGTTAGTCCCCTTCTTATACATGAAGTTGAATACGAGCCAGGTGAGGGCGAAGGACAGGACGAGGAAGCCAGCCCAGAAACCCCAGAACTTCTGCCATTCTGGGAGGGTTATGAGAGCCTTTTGGATGCCGAAGACCATCATGTTGGCTAGGCCGTTGATGCCCATGAGCGCGACTAGGCTCTGTAGGCCGACCATCGAAAAGGTCTCGTTAGGCATCTCACCCTCGAACGTAAACCCTCCAAAGAGGCTTCGTTCGCTTCCCTGAGTGTGTGGAAGGATGTCCCGCTAAGACTCTTGCTCGCTTACCTTTGTCACGGAGTTTTTTGGCTTCCCTATCTGCCTCGTTCCTAGTTTCATACCAGTTCACATACCTAAACCTTTTACCCCCGAAGCTTAGCGTCTTTTTCCAATCCTTTTTTTTGCTCATCGCCTTAATTAGAAGCTTGCCCTTTAAAAAACCCATAACATGGCTTTTTAAGGAAGAACCTTCTAAAAACAATATGGAAAGCAAGGACTATACCCTAATCCAAGCAAGTTTAGTCCTTATGAGCGTGATTATCTTAGTCATCGCTACAATATTAACATCAGCCGACTGGTCAGCCCTGAGCATGAACATCGCCCTTGACGTAATCCTTATAGGCATAGTCCTCCTCTCCCTCTTTCGCGGTCTTGGCAGGTGGACTGGGAAGACTAGCGGGACTGTTTTGCTGGCTTTCTCGGTTGCCTTCATCGCCCTTTACATCCTCTTCCGCGCTGAAATCCTAGTGGTCACATCCTTCAACGTATCCACGCTCGACTATATGATTATGGGGATAGTGGTCGCCATAGCCCTTTATTTCCACCAGACGGGCAAAATCGCCCTGATAACCTGGGGAGAAACACAGATTTGGCGGGATTTGTTCTTTATGGGGGTTGCTATTTGGTTCGTCTTCATTATAACCGCCTACCTAAGCGTGATTCAGGGGACTCCCTTTACCGCGACTGCGTTCCTTGGGGTTCCGTTTTCCGCATCTTCCTCCACACTCGGAAACGACTTGGGCGGCTCTTTGGTCAAGGGGGTGGCTGGCTTCATAGAGAGCAACGTCTTCTTCTGTATGATTCTCGGTGTGTTATCGGGCATAGGCATCACACGCTTGTTCCCGGATAGCAACCCATGGGTGCGCTTGGTGTTAGTATTTGTAATAGCGGTAATCTTTGGACTTATAATAGCCTTCTTCCACACGGGGCTTCACGACCCAAGCCAGCGAGCGACTCTTGGCTACATAGCCATCTACTTCATAGCTGGGGCCACTTACACCCTTTTTACACTCTCATCCTTCTCGTTCATCATGGCGCAGGGAATAATAGACTTTGAGAAGTCCATGCTTACCGGGGGGCCAGCATCGCAGGGCTTGGGCTGGATAATCCTCATCAGCATCAGCATCATCGCTGGTTTCTCCTTTTTCAAATGGAGAGGACGAATATGAAACGTGGCTACATGACGTGGCGAGAAAGAATCGGGGAGAAGAGGGAACTTGCTCAGAGAGAGGTAAACTCCATCAAATACGCGAGATTTAATTCCTTGAACTATTAGCTCCCAGATTTTTGGGTCTTGGATTTGGCTTTGCACCTTTTTAAACCAAAATGACCTCAAAAAAGTGCAGGAGTGAGGAAAAAGGTGCAGACGAAGGTTTTTTAAGGAGTTCTGGTAATAATACAAGCCAACCGAAAATGCCCAAAGCCAAGCTCCCATTTACAAATATAAAGATTGATAAGGACGTATTGGTAATCTTGGCTATAATACTGATTGTTTTAGGAGGGATGATAACATTAGCAAACGCTTATGATTTTAAGAGCATACCTAGCGTACAATTTATAGTAGGCATAATAGCTTTGTTATATGGTCTAATTTCGCTAGTTAAGGGATTGTAATAATGCCCAACAAAGACGAAAATAGGTTCATAAAACAAAAGAACCTATTGGATTTAGAACACCAGAAATATTTGAATTATCTTAACATATTGCTGATTTCGTTAGTAACTGCAAATGTAACTATAATCTGGGG
>Ga0209121_10006599_pt1 | contig 10149 bp, 5 predicted proteins | sample Cruoilmetagenom3_FD_187292 | JGI IMG/M metagenome (GOLD analysis project Ga0209121, IMG submission 187292) | Oil polluted marine microbial communities from Coal Oil Point, Santa Barbara, California, USA - Sample 3 (SPAdes) (version 2) | ecosystem: Environmental > Aquatic > Marine > Oil seeps ...
TGGAAAACTCTTTCTCTTCGGGCCTGAGATTACATTTCGAGCTCAGCCTCACGGAACTTTTAAGCTGCTTTTCAACGGAATCTATTACGGGACCGCAGAAATAAAATAGAATAGATCAACTATAAATTCACTAATATAGAGTTTTATCCTCTGCCGGAAGTTCGTCGCAGTAAATCACATCGCTGGAACTTTTAAGGCGTTCGCTCTTAAGAACCACTCCTCCTCTGAGATGCCAGGTGATTTCATATTCATAGTCAAAATCCCCCTCAGGATGTGCATATTCAAGCTCCTTTGTGAACACATTCTCCCTTGTCCGGATTGTTACCTGCTTTACCATCTCTTTCCCATAGAAATTTGAATAAAACTTTATAGATGCATCTCGAACCCCGCGGTCTTTAAACACAGAGGGATCTGTCTCCAGTATAACCCTGCGGTATTTATGGGGTGGCGTTACAGTGATTACAAAGTCATTGCTGTTCTTCCAATCTTCCTGTTTCTGTACTCCTCCGTAAAAACTCCACTGTGTCCTGTACCCGTATTCCAACCACTTATCCCTGTTATTATCCCCTTTCCATCCGTACATCATCATAAATCTATTTGTATCACTGTTGAAATTATTCCTGTCAATCTTAAGTTCATCATGAGTCAATTTTCCGTTTTCATGCTCCTTGCGGATCTGAACCGTGACATAATTTATGTATTTGCTGAAATCTTCAGAGTCCTGGCCGTCCAGCATCACCACAACCTCACGCTGTTTGTATACAGGGTCATCAAGATTAACTGCTCTAAAAAAACTGGGATTATCAATATACTTGCTTAAGCCCCCTATGTTCTCATCAAAACGAAATACCAATGATTCCTGTGTCCACTGGTTTAGGTTAATTACTGCCTTACCAGAATGCTTTATTCTCCTCATACGGTACGAGGCAATAATAGCAAATCCAGGGCTGCTTTCATCACCTTTGCCTTTTTCCGCTTTCTTGGGCTGTTTGGCAGGAGCCTTCTTTTTATCAGCAGGTTTTGCTTTAGCCGCAGGCGGTGCTTTCTTGTTTTCCTTCTTTTGCTCTTCCTTGATTAGAGGGGGTTTCTTTTCTTTTTGCTCTGTAGTCACCGGGAGCTCTTTAATTTCAGGGGTAACTTTCTTTTTTGTTTCCTTTGGAGGTACTTCAATTTCTTTGATTTCTTGCCTTAGAGGTTTTTCTTCTCCCTTCTTACTCTCACGAGCTAAATATTGCCTAAAGTCTTCTTCTTCCATTTGCCTACGTATTGGAGATATATCCCTTGGCCTACGTCTTTGAGATATTTCCCCAGTTTGGCCCGCCTCCTCCATTTGCATTTCCCACTCTTTAAATATTTCTTGAAATTCCTTTTTATCAATCTTTTTTCTTCCTTCTGTTTTTGAAAAAAGAAAATTATAAAATTGAAGACTGTCTTCAGCCCATTGAATTTGCCTTCTCTTTTTTTCCCAATCCTCTCGAGTTCTTCTTGCAAATCCAAGAAATTTTTCTGAATAATCCCGGGCTTTGATGAAGTCTTCGATATTCCCGTAGTCATTCCCGGCATTGTCATAACAAATGGCAATGTAGTAGAAGATCCTTGGTTTAGGAATGATATCAAATGACTCCAGACATTTTTCAGCTGCTTCATAATATTTTTCCTGGTTGAACAAATCATTCCCCTCATAGAAAAACTCTCTGGCTTTTACAATAGATTCAATCTTGGCAATTTTTTCTTCTGCATCTTTAATATCTTTGGGATCATATTTGCCCTCTTTAAATCCCTCAATAGATTCCTCCAAGTAATCAACAGCCTTTTTATAATTTTCTTCGCTATTTTCACCTTTACCGGCAATTTTTTCATAAGCAACCCCAATATTAAAGATAATCTCCGGCAAAGGATATTCTTTATAAGCATTTTCAAATTCTTCGATAGCCTCTTTATATAATCCCTCTTTATAATATTCTTTTCCTTTGTTAAAGGATTCTTTAGCCTTTTTTATCTTTTCTTCTGTCCCATTGCTTCTTCCTGAGATTTTTGCCGGGCTGAATCCAGATCCTATAAAATCTAAACGTTGCTCTAATGCTTCATCATCATAAGGTCCGGCCATCTGGACAGCAGATTCACCCTCTAAATATCCATATCCTGCTGCATCTGAAGGCCAAGTTAACACAGGCCTTTCCAACATAGACATAGGTAAAGATGCGGATCCTTTCTTTTCTTTGGCTTTTCTTTCCTGCTCTTTCTTAAGAAAATCCATGGCTCTGTTCAGGTTGTTGAAACCACTATCCCCTTTCTGAAGGCTGGATAAAGCATCAAGAGTTTCATCCTTTTCAAACATCTGTTTCATTAAGATATCAAAGGCTTTCTGCCATATCTTATCCATCTCTTCACTTTTCCCTTTAACTTCCAATTTCAGCGCCCCTGTCTTTCGAAATTCCTGAAAAAGCAAATCAACATCAACCCCAAGCCACTTATATTTTGCCCCAACCGAAACCCTGTGACTGTTACTGATTTTTTTCCAGTCAGCCTCTAATGTAGCTTCATACGGATTCCTGTAACCGCGCGCCTCCATCTCGAACGTAACTGAAATCTGGGAAGTAGGATTTCTAAAGCTCTCCCAAAGAAGAGTCGCTCCTTTCTGCGTAAGATGCATGGACACGGAAGCCTTATGCCCTTCCATTATCGGTGCCTTTCCCATGCCAACCACTTCTTTTGCCAGCTCATCATTTTCCTTCCTGAAGGATGTCACCAGAGCAAATGTACCTGTACGGTAAATAACAGGCCCTACTAAATGTGCCCCTGCAACCTGTCTTTGAATCTCCTGCTCAGCTTCTGCACGTTCCTGGTCTGTCGCTCCATACAAGACTAAGAAATGGACCAGGCCTCCTCCTTCTCCTTCTGTTGTTCCACCTTCTCCTCCTCTGGGAACATTTTTAACATATTTAATAAAACTGAATTGAGGTTTGCCATCTATTGTCGCCAGCCGTGGGTTTGCAGGAAGATAATAAAAAGTCTTCTCATCCCCGTAAACAGGAAAACAGTCAAGCTTGCCTGCTTTTATTCCCCTGTCCAGCAGTATCTCCTGGGCAGAAATTCTCCCATAAAACCCCAAAATAAGCCCTGTTATTAAGAGCCAGGAAAAAACTCTCCTTCTCATCTCTATCCCTCCTTAAATAATTTTACATTCCAAGACATACCACTCATCTATTTATCTCAAAATTAATACTCGAACTAATATATTCTAATACAGAGCACTCTTTTCCTTTTTCCTTAAATTGTCCGGAATGGAGCAGTAAATATATGCATCTTCTCTTCCCTGCACCCATCCTCTATCAATCGCACCTTTACGTTTATGATGGAAAGTAATCTTATAGTCGTACCTTGCATTATCCCTGTCGTGAAATACTGTCCGTGTAATAAGCGGTTCTCCCTTTGTAACATTGAGCTTCACAGTCTTTGGATCTTCATAAATTTTTCCAAACTTATGATACCTGAATTTTACCGTGACAGCAGCAATATCGTTCGCCTTTAATTCTTCTAAATCAGCTTCAACATCAATGTTTAAAGGCGCAATCGGAGGTGCTAAAGTCACTCCTTCCCATTCACCTTTTTTCCACTGCGGATGCTCCGGATAGACCTTACCGCCCCTGATGCTCCATTGAGTTAAATACTCAAATACTCCAGGATCATCCTCCCGCATCTTTGCATAAGTAACTGTGGCGGAAACACCTTTTGTTGTCACCCATCCTTTATCAATAGTAACCGAGTCACTAAAATCGTCTCCCGACTTTCTCTTCTTACGAACCTCAACGGTCACATAATTAATAGCATCATCAAAAATCTCTACTGCATCCAAGTCAAGATTAAATATGACCTTTCTTGTCTGAAAGAATGGATCATCGATATTGATTTCATCAAAGCACTCAGGGTATTCTCCTTGTAACTTTCTATACCAGGTTCCATTAATATTTCCCACTACCTGATAGGGAGTTTTCACGGGAAGATTTGTCCTCAAATGATAACTCTTGTTTTTAAAAGCTTCCTCGCTCTTGGCAGCAAATTTGTAGACTGTATAGGTTTTTCCCTTTATCTTGTCAGTTTCTGATTCAGCCTCTTTCGGCTCTTCTTCTGTATCCATCATCTGCTCGGGCATTTTGTCAAAGAACATACTGGAAAAAAGTTTCATGAAAGCTTCCCTTATCATGTTCAACCGTTCATCTACAATCTCTTCTGTCCATTCAATATTAATGACTTCTTCTTCACATAGAATATCATACATTAAATGCATCTCATCAGTAGTATAATGATGCTTCTTTTTTCTAAACGGATGCCAGAAGCTACGCCCTTTTCCCGTTGTAACATCTTTATACTTCAGGGAGTAGTCATCAATATGAGATTTAAACTTTTCCCAGTCTACAGTAATAGTCCCGTCAAAAGCAGGCAGGAACGATGTATAAGCAAGATCAAATTCTATTGAGATATCAGAAGTCGGCTTCTCCAGAGTCTTTGCCAGCAAAGTGGCTCCGTATTGATCGAGTCTTGCAGCAGCAGCAACTTTCATCCCTGGCATTATAGGAGCTTTTCCTGATGAGACGATCGATTTAGTGAAACCTTCATCTGTCAGGGTGGCGGAAATGATATTAAAACTCGACTCCTCGCTTCCGAGTTCCATTGGAACTGCTCCCATCAGTTTTGCACTCTTTATCTTTTTCACAAGCTTTTCTTCCAGTTCTTTTTCCTGGGCCGCAGTAAGTCCGTATTCGGCTAAAAAGTGAATGATTCCTCCGCTTGCACCACCCTGAGCTTCTGTTTTATCAGTTACAAATTTAATGAAAAGAAACTGAGGTTTTCCGTCCGGGCCAACTGCAACTCTCGGTGGCGGGGGAAGGTAATAATAACGCTTTTCCTGGATTTTGGCACTGGCCGGCCAGAGAAATTTCCCATTGATATGATTTTTATTATTATCTAAAAATTCTTTTCCATGCTTTTCCTCAGCATGTGTTTTTAGCCTCATCCACCACGGAGTCTGCCGCCGTTTAAAGTCTTTCTCATGTTTGGCCACTGCCTCTTTAAACATAGCCCTTGCAAAATCCACCTTCCGCATCGCACCCTTTTTTGAAGGTTTTGGCATTCCATAATCATCCAGAACCAGGTTAATGTTTGTGCCGTCATCCAAAATAATCGTTACGGTCTCATGATAAAGAAGTTTAGCAGAACTCTGGCCTGCAAAGGCCGTAAACAGAAAGACTGCCGAAAATAAAAGAATTATTTTTTTTGTCATGCTGGACCTCCTTTCCTATTATAAATTTTCATTTCCCGGATTTTTCATTTTTTTCCGGTAATTCATCTATATAAATAATATCACTCGAATCATTTATTCGTCCGGATTCTAAACGCTTTCCATCTTTAAGATACCACGTAACTTCGTAAGAAAAATCAAACTTTCCAATCGGGCAAGCATACTCTATTTCCTTTGATAATGCCTTGTCTTTAGTCTTAATTGTTTTTTGTATCATGACTTCCTTTCCAAAAAAGTCATAATAAAGCTTAACAAGAGCGTGACGGACACCCATCTCTTTGAATATATCGGGGTCTGCTTCTAAAGAAATCCTGCGGTATTGATAAGGCGGAGCCACGCTTAAAACAAAAGAATCCGTTCCCAGCCAACTGCTTTCATGATGAGTCCCGCCCCGGAAATTCCAAACTGTCTTATATTTATATTCCATCCATTTTTCACGATCATTATCTTCTTTCCATCCATAAACCATTCTAAAGCGATTTTTTTTGCTCGAAAAACTGTCTTTATCGATCACTACTTCATCAATTGTTTTTTCTCCATTCTGATGCTCTTTAAGAATCTGGACCGTCACAAAATTAATATAATCCTGAAAATCCCCTGCATTTCTGCCATCCATCATAACAAAAATCTCACGCTGCCTGTAAACCGGGTCATCCAGATTGGCTGCACGGAAATAACGCGGATCCTGGCCGTATTTTTGATATATATTTCCGATATTCCCAGCCATGACTGTTGTAAGGTTATCCGGTGAATACTGGTTTAAATCCATCACAAATCTGCCTTTCTGTTTTATATTCTTGAGTTTATACCCTCCGAATAAACTGAACCCGGACTTTAATTGATTTCCCTTAAGCTTGCCAGAAAAAAGGGCTCCCACAGCATCCATGAATCCTCCTCCACTCGGCTCCTTTTTTTTCTCTGGTTCTATTTTTTCAAACATAATGTCTAAAAGTTTGCTGTTGACCCTGTTAATGATAGCATCCATATTGGGATTTTCACCTTTTGCGGTTATTTTTACTGCACCTTCCTGTTCTAATTCTTTAAAAGCAACATCCACATCTGCTCCAACCCAAAAAACTTTCAGACCGGCCTTTATACTCTGATTCTTATAGACTTTTGACCAATCAACTTCCATGGCTGCCTGATATGGATTCCGATATCCCAAAATCTCCATCTCAAACACAAGAGAGATATCAGGATTTTCCATCTTAAAACTTTCCCATAGCAAGCTGGCTCCTTTTTCGGTCAAGTCCATTGAAACAGCAGCTCTATTCCCTTCAATCAGAGGCGCCCTGCCAATTCCAACAAGACTTCGAGAAAGCCCACTCTCTTTATCAGTAATGGATGTTACAAGGCCAAAAGTTCCGGAGCGGAAAATAATAGGGCCCGCAATCCGGGATTTTTTTATTTTTTTTCTGAGTTTAGCTTCTGCTTTCCTTATCTCTTCTTCGGGAAAACCATAGCTCACCAGAAAATGGACAACTCCTCCTCCTACTGCTTCTTGAATTCCTCCTTTAGAATCCTGGCCTGCGGGCAGCTTGACATTTTGAACATACTTAAGAAAACTGAATTCCGGTTCTCCATTTTCATCTAATGCAAGATGCGGCCTGTTAGGCAAATAATAATAAACAAGTTCATTGTCGTATGAACGGAAACAAGTAATGTCCCCTATGCGTTCAAACTCATCCAGCAGTATTTCCTGAGAAAGGACGCTCCCTGTACATAATGCCAGAATGATTATAAGTAAATACAAATACCTAATTTTTGAAGTCATTCCTTTCCTCTCTTCCTGTTATCCATTATTCTACTTCGCTGAAAGACGGCGGAGTCAGATAGAGATAAGTCGTATCAAGTTTTTTCCATCCTTCTGTCTTTTTCCCTGAACCGGACTTTTCATACCATGTAATTCTGTATTCAGGAACAGTATTTCGATCATAATATACAGAAATCAATTTTGTCTGCTCAGGGTCATTAGCTCTTAATACTGCTTTTCTTTTCTGTTTCGCTTTTCCTACAAGCACATAGCGGAATTCAACAACCCCACTGTAAACCTTATTTTCTTCGAACGCACCGCTGTCTACATCCAGTTCAATCGTGTATTTGGTGAATGGAGGGACTAAATTTATAACCGGGGCATTTGATTCCAGCCATTTATCCTTGGACCTTGGTACATATACGGTTTTCCTATCATATACACTCCAGCCAAGTCTGTATTCATAGCCCAGCCATGAACTATCCTGTACTCCAAGCCTGGGATAAGCAATACCTTTGGTAATATCTCCATCTTTTACTACTTTATGTGAAAAAACGAGTTCACCGGTTGTATCCGGACTATTCTCGTGTATTTTCCGGAAGCTAACTGTTACAAAATTCACTGTGTCCTCAAAACACTTCAAATAATCTCCGTCTACCTTGAAATAAACTTCTCTTTTCTCAAAGGATGGATCCGCTAAATTTACAACCCGAAAACGATCCCTATCATCTTTATAATCCTGATATATACCTCCCATATTCCCTGATGTATTCAAAGGCACTCTGATTGTCGTGTTTTTGCTTAAATTAACAGAAAACGTACTCTGCTGTATATCCTCCCTTTTTTTCATTACAAATTGATCATCACTGACATACTTTGGATTGCCTGAGCCCCCTAGGAAAGTCCGAGTAAACCAGCTCTTTTTCTGCCTCCCACGAATCTGCCCCTTCTGTACGGCCTGTTCTTTTTCCGGTATCTTGGATAATCCTGTTTTATGGTCAAACATTAAATCAACTATTTTATCTGTTATCAAATTAGTCACTCGATCCATGGCTTTTGCATCCACTCCAAGGCCCGTACTTCTATCCAGGACATCAATCTTAATCACCGAGCTGCGCACTAATTCATCCACAATATTTCTTAACTCCCTCTTTTTATACCCCTGCTGCATATTAAAAACAGAACTAAAATGCTTGTAAACCGTCCCGATTTCAGCAAAAATCTTTGCATTATATGCGCGCACAACAGCCTCATAATAAGCATGAATCGAAAGTGAAATGTCAGATGTTGGATGTTCCAGTGTCTCCCAAAGAAGAGTAGCGCCTTTCTGATCCAAAATAGCTGCTACTGCTGATTTTGATCCCGGAGTCAAAGGAGCATGGCCGGAAGTAATCAATGTGTGTGTAAACTGTCCTTTCGCACTATCTGAGAGGACAGCGGAGACAACTTTAAAAGAAGTCTCGTCTTCCTCTTCTTTATCTCCCTCAAAAAGCCGCACTGCTCCCATTATTTCAGCTCCAGGCTTCTTCTTTTTAAGAGCATCCTCTAACGCGCTCAATTCATCTTCAGGCAAAGAGAAGTCGGCAAGAAAATGCAGGAGTCCCCCATTTGTTTTTCCCTCAGGGTCAACAAATTTGACACAGAGAAACTCCAGCGCACCGTCTTTTTTCGTGGCCAGCCTCGGATAAGGAGGCACATAGTAATATTTATCTTCGTCTGTATAATCCTGCAGCAGCAAAATCCCGTTTATCGTTAAACTCCCTTCTTCATATTTTACCAAGGCCTTAACAGGAATAACCTGGGATAAAGTCATAAGCCCTATTAGAACAACAATCACGATTGTGCGTTTCATTATCTAACCTCCTCTCAAAGTTAACATATTAAAATCTTCCTTATAAAATATCAATAAAGCTTGCGTCGATCCTTTTTCTTTTCTTTTTTATAGTCGGTCACATCCAGAATCCCGGTCCAACTATCCTGGTGAATCCAATCCCCTGTCTTTTTAAGTCCTTCTTTATCTATCCGGATTACTCTATAATCATAACCTTTATCAAGATCCACGGCAAAAGGGAAATGAATGGGCTGCTTATAAACGTCCTGATACAGTGAGCCGAATATTGCTTTCTCTACAGGCCTGCTGCCTGTAATTGAAATCCCCTTTATCTCAACAACTTTCCTGTACAATTTTTGCTGTCCAGATTGTTCTTGAAAATCATAACAGTAAACATCAAGAAAAGTATACCCTGCAGGCATTTCAGATCCAACATCAACACTTTTGAAGCACTTTGGATATTCTGAAGGTGAAACCATGATAGTCAAGCTGTCATTTAAAATAGACTTATGAACTTCCTCCAGTCCCCTCTGTGAATCATCCTTGTCTTTTGAACGCTCAGGATTTATTAATTTTTCCAAATCTTCAGGTACAGCATTGAGGTCGCTTTTTCCGCTAGCTATCAAACTATAATTCAGGGAAAGGATCACACCTCCTCTATGATAGGTCTCCCACAGCAAGTTTGTTGTATTTATATTAACTCCAATTGTAAAACGCTTCGCTTCCCAGACTCCCTCCTGAGAGTTCTCAGACTGAGCCACATCTTCCGGTTCTTTAACCCAGTGACCGCCTTCTAACTTTCCTGTGTTTTTTTCTTCAATCTCAGTATAAATTAATTCTGACTGAACACTTTCGAGAGGGATTGGCTTGAGAATTACAGTTCTATGTTCCTTCTTCAAGACCTCTTCTATTTCCCTTATTCTTTTAGTATCCTTATTGAATTCAACGGAAAAAGTAATAATTCCTCTCCCTTTAAAAACACCCGAATCTCCAGTAGCCCCGGTCCCTAAATAACGATAACGGTGGAAAAAAAATTCTGGGGAGCCGTCTATTTGTTTAATCTCAAGTTCTCCCGGAACATAATAATAAATAGACTTAGACTTATGGTCAGGATATACGGCTGTTCCCTTGATATTTCTTGGCTGGGAAAGCATTACATCCGCAGACAAAAATTGAGGAAACACAAAAAAGACTAAAACGGCATAAAAGATCGAACGGTGGATGAAACTTCCCATTATTATTTCCAAATAAGGTTAAGACAATATT
>Ga0209121_10006600_pt1 | contig 10148 bp, 9 predicted proteins | sample Cruoilmetagenom3_FD_187292 | JGI IMG/M metagenome (GOLD analysis project Ga0209121, IMG submission 187292) | Oil polluted marine microbial communities from Coal Oil Point, Santa Barbara, California, USA - Sample 3 (SPAdes) (version 2) | ecosystem: Environmental > Aquatic > Marine > Oil seeps ...
AGGCACGTTACCTGTAGTATATAATCCTGGTTGCCTGCTTGTTCGTAAGGCAAACTGAATACGTAAGCCCGCAGGAAATCCCGCCAGTAGTCATTATTTTTAACCGGGTTGGTTAAATCGACGTCCGGCCAAATAATAGCCCTTTTTCCCTTCGGCTCAGCCGAGCGTTGTATATACTCGTACAACTCGAAGCGAAACTTTCCCGGTGACTTTATCTGGGAGCCGTATGGATCGAGCAAGCTGACGTAAACATTTATTTTCGGCCGCTGCGTATCGTTCGCACTGGTAAACTCAGTCAAAGGCATGATGTCGATTTTAACAGGGGTATAAAGGGTGTATAAAGAGAGCATGCCGATAATGTTATCGGTCGTAACGGTGCTGTCGGTAGGTGGTTTCGGTTGCTCACAACCGGTATTGGTAATCAAAAGTAAAAGAAAAAATGCCGGGAATATGATATATATTAATTTCATTCTCATTTTCAATAATTAAAAACAGAAATTCTCACACGCCGCTGGCGATAATGAGGAAAGCTTTAAGGAGCTATAAATCCTCATCAAGCAAATGGCCGAGGCGGTGCTTTTTTGTTCTCAAATAGTTGATGTTATGCTCTCCCGGTTCGGCTTTTAGCGGAATCTGCTCGATAATCTTTATGCCGTAAACCTCAAGGCGACTAATCTTTTTGGGATTGTTGGTCAAAATTTTTATTTCCCGTAGTCCCAGGTCACGACAGATTTGAGCGCCAATTCCATAATCTCGTTTGTCTGCCATAAAGCCCAACTTCAGATTGGCGTCGACCGTATCAAGGCCCTGCTCCTGAAGCTTATAGGCATGCAGTTTGTTCGCAAGGCCGATGCCCCTGCCTTCCTGCCGCAAATAAATCAAGGCGCCTTTGCCGGCCTGCTCGATCATTTTCATCGCCGTGACCATCTGGTAGCCGCATTCGCATCGCTGTGAATGAAATAAATCGCCTGTCATACATTCGGAATGCACCCGCACGAGCAGCGGTTCATTATGCTCGATGGGCTTGCCATTTTCGTCGAGCCGGCCGACATCTCCTTTGCATAATGCCAGATGAGGCTCGGCTGAAGTAACGCTTTCATAGGCGATCAGTGTAAATTCCCCGTAGTCAGTGGGCAGATTGACGCATTCGAGGCGTTTGATCTGGCTCTCACGCTGGAGGCGATATTCTATTAGTTTGGCGATCGAAGCGATTTTCAGTTTGTGCTTTTCGCAGAATTTCAACAGTTCCGGCACCCGCGCCATCGAGCCGTCTTCGTTCATAATTTCGCAGATTACGCCGGCTGTTTTCATGCCCGCTAGGCGCATCAAGTCAATTGTTCCCTCGGTCTGTCCCGCCCGCACCAGCACTCCACCCTCGCGTGAGCGGAGTGGAAATATATGTCCGGGACGGGCAAGGTCTCCCGGCCTGGCCTTATCGGCAATCGCCGCCTGAATCGTCTTTGCCCTGTCCGCAGCACTGATACCTGTGTTTATGCCTTCGGCGGCATCGATACTGACGGTAAAGGCCGTTCCGAAGCGGGCCGTATTATCAACCGTCTGTGGATACAGGCCGAGTGTATCGCATTTCTCCGGCGTAAGCGGCAGGCAAATAAGGCCGCGGCCGAATTTGGCCATGAAGTTGATAATCTGGGGCGTTACCTTCTCGGCGGCGCATACCAGGTCACCTTCGTTCTCACGGTCCTCCGCATCGACAAGCACAATCATATTGCCGCGGCGAAGCTCCTCCAGAACTTCCGGTATTTCGCTAAATTCTGTTGTCACCTAAACATCCTCAGTTAAGGGCTTAAAGCAACAATTAAAAACAACTACCATTATAGCTGGGATTTGTTTTCGACCAGGGTTTTTAGTTGTTACTCTAAATTCTCGTTTTTGTTCGCAAGGTTCTGCTCATACGCTTCAATATAACGACTTCCATCGCGTATGTAAATAAGCGTTACTAAAATGGCGGTACCCGCGGCCGACCACCAGAGAATCCGCAAGAACCAAATCCAGCCCGTCAGTATAGTTGAAGCCTCTGGACCAATCAGAATTCCCGCTACCATCGACAACTGCAAAGTAGTAGCGAGCTTGCCAATGAAAACGGGGGCGATGTGAATCCTTGACGTAATTAAATAAACAATTACAAAACCAATCAACAAAAACAGGTCTTTGCCGATGATCAGCACGACAACCGTCGGAGGCAGCAGAAAATTCTCAACCTGGCCCCGCTGCGAGGCTAACAACAGACATGCACTGGTTATAAGTAGTTTGTCTGCAATAGGGTCGAGAAACGCGCCGAGTTTTGTAATCTGATTTTTCCTGCGAGCCAAATAGCCGTCGACGCTATCACTAATCGCCATTATCAGAAAAAGCAGAATCGACACATAACGCATGGCGGTCCGGGCGGTTTCGCTAAGAACGGGATCGTTTATCTTCAACATAAAGCTGACAAACGGGATGATCAGCAGTATCCGAAAGATCGTGATCCGAGTAGCCCAGTTTAACTTTACTTTCATCGTTTTCTACCGTGAATTATCGATTGCTTGTTTTTGCCTTTTAGTTGCACCTGTCAATCCTGCATAAACGGGTGGCCATAAATCCAAATCCATCGAAAACAGTTAATGCAACCGGTACTATCACAGCAACTTCCTTCAGCCAGAGCAGGTATCATATTAAGCGGAAAAATGCGAATTAGCAAGTCATAGTAGAAATATCGAAATTTTTACTGTCTTAATTTGCTTGTGTTGAAACTGCGCAGTGATATAATCCAGCAGTTAAATCGAGGGCAATAAAATGGCTGTACTAAATGTCAATATCGACCACGTAGCAACTATCAGGCAGGCCCGTCTGACCGATGAGCCGGACCCGGTCTGGGCGGCGGTGCAATGCGAGCTGGCCGGCGCAAACGGAATTACCGTTCATCTGCGCCAGGACAGACGGCACATTTGCGACCGGGATGTTCGGCTGCTCAAGCAAACCGTCGCGTGCAAGCTGAATCTGGAAATGTGCATGGCCGAATCCATCGTTAAAATCGCCGAGGAGATTAAGCCGGACCAGGTGACCTTAGTACCGGAAAAACGGGCCGAGCTGACCACCGAAGGCGGCCTGGATTGCGTTCGGTACAAAAAACGCCTTGCAGACGTTGTGAAAAGAATGCACAAAAAGCGCATTTTGGTGAGCACTTTTATCGCACCGGACAATGAGCAAATAATGGCTTCGGCACAGACCGGCTGCGATGCCGTCGAATTGCACACCGGCATGTACGCGAATGCCGTCGGTAAAAGAGCAATCAAGAAACGGCTGGCCATGTTGGAAGACGGCAAAGAACTCGCAATGGAGAATAAACTGATGGTTCATGCAGGCCACGGTCTGACGTATCGTAATATTGCCGAAGTAGCACGTATAAAAGGCCTTTGCGAGTTCAATATCGGCCATAGCATCGTAGCAAGAGCAATGTTTGCAGGAATCGGGCCGGCAACCGCCGAGATGATAAAATTGATAGATAAATTCAGTTTGTAGTTGTGAGTTCATAGTGAATAGGCTGCAAACTATGGACTATCCATGAGATTAGGAGATTAAGAATGTTCACAGGAGCAATGGTAGCGTTGATTACGCCTTTCCAGGATGGTGAAATAGATTTTGAAACCCTCGACGAGCTGATCGAATTCCAAATGGAGAGCGGCATAGATGGTATAGTGCCGGTTGGGACGACTGGTGAGTCGCCAACCTTAAGTTACGACGAGCACAAAAAGGTAATCGAAAGAGTTGTCAAGGTTGTGGGCGGACAAGTACCCGTAATCGCAGGGGCCGGCGCAAACAGCACTGCCGAGGCAATTGAGCTGACCGCATATGCACGAAAAGTAGGGGCCGATGCCACGCTGCAGGTCGGGCCATACTATAACAAACCCATGCAGGAAGGCTTTTACCAGCATTTTAAGGCGATAGCCGAAGATGTTGACCTGCCGGTCGTGCTTTACAACATACCGGGCAGATGCGGAGCCGGTATGACGCCGGAGACTATTGCGCGGTTGGCTGAACTTGAAAACATTGTCGCAATCAAAGAGGCTACGGGCAGTCTGGACCAGGCAAGCGAAATTGCGACTCGATGCGATATAACCATTATTTCGGGCGATGATTCCCTAACACTGCCGTTAGCCTCGGTTGGCGGCAAGGGCGTGATCAGCGTAGTGGCGAACATTGTGCCGGTGGATGTCAAAGCTATGACGGATTTGATCCTGAACGGGGATTTTGTCTCAGCCCTTAAATGGCACAAAAAGTTGTTTGCACTGAGCAAGGGGATGCTTACTTTGGCCACGAATCCCATACCTATCAAGGCCGCCGTGGCGATGCTGAACATGGCTTCGGAAGAATTGCGACTTCCTATGACGCCACTGGAAGAGGACAAAAAAACTGTTCTCGAACAGACATTAGCAGACTACGGCCTGCTGAAGTAAAGTACATATCCGACAAAACCACAAAGCGTATGGCTGCCGCTTAAAATCCAGTGAACGTACCGGTCAACGATTGTAATGGTTTGTTGATTTTGTAAAAAGATACGGCTCGTATTTCTAAACGCAACGGAATTTATACGATACGAATATGATTCGCGAACCGGGCTTATACTCCGGGCGAACCCTATGGAGCAAGAAAGAAGTCGTTCTTGTGGGAAGGAGCCTCACAGCCATGATATATATCGGTGTCCTGCAGAGTGAAGATATCATCGGTGCCGATAAAGCGTGTTTTCAGAAACTCAACACGGCCGTCGCCAAACAAGATGTTTTGTCCACTACGCTTGTGATTGATGCTGTTCAGGCTTAATAACTTCTTGTTAAGCCGCAGAATAAATGGCTTTGAGTTCTCCGGCATCTCTTCGAATAGCGGATTCCAATCCGCCATTATGACATTTCTGCAGAATAGTGTACCGTTGCCGGTCCGACGGCAGCTTATTTGGAAGCTGTAAGTTATATATCTTCTGCTGGGGAAATCTCTTAATTTGCTAACTTGTGAGGGAGTAAGTGGTTGGGTTTCGCCGTATTCACACGCGGGGCATACAAAGTCACTTGGCTTGACATATCCGTTCTTTACCAAAAGGTACACACGGCGGGTATTGGAATGATTCTCGGTGCCCTGATCGCCCACCTTCCACCAGGGTGCCCCTGCTGCGCTTGCAACAGTCGGGGGATTACCATCATGGTCGGAAATGTAATTGTTCAGGCCCTGGAAGATACTGCTCTGCTGCATCTGGCATTGCTGCCGTAAAGAATGATAACGAGTATAGCCGGATACGGCTCTGAATGTGGTGAACAAAATGCTTCCTACAATCATCAGTGCCGCTGCGGTGGCTAATCTTCTGCTAAAACCCATCCAGTGACGGCTTTTGACGGCTACATCCCGCTTTTGCTCACTGGCAAGTAATTCCTGCAGCCGATCCTGGCTTGAATTTGCCATGCTATTAAGACGCCAAATAGTACGCTCGGCAAGGGCATCCGGGCAGGATTCAGGATCGATGCTCCTGAGTGGTGCGAGGGTTGCTTTGAGTTTGGAATGAATTTCGGCGGCTTCCTGGTTGGAGGATATTAATGCCTCAGCTTCGGCATTCTTTTCCCGGGTTGTCAAACCTATACAATGATCGAATAATAACTGCTTCTGTTCGCTATTAAGCGGAATCATTTGTACTCTTTGCTCCCAACTGATGCTTTCCACTCTTTTGCAAAACGACCGACGGCCGTGTGCAATCTACTCTTAACCGTCCCGATAGGTATACTCAAAATCTCGGCCATTTGTTTGTAAGAAAATCCTTGAAAATATGCCAATATTAAGATTTCTCGCAGATTTTCCGGCATATCCGCTATAATCTGCCCAACACGCGCGGCTGTTTCATCCTTTTGCAGCTCTTCGTAAGGCAATGTGCTGTCAGAAGTAACCGTATTTAGCATATCATCGAATGACAAATCCTGCGAATCGGCCATAGTGCCAATCGAGACAGTGGCTGTACGTTGCCATTTGCGAAGAGCATCCTTTGCTTTATTCGCGGCTATTGTGAAAAGCCACGGGCGTAAAGGTCGGCTTGTATCGAAGCTCTCCCGGCTGGCATATAACTGTAAGAACGTTTCCTGGAATACGTCCTCAACAAGGTCATGCCGGTTGAGGAATTGCCGAAGGAATGCGTAAAGACTGTTTTTGTAGCGGGTTACGATTTCACGAAACGCAGCTTCCTCCCCGGCTGTATAGCGAGTAAGAAGCTCCGCATCACTTAATTTTACATAATCATTGCCCATAGTTCGACAACAAAAAAAGCAATTGAAACAATACTATTATACATAATTAGACTCCAAATCAAACACTTTAATTGCAGCTAATTCATATAGGACGTAGGGAAAACTGACGGGCAAGAGTTTTTCGGATAAATTGCTGCTCGGTCAATTCGGAGTTTGGCTGAAAATCACATAAACTCGTCTATGGCAGATACTAAAGGTAATGCGGCAAAATTCAAGGGTGGCATATTTACGATGAGATTACCGCCGAAGAGAAGGTATACATTTCACTGTTCCTCCTAAGACAGCCTATGATCCCGCCCCGGGCGAGAGATGTTGCTGGAGAGTAAATACTGCCCGCTTTCTTTGCGAGGAGCAGGTTAACACCTGCGAAAGCGGGTACGGCGGTGATATCAGGACTTGCATTAGTTCGGGGCCTATGCCGAGCGATTCGGTATAGGCCCCAATTGCTTAAAATGACGGTTCCAGGCAGATATATCAGAGTTTCAACGACTGAATCCTTCTTAGGATTTCTGCGGTTGTCCGGTAAATTTGGATGGCATGCTTTCGCATACTTTCTTAATTATCTTTTGGACCTGCTCTTCTTGTTGCGGTGACAATGCCTGTCCTGCCACGCCGCCCAGAACGCCGCCTATAACGCCGCCCACCACGCGGTCGCTACTATCGCCACCGGCAACGACAGCGCCTGCGGCCGCGCCTGCCGCCGCTCCGAGAATCGTGGAGAAGGTTTTGCCCGTGCTGCCCGAGCCGTTACCTATCCATAGAATGCCGCCGTCTTCGACGTTTATCATTTTTGCCGTCATGCTCATTTCTTCTTTGTACTTCGGTATGTTAATGAGCATTACGGCCGGCACATTAAGGATATGTCCTGCCCTGGCGGCGTTTTCAGAGCTGGTAATGTCGGAGGCTTGGAACTCCTGCTCTTTGAGCAATGCCTGGACCCGCGATCGTTCTACCGGTGTGTAGCCTCTTTTCATCAGCTCCATTTCAAAGAAGGTACCGATCTGATTCTTAACTGTCTCGCCCGCCACGGCCCCGGAAACTTCGAGGATGGCCACTTTATCAAGCTCAGCGAAATTGAAACCCGCTCTGGAGTAACTCTCACCCTTACCTGATGCGCAACCGCCGACAACCAGGGCTGCCAATAATGTGCAAATACATACAGTTCTCATAATCTTTACCTCCCATAGAAAAAGATTGACAATAAAACATAAATTCACACTTTTGAATATTTAGTTGATTGGTATCAGGTTGTCAATCTTTTTTGCTTTTTTTCTTTGCTATTCGGGATTTTTTAGAGCTTCAATTTTGTGCCCGCCTGTGCTGCGATTGGACGGCGGAGAAGTTTTCTAATCCACCCTCTGTTTCTTTTTGGACAACCGTTGGCTTTGATTTTCGCGTTTATTGCCCCTATAGCAAATCGCAATGTTCGAATCTTGTTGATTCTGGCGCCTCTGATCATTGTTAATTTTTGTGGTGGCTTTTCTTGGGATACGTCAGTATGAATTCCACTGATAAGTTGGAATTCGGTGTTATATTCAACTCTATGGCTGTGGGTGTGACAGTTTTGTGGTTAATGGCGAATTCTTTGACAAAGTTTAACGGTGCCGTCCGATTCCTATTGTCTTTAGTAATAGTAATGGTCATTGCATGTTTGGTAACTTTTTCCTACTCCACAGAATTCTCAAGCGAGATGGCTCTAATTTTAGTCTTGTCAATTTTTATGGCTCTTACAATGCTGTCGGCAATTACTTTGTCCCGGCGATTGTGTTCAGGCAAATACCGTCCGGTCCGTTTTATGCTGTGGCTGGCTCTTTGTATGCTCCTGGTTAGTTTAATTTCCACGTTAGGATTCTCCATAGTCTTATCGATAATTATGTCATCAGGACAGGGCTTATCCGAATTGACATTGATGGCTGCTTTGGCAGGACTGATATTTGGATTGTGTCTTTACGTGCTCAATCTGCCTTTTTTCATCCTGGGATTTGCCCATCCTTTCTTCCGTGTGCGATTTTGTGCAACCTTAGGTATAAAAATGATACCTGGAGGCTCGAAAAAGGCCGATTGTAGCCGGATTAATGGATAAAATTCCGATACGAGAAATCCGAACTGAGGGATTCTGTCTGAAAGTGGCGGTGCGGCAAGGGTTTATAAGATAAAAAATATTGCAAAAATTGTGAAAAAACTGTAACATTTATCTAAGAATCACGTCTTATAATATGTGGAGAGGGGAATGGCGGCTCTTCGTCCAACTAAATAAACGGTCGTATTCGGAGGCTTCGAAAATGAGAAAGAGAATCTACATTCATCTCGCAGTGGTATTGATACTGCTTTTCCTGGTATCGCAGTTAACGGCACAGGATGAGCAGTGGCTGCAATATCACTCATCACGAGAGGCCGGCCAGATACTGGGCGAATTTGGATCTCAGGTGATGCAGTTAAGCTCAGAACCGCCCGAAGGAGTGAAGCTGCCGCAATTCAAGGGGCAGAGCCAGTTGTTTGCCAAGTGGCCCACTCCTATGGTCAAGAGCGGCTGGCTCTGGGTAGCACTGGACCGCACCCACAAACAAGGGCCGTATGACTCGCTGTATATCGACTCAAACGGTAACGGGAGCCTCGAAGATGAAACCGCCGCCGCAGCATATCGAATGGATCAGCGAAGAGCGTATTTCGGGCCTGTGAAGGTAATCTTTGAGGTCGAAGACGGGCCGGTTACATATCATTTGAACTTTAGATTCTACCAATATACCAACAACAGTTTGGATGCATCATCCGGTGGATGGTACGAGGGGGATGTCACAGTCGGGGCGACGAAGAAGCATTGCGTGCTCATCGATCAGAATGCGAATGGGACATTTAATGATAAATCGTTTGATTCGGGCAATAGTGACCGTATTCGGATAGGCTCTAAAGACAGTCGGGATACCCGTTTTGTAGGCAATTACATCGAGGTTGACGGAACTCTGTATCGGCCTGAGATTGCCCGTGACGGGGCCTGTATAAAACTCACCGGGGCCGAGGATGTGAAGTTTGGAGATGTTCGGCTGGCCGAATCGATCACGCAGTTCTCCGCGAACGGCGAGAATGGATTGTTTGTCCTCAAGCCCGAAAAGGGGATTGCTTCGCTGCCTGTGGGTAAATATCGCGTCTATGACTGGGCCGTCGAGCGCAAGGATGAAAAAGGTATATCCTGGAAGCTGAAGGGCACCGGATTTCGTGAAGAGATTGCCTTCGACGTCACCGAGGGTAAGGATGCTGCACTTTCGATTGGCGAGCCTATTGTTGCTATACTCAATGCCTCCGGAAGAAAGGGAACGCATTCCTTTAGACACGACATGAAAGGCCGGGCCGGCGAAAAGATCGTATTGACACGCAACGGCGCTCGGCCACAAGCTCCCAAGGTACATATCAAAAGCGCGGACGGCGCGTATGACCGCACTTATAGCTTCCAATATGGGTGAGGCGGCACATGTTCGCTCTCGTGGCGAGAGCCCAAAAACATAGCTGGACCGTTCACCGCAACCGCCGAAGTGGCAGGACCTTTCAAGATCGAAAGGAAAGCCTACACGATAGCGGACGAAAATGCACCTGATATAACAACGGCTAAGTCCCCAATCGGTAAAGTTAAAGGTCAACCTACTAACCTGCAGACCGAATTTCTGGCAACTACCAAAGAAGATTCGACTGGAGGGGGCAATTGGATACCGGTCTCGATCATCATGATTATGGCGTTCGCAGCAGCCGGACTGGCAAACCGTAAGAAAAAATCAAAAGCCTAATTTAATAGTATAGGAATTTGTATTTGTTAGCTTATGACGCACATAGGCGGTTGTCAATCAGTTTTGTATGTTGCAAAGCAGGTTAGAAGGAGTG
>Ga0209121_10006602_pt1 | contig 10148 bp, 8 predicted proteins | sample Cruoilmetagenom3_FD_187292 | JGI IMG/M metagenome (GOLD analysis project Ga0209121, IMG submission 187292) | Oil polluted marine microbial communities from Coal Oil Point, Santa Barbara, California, USA - Sample 3 (SPAdes) (version 2) | ecosystem: Environmental > Aquatic > Marine > Oil seeps ...
CTTGTGCGAGGGGATTAATAATCATCCATAAGCCACCAAGCTTGCTGCTGGCAAAACGGCTGATGAGTTCATTGCGGATGGAGCTAATAACGAAATGGCGGTACTGCCATAAGCTGCGGAACATAAATCTGCCTTTAGTATAGTATGGGGTGGCTGTTTTTTTTGGCTTTGTTTGGCGGGATGGTTCGGCAGGTCGATTGTTGAGGTCGGTTTTTTCTTGATGGCTGGGGCAGTGAGTTCTTCATTATTGTGTATTTGAGGTCCAATATCCGTATGCAGGAAGGGTGAAAAAGCCCGCTGTGTAGTATACTTCGTGCCGCGTTTTTGGGCAATGATAGCCCTTCTTTACTAATGGGTAGTTTTAATGAAGGTTGCTGTTATTCACGACTGGCTTGCTACTAAAGGTGGGGCCGAGCAAGTACTTGAGCAAATACTGTTGCTCTACCCCCAGGCAGATATATTCTGTTTGGTTGATTTTATGCCTGAGTATGAGCGGGCGTTTTTAAGCGGTCATAGAATTACCACGAGCTTTATTCAAAAGCTACCCCTCGCCCGTAAGCATTTTCGCCATTTTTTACCGCTCATGCCCCTGGCAGTTGAGACATTGGATGTTAGCCAATACGACCTGGTTATTTCCAGCAGTTGGGCCTTTGCAAAGGGAGTAAAAGTCAAACCTGAGCAGGCGCATGTTAGTTATGTGCATACACCAATCCGCTATGCCTGGGATCAGCAAGAGCTCTATTTGCAGCAAGCTATTAGTAATGAGCCGTTGCGAAAGTTGGCCCGCTATTTACTCTCACGTCTTCGGCGATGGGATATTAAAACCTCAGGCCGTGGTGGTTCCCTGATTGCCAACTCCCATTTTATCGCTGAACGTATTCAGCAGTGCTGGCAGCGCGAAAGTTGTGTGTTAAACCCGCCCGTCGCTGTTGATGATTTTACCTGCACCGAAATTAAAGAGGGCTTCTACATTACGGTCTCCCGGCTGGTGCACTACAAGGCTGTCGAAATACTGGTTGAGGCCTTTAATTTGATGCCCGACAAGCGACTGGTAGTGATTGGCGATGGGCCTATGTTTAAGCGCTTGCAGGCTATGGCAGGGCCGAATATCGAGTTGCTGGGTTATCAGCCGCGAGAGGTGGTGATTGACCACCTGCAGCGTGCTCGGGCCTTTGTGTTTGCCGCCCATGAAGATTTTGGCATTGTCGCCGTTGAGGCTCAGGCCTGTGGTACGCCGGTAATTGCCTATGGCCAGGGTGGTGCGCTGGATAGTGTTATTCCCTATACAGGCGAGGACGCGACTGATGCCGATTATTCACCAACGGGCCTGTTTTTTGATCAACAAACGGCGGCGAGCGTGGTTGCTGCCGTCGAACGTTTTGAAGCATTGCCGAATGGTATTTCTGCCCAGGCCTGTGCGGCCAATGCGGCGCGTTTTGCCCCCGAGCACTTCCGTCGTGAATTTATGGCTATTGTTGAGCAAACCATAGAAAATAACGCTCTTTCAACGCCGTGCTGACGGTTTTATTATTCTCAAGCGAAGGACTGTAAAAATGATCCCTGTTGTACTCTCTGGTGGTTCTGGTAGTCGCCTTTGGCCCTTGTCGCGGGCGCATTACCCCAAGCAATTTATTCCTCTGGCGAGTGAGCAAACCATGCTGCAGGAAACCCTTGGCCGTTTGCAGGGTTTACATTCTGAAGCCTTGTCACCACTGGTGATTTGTAACGAGCAGCACCGCTTTATGGTGGCTGAGCAACTGCGTGAAATGGATGTGGTGGCACAGAATATTTTGCTTGAACCCGTGGGTCGCAATACAGCGCCGGCTGTTGCCTTGGCGGCATTGGCTGCCGCCCCCGATGATATTTTGCTGGTCTTGCCTGCCGATCATGTGATTGAAAATATCACGGCCTTCCATAGCGCTATTGAGTTGGCGTGTAGTGAAGCCGTGAAGGGCGCTCTAGTGACTTTTGGCGTGGTGCCAACGTCTGCGCAAACGGGTTATGGCTATATTCAGGCGGCCAGTACTGGCAAGCTGGGTGAGGGTGGCGGGCTTACAGCGCACAGTATTCATCAGTTTGTTGAAAAACCGGATTTGGCCACGGCGCAAGCCTATGTTGATAGTGGTGATTATTACTGGAATAGCGGCATGTTTGCGTTTAAGGCGGGCCGTTATTTAGAAGAGTTGACGCGTTACCAGCCTGAGATGCTTAGTGCCTGCCAGGCCGCTTTTGATGGGGCCAGTGTTGACCTCGATTTTACCCGCCTCGACAAGGCGGCATTTAGTGCCTGCCCCGATGACTCCATCGACTACGCAGTGATGGAAAAAACCGACAATGCGGTGGTGATTCCTCTCGATGCTGGTTGGAGCGATATCGGCAGTTGGTCGGCCCTGTGGGATATTTCCGATAAAGATGAGCAGGGCAATACCTGCAAAGGCGATGTGCTGGCAGTCGATACCCACGATTCCTATTTACACACCAATGGACGTTTGTTGGCGACGGTCGGCATAAAAGATTTGGTGGTGGTTGAAACCGATGACGCCGTGTTGGTGGCCGATAAAAGCCGTGTACAAGATGTGAAAACGGTGGTTAATCAACTACAGGCACAGGGTCGTAGTGAGCGCGAGTCCCATCGCAAGGTGTATCGCCCCTGGGGCATGTACGATTCAATTGCCGCCAATGGGCGCTATCAAACCAAGCGTATTGTGGTTAACCCGGGTGCGCGCTTGTCACTGCAAAAACACTACCATCGCGCTGAGCACTGGGTGGTGGTGCAGGGCACGGGGCTGGTGACCCGTGGTGATGAAGAGGTGATTTTATCGGTCAATGAGTCAATTTATATTCCCATCGGCATGAAGCATCGCTTAGAAAACCCGGGTGTTATTCCTCTGGAAATTATCGAGGTACAAACCGGGGATTATCTCGGCGAGGACGATATCGTGCGCTTTGATGATCAGTACGGGCGGGCAGAGGAAAAGTAGCTTGCCTTTACTGGCCTGTCGGCTGGTTTGTCGGCAGATTTGTCGCCTTTGTGCTTATTCACCGGCGGCTATTGGCTAGTGCAATTTAGCACTGCGCATCGCGGGGGCGCTTCTGTACAATGTGGCTTTTTCAGCAAGCACTCAATGTCCCCTTGGGCATCACCAGTCACTTGCCTATAAGCGATAGTAGTCAATCCAATGAATTCTTTTGAAGTCCGTGCGTTGCTGGCTCTGGCCTTTCTCTATGCCAGCCGCATGCTCGGTTTATTTATGGTGTTGCCAGTTTTTGCCCTGTACGCAGAGGGTTATCCGGGCAGCTCGGCACTGCTGGTGGGTGTCGGTTTAGGCATTTATGGCCTGAGTCAGGGCCTGCTGCAAATTCCCTTTGGTCTGTTGTCTGATCGCATCGGCCGCAAACCGCTGATCTTCGCGGGCATGTTACTGTTTTTGGCGGGCAGCCTACTGGCGGCCACGGCGGATTCTATGGCTGGGCTTATCATCGCGCGCGCTCTGCAGGGTGCCGGTGCGGTGGCCAGTGTGGTGATGGCGCTGTTGTCTGACCTTACCAAAGAGCAGAACCGCACGCGAGCGATGGCCTCTATTGGCGGTAGCATTGGCCTGTCTTTTGGCCTGGCGATGGTGGTCGGCCCTGTTATCGCTAGCCACTGGGGTTTGTCGGGCGTGTTTTGGGTAACCTCCGCACTGGCGGCTGTGGGTATTTTGGTGGTGGCTTTTGCCGTGCCTAGCCCGGTGGCGCGCCACGGTGGTCACGAGGTGATCCCCCTGCCATCAATGCTGGGCCGGGTATTGCGCGATACTGAGTTACGGCGCTTGAATATCGGCATTTTCGCCCTGCATTTCGCGCAAATGGCAACCTGGGTGGCTCTGCCTTTGATGCTGGAGCAAACCTTCGATTTTGCCCGCGACCGTCACTGGCTACTGTATTTGGGCACTATGGGTGGCGGCTTTGTACTGATGGTGCCGTTTATCTGGTATGGCGAGTCGAAGCGTAAAATGAAGCCGATATTTATTATTGCCGTTGCGCTGCTGGCGTTGGCTGAGTTGCTGATGGCCTGCGCCGGGTCGACATTTAATATTATGGTTACCGGCCTACTGGTGTTCTTTATGGCCTTCAATCTGCTCGAGGCCTCCCTGCCTTCACTGGTCAGCAAGCTGAGCCCGGCGGGCATCAAGGGCACGGCGCTGGGGGTGTATTCGACCAGTCAGTTTCTCGGCACCTTTTGTGGTGGTGTGGTGGGTGGCATCGTCGCCCAGCAATTTGGCAATGGCGCCGTTTTCTGGGCCTCGCTAGTCGCCGCGTTGGTGTGGTTGGGTTTTGCCATCACCATGCAGCCGCCGCGCTATTTGCGTAGTGTTGAAGTCAGTTTGGCGGGCCAGGGGTCGCTCGACGCGAAGGGCTTGATGGCAAAGGTTGCCGGTGTGGTCGATGTGGTGATTATTCCCGGTCAAAATATGGCTTACGTGAAGGTTGATGACGCGCATTTTGAGCAAGAGCGGATGGATGCACTGTTGGCTTGCTCGAGGGCAGCCTAGTCTGATCTGACTGAGAATCACCCGCCGATAGTATTTATCTATGCTGAAAGGTTAAACTTCAGCGCGTGAGGCACGGCAATTAACTCGATAAGTAAATAAGTAGGAGGCAAGTATGGCCAGAGGCATAAACAAAGTTATTTTGATTGGCAACCTGGGGCAGGACCCGGAAACGCGCTATATGCCATCGGGCGGCGCGGTGACCAATCTGACCATCGCCACCAGTGAAACCTGGAAAGACAAGCAAACCGGCCAGCCTCAGGAGCGTACTGAATGGCACCGGGTGGTTTTCTTTAATCGCCTGGCAGAAATTGCCGGTGAATACCTGAAAAAGGGCAGTAAGGTTTACATTGAAGGCGCGCTGCGCACGCGTAAGTGGCAGGACAAGAGCACAGGTGCGGATCGTTACACCACTGAAATTGTGGCGAATGAAATGCAAATGTTAGATAGCCGTGGCGGCGGTGAAGCGATGGGTGGTGGCCAGGGCGGCGGTCAAGGCTATGCGCAGCAGGGCGCACCAGCGGCCCAGCCCCAGCGTGCTCAGCAAGCACCAGCCCAGGCGCCGGCTCAGCCAGCGGCCCAGCCGGCACCGGCACAAAATGCGCCGGCGGGATTCGATAACTTTGACGACGACATTCCGTTTTAAGCATTCTTGAAATCGTGATTTTCTTTAACTAAAGCAGGGACACTACTAGTGAGTACGAATTTAACCTGGCACGAAACCATTGTCAGTAAAGCAGAGCGAGCCGAAAGAAAGCAGCAAAAACCTTGTGTGATCTGGTTTACTGGCCTCAGTGGCTCAGGTAAGTCGACCCTGGCCAATGCGCTGGAACGGGCCTTGTTCGAGCGTGGCCACCACTGCTACTTACTCGATGGTGACAACGTGCGCCAGGGTTTAAACAGTGATCTGGGCTTTAGTGATGAGGCGCGGGTAGAGAACATTCGTCGCATTGGCGAGACCGCTAAGCTGTTTGTCGATGCAGGCTTGATTGTGATGACGGCCTTTATTTCCCCTTTCCGCACCGAGCGCGAGCTGGCCCGCAATTTGGTGGAGGATGATGAGTTTATCGAGGTGCACGTTTCCGCATCACTGGATGTCTGCGAAGAGCGTGACCCCAAGGGCCTGTACAAAAAGGCAAGGGCGGGTGAAATTCCCAACTTTACGGGTATTGGTTCTGCCTACGAGGCGCCAGAAAACCCTGACCTGTTGGTCGATACGGGCAGTAATGATGTCGCCACTTGTGCCGAGCAATTAGTTGATTATTTGCTTAAAAAAGGCGTCATTTAACGCTGTTTCTTCGAACCAGGTATGCCGTAAACAGGATATGCCTGCCTAAAAAAAAGCCCCGCGACAGTCGTGTTGCGGGGCTTTTTTTGTGAGCGTGTTTTTTTAGGCTTAGTGTTTAAACTTCTGTAAAACCAGGGTGGCATTGGTGCCGCCAAAGCCAAAGCTGTTGGACATAATGCGTTCGAGTTTCACGTTCTCAATTTTTTGCGTAACAATAGGCATATCGGCAACGGCGGGATCGAGGTTTTCGATGTTGGCCGATACCGCGATAAAGTCGTTCTCCATCATCAGCAGACTGTAGATGGCTTCGTGCACGCCAGCTGCGCCCAGTGAGTGACCAGAGAGTGATTTGGTGGAGCCAGTGGGTGGACCGTCGGTGCCGAACACTTCGCGGATGGCGGCAATTTCCTGCACATCGCCCACCGGGGTGCTGGTGCCGTGGGTGTTGATGTAGTCAATGCTGCCCTCGGTGGTTGCCATGGCTTGTTGCATGCAGCGAACGGCGCCTTCGCCGGAGGGTGCGACCATGTCGTAGCCGTCGGAGGTGGCACCGTAGCCAACAATTTCAGCATAGATTTTTGCGCCGCGCGCTTTGGCGTGTTCGAACTCTTCAACCACAAAACAGCCGCCACCACAGGACATCACAAAGCCGTCTCTGTCGGCATCGTAGGCCCGTGAGGCTTTTTCAGGGGTGTCGTTGTATTTGGATGACAGCGCGCCCATGGCGTCAAACATACTGACCATGGACCAGTGTTCTTCCTCCGCACCGCCGGCAAAGAGGATGTCCTGCTTGCCGAGCTGAATTTGCTCTACTGCCGCGCCAATGCAGTGGGCGCTGGTGGCGCAGGCCGAGGATATGCTCATGTTCAGGCCCTTAATTTTGAAGGGCGTAGCCAGACATGCGGAGACCGCGCTGCTCATAATCTGGGTCACCCGGTAGGGGCCCATTTTGCGTACGCCCTTGCTGCGCAGGATGTCGACAGATTCGACAAACTTGTCGCCGGAAATACCGCCAGAGCCCATGATCAGGCCGGTGCGCGGGTTGGAGATATCGCTCTCACCAAGCTGAGAGTCATCAATGGCCTGCTGCATAGCAATGTAGGCATAGACAGAGGGGGTACTCATAAAGCGTAGGTGTTTTCTGTCGATGTGGTCTTTGGGGTCGATATGAATCTGCCCGGCGACCTGGCTTTTCAGGCCCATCTCCCGGTAGTCATCTTTGGTGCTAATGCCCGACTTTCCCTCTTGCAGGGAGGTCAGTACTTCTGCCGCGTTGTCGCCGAGGCAAGAAATAACCCCCATTCCCGTGATAACTGCACGTCTCATGAATAATCCCTGGCTCGTTAGAGCGCTTGACTCGGTGTTAGAAGATTGGGGATTGTAACCAATTGTCTAGAAATTGTCAGTGGAGGTGAACAGACCAACGCGCAGGCCTTTAGCGGTGTAAATTTCTTTATCATCGACCAGCATAGTACCGTCGGCGATGGCCATGACCAGTTTGCGCTCAATCACGCGGCTGATATCCAGGCGGTAGGTAACCTTCTTGTGAGTCGGTAGTACCTGGCCGGTAAACTTAACCTCGCTGGAGCCCAGCGCACGGCCGTGACCTTCGTTGCCACGCCAGGTGAGAAAGAAGCCGGTCAGTTGCCACAGAGCGTCGAGGCCAAGGCAGCCGGGCATAACTGGGTCGCCGGGGAAGTGGCATTGGAAAAACCACAGGTCGGGCTTGATATCGAGCTCGGCAATGACCTCACCCTTGCCATAGGCGCCGCCATCGCGACTTATATGGGTGATGCGATCGGCCATCAGCATATTCGGAGCGGGCAACTGTGCGGCTTTGGGACCAAATAGTTTACCTTCGGAGCAGGCGATTAAGTCGTCGTAGTCAAAACTGCTGCGCTGGCGGGCATCGGAATCGTTCAAAAGTAACCTCTTGCTTTGGACGTTAAGACGCTGCATGGCGCCGGGGCGATCAAAAAAGACGCGACATTTTAGCGTAATGGGGGCTTATGTCCAGTTTGCGCTAGACAATGCCATGCTAAGCAAGGTTTGCCGTTGTGGCAATGAGTGAGCTTGGGTCACGCTCGGCGATAACCTCAATCAAGCAGAGTTGATTTTTTTTAGCCAGTTTGCCTAATTGTCACAGATTTTAGTTACAGTGCCCTACCTCGTTTTGGGGTGCTAGATTATGGGTGCTAGTAACCACCTTCTGCTAATGAAAAGGATTTATCTGTGATTAAAAAATGTCTGTTTCCCGTTGCCGGTTATGGCACACGATTTTTACCGGCTACCAAAGCCATGCCAAAAGAAATGCTACCGGTGGTGAACAAGCCTCTGGTGCAATATGGTGTTGAAGAGGCGATAACGGCGGGCCTCGATGAAATTTGCTTTGTTACCGGTCGGGGCAAGCGTGCCATCAACGACTTTTTTGATACCAGCTATGAGTTAGAGCATCAAATAGCAGGCACTTCTAAGGAAAAATATCTCAGCAGTATTAAAGAGGTGATTAGCACCGCTAAATTTACCACGACCCGTCAGTCAGAAATGAAGGGGCTTGGCCATGCAATATTGACCGGTGAGCTGCTGGTCGGGCAGGAACCGTTTGGCGTGGTGTTGGCCGATGACCTTTGTATCACTGATGGCGACAGTGTGATGGAGCAATTGGCGAAAATTTATCGCCGTACAGGCTGCAGTGTGATCGCCATTCAGGAGATCGACGACGAAGATATTTCCAAGTTCGGTGTTATTGCCGGTGTCGAAGAGGAACCGGGTTTGTACCGGGTGACCGATATGGTAGAAAAGCCCGACCTCGCCGATGCGCCGAGCAATCTGGCGATTATTGGCCGCTATATTTTAACCCCGTTTATTTTTGAACTGCTGCGACACACGCCGCCGGGTAAAAACGGTGAGGTGCAATTGACCGACGCCCTGTTGTCGCTGGCAAAAAGCAGCAAAGTGCTGGCCTATAAGTTTAAGGGCAAACGCTTTGACTGCGGCAGTGTCGACGGTTATGTAGAAGCAACCAACTATGTTTATGAAAACATCTACTTAAAGGGCGAGCATTAGATAATGGGTGAAAATTACAGCTGTTTTAAAGCCTATGATATTCGAGGGCGTGTACCCGGTGAGCTGAATGAAAGCATCGCCTACCGTATTGGCCGCGCCTTTGCTCAGTACCTTAATGCCGGGCGTATTGTGGTTGGTCACGATATTCGCCTCACCAGCCCCTCGCTTTGCGATGCGGTGGTAGAGGGCATCCGCGATGCCGGTTGCGATGTCGTGCATATCGGCGAGTGCGGTACAGAGGAAATTTATTTCGCTACCTTTGATGGCGGCTATGATGGTGGTTTGGTGGTTACCGCCAGTCACAATCCTATGGACTTTAACGGCATGAAGTTTGTGCGCGAAGGTGCGCGGCCCATTAGTGGTGACAATGGATTGCCTGAAATTAAGGCCCTGGCGGAGCAGGGCGAGTTTAGTGATGCGCCGCGCCGGGGTGAGTTGAGCCACAGTGCTGATAAACAGGCCTATATTAAACACCTGCTGTCCTATATTGATATCGACTCTCTGTCGCCCTTAAAAATTGTCGTTAATGCCGGCAATGGCGGGGCGGGTTCGGTGCTTGATTTACTCGAGCCCCACCTGCCTTTTGAGTTTATTAAAGTGCATCACCAGCCCGATGGGCACTTTCCCAACGGTATCCCCAATCCTTTGTTGGAAGAAAACCGTGCCGCCACAGCGGATGTCGTCAAGCGCGAGAAGGCTGATCTGGGCATCGCCTGGGACGGTGACTTCGACCGCTGTTTCTTTTTCGACAGCCAGGGTAATTTCGTTGAAGGTTATTATTTGGTGGGCTTGCTCTCTACCGCCTTCCTTAAGAAGCATGGCGGCGGTAAGGTGATCCACGATCCGCGCTTGACCTGGAATACCATCGAGCTGGCCGAGCAATGCGGCGGTCAGGCGATTCAGAGTAAAACCGGCCACTCCTTTATCAAGCAGGTGATGCGCGACGAAAACGCCCTTTACGGCGGCGAGATGAGCGCCCATCATTATTTCCGTGATTTTGCTTATTGCGATAGCGGCATGATTCCGTGGTTGCTGGTGGCCGAGTTGATTTGTACCTCGGGTAGTAGCTTGCTTGAACTGATGGCGCAGAGCCAGGCGCGCTATCCGGTGAGCGGTGAAATCAATCGCGAAGTTGACGATGCTGCCGCGATGTTAGCCCGCATCGAAAAACACTACGCGGCCAGTGCGGATCTGTTGGATAAAACCGATGGTGTGAGTATGTCGTTTGGTGACTGGCGCTTTAACGTGCGCATGTCCAATAC
>Ga0209121_10006603_pt1 | contig 10148 bp, 11 predicted proteins | sample Cruoilmetagenom3_FD_187292 | JGI IMG/M metagenome (GOLD analysis project Ga0209121, IMG submission 187292) | Oil polluted marine microbial communities from Coal Oil Point, Santa Barbara, California, USA - Sample 3 (SPAdes) (version 2) | ecosystem: Environmental > Aquatic > Marine > Oil seeps ...
CTGCTCCCGTTCCAGTGTAGAGGTAGACGTAACCCATCTGGCTTCCCCTTTATTCGCCATCTGTTTTGCTTGTTTACATCTTATTAAGTCTTAAATAGACTTATTGAATTGCTAATGGTTTCTGTATTTTGCCCTGCGTCCATAGCCTTCTCACGACTTCTTTTATGGCTTTTTGAACCATAGGATCCTGGATAAGTGTATCCATAAGGTCGTCTGCTCGGTTTTCCTGTTGTCGCTTAGAGTGTAGGATTGTTTCGTCGAGGATTAAGCTGCATTTTTGGCAGTATGTTGCGTCAGCCTCGTTTGTTTCGCCGCATCTTGGACATAGCCTTGTCTTTATAAACTCTGGTTTTTTCTCATGGTCTACTAAGGTTATGCCTTCAATTTCTAACACGGCTTTTAAGCTGGTTCTTCCGCTGAGGTGCACATATTTACTGGCCATTTTACTGTCAACGGTCCAGCCTGCGAAGTTTTTAAGCTGGTATTCACCCATGCCTCTTTCCGCTAGGTCTGTGAGTCTGGTGTGCCGTAGCATGTATGCGTGGATTTTCATTCCTGTTTTTTGGCTTAGACGGCGAAACATTGTGATAATGGTTCCTCTATTTGGAAATCTGATTTGCCCCTTGAATACTATAGCGAACAACGGTGCTTCAGGGTTGTTTCTGTCCGGATGGACTTGAAGCCAGGCTCTCAGATATGGGATGCTCTTTATCAATGGAATGGTGCGTTCGCCTGTTTTGCCGTTTACTCTGATCTGGGCGTATCGTTCATGAAATTCTACGTCTCTTATCCTGGTTGCACAAAGTTCTTCAGGCCGAGTGCCCGTTTCCTCGCTTATTACAAGAAAAGCCCTGAGTCGCGGATGGTCTGTTGCGTTCAGCAACCGCTGGAACTGTTCTAGTGTGACAAGCTTGTTACGGAGTTCGTTTCTTTTGTCAGCTTCCTTCTGCAGCTGTCTGAAAGGTATAACCCTGAACATTTTTTTTGCTGTCTGTTTTGCTTCTTCTTCAGGCAACCCTTTCTGCTCAAGCGTGAAGCTGTAGAGCATTCTGAGTTCTCTAGCGTAGAGAAAGATTGTGCTCGGCTGCAGTTTAGCGGTGACATTTGTGTACCAGCAGGTTAGGTTTTGGTTGCATGTTTCCTGAAGCGGCGTTTCAACGTATTCTACGTAGGATTTTAGTGCTCTTAGGAAGATTAATCGCGTGAGAACGTTTAATCTTCTTGTCTTAAAGAAGCTGGTCAGCAATGTTTGAGCGTGATTTGGAAGTCTCTGCAGCGTTGTCTGCTCTGTTCTCTCATAGATGTCCATGCTTTTTTCTTCTCCCTTTTTTATGTAGGAGGCAAGTTTTTCGACGGACTTCCCAGTCGCATACTTGCCATTAACATACTTATAATAAAACCTATATAATTCTTACGATAAACGTAGGTGACAGGTGAGAATATGAGAGGATACATCTTCACAGCCGTGGAGCGTCGGATGCTTAAGACATGGCTCAGCAAAAAAGAGAAGGCGAAGGATTTCAGCGTGCTGAAGCATTTCATCCTGAAGAACACTCCTGCGTTGGCTGAGGACTACGTGCTTTTGATGGAGGTTCTGCGGAGTTTCGCTCGGTAGCCGCATCCTTCTCCATTTCAACTACGGCTTCATCGACCAGCCGCAAGAGTGTACTGCGCCATCTGAGCGTAAGCTCGCTTTTAGAGTGGGAGGTACAGACAGGGCTTTCTTGCCCTGACGTCCCAATTTTTATCTGCTTTGCAAGTATGCGTTTTCGTGGACGCCTCCCATTTCTCCCAGCATAAGCCTTAACCATGCTCTACAGGCTCCTCCGCTGCTGTTTCAAAACGTGCCCTGCGCAGTCTTCACAGATCTCGCCCACGCTCACACCACCACAGCCCTGCCAGGATTTGGACTGGGCATTAAAATTGCTTGGTCAAATGCCAGTTTAGTGACTTGCTGCGGATTCTCCTTGAGTTCCTTCTCAATGAAGGCTGCCAGATCAAAAAGGCTGACCTCGCTTCGCTCATCCCTGTTTGTGATACACCATGATTTGATGGCTACTATGGTGGACTCCATGTCCCCGATGTCCCCCATGTCCCCGCTTTCAGGGGTCAAGCCCACTTTTTGTTTTGAGGGCCCCCGATTACTTTGATTACCGCTTTTAGGAGTCACACCCCCTTTCGGCTTCTCTTTTTCTCTTTTTTCGTTCTCAGAGTGTGTGTGACCCTCAGAAGTGGGGACATCAGGGACATGAGGGACATGGTCTTCGTTGAACCATCGTTTAAAGAATCTCACGCCTTTAGCTGTGAAATGATATCCGTCTTTATCGCTGCGGAGTAAACCTAACCCTTTTAACAGGTTTGCTTTCCTAGAAACCGTCTTCGCTTCAACGCTTAAGTACGCAGCTATCTCATCCCTCTGTCCCCTCTCGTTCTTGGTCAGATATTCAACCAGTTTGAAGGTGTGGGATTCTTTGATTGAGCCTCCATGCAGCGCTGCGTCTGCCTTCATTTCAGACGTCACCTGCTTCTTTGAGGTTTCGTATTCTCTGTCGCTTAGTTCATGCTGGCTTTTCCACCATTCCACGTACTTGTCAAGCTCTATATCTTCGGCGCAGAAATCTAACCACTTGTACGCCAGCTGCACGTGCCGGATCTCCGGCGTTATGTATCCGGCAAGTAGGGCGAAAGCATAGGTTAGAACTGATAACTTGTACGGGTTAGCGCGTAGAAGCAGCGGAATGTCCTCACATCCGTATGCCAGCTCAAGTTTTTTACCGTGCTCCATTATGGTGGGCCAGAGTTCCTTCGGAACCGTGAACGTGTTCTCCCTGCTTAGGTTCCACTTGAGCACGGTTTTAGCTGCGTCTAAGAGTTCAGCGTCGCCCTGCAGCGGCTTGACAAAATCCTTATTGTAGCGTTCTTCCACCGATGTCCCATACGTGAACAGTGCAAAGGTGAACCTGGCGATCAGCTTGGAGTCATAAACCTTCAACGCCGTGCACTTGTACAGGTTCTCGTCGAAGGGTTGCGCTGGGTTGCTCAGAAGTTTGAGGCGGCACCTAGCCCACAGCTCGGCGCTGCGGATGGCTGTGATGGTGACGACACCGTCTCTGCGACTTTCAATTTGACTGTCGAGGGCGTGCGGTGGCATGTTGTCGATGACTAACCAGCTTAAATCCATGCTTGGCAGCAGCCCTTTTCGCACGATCCAGCCTATGCCTTCACTCTTCTCAGCTCCAGCCGTCAATCCAGCCCTTGTCTTCCTTCCAGTATCATACTTGCCGCTTTCAAGCCAGTCTCTGAGCATCCGTACCCTGAGACTCTTCGCCGTTGTTGTGGGTCCAAGCTCGTTGGTTGTGGCTCCCAGCTGACGTGGACCCTCAGGGGTTTTAACCCAAACTGGGCTGCCAACCGTGAGGAGATCTGAAGCGTAGCCCTTCGCTATCTCTTTGCCTTTCAGTTGACTTCTCCGCTGTAACGCTTCAGCCACTTTCCAGACAGTGCTATCCTTCAGCTCTCCGCCGCTTATGGCAGCCGTATCCCTGAGAACCTTTCGAGCCTTTTCAACCTCTTCCAGCTTGGGCGCAGCTACCTCGCTTTCCATGGTGAAGGCTCTGATAAGTACGCCTATGCGTCCCCGTTGCCCCCTGCAGAGCCATCCCTCAGCGATAATCCAGTTTGGAGTTCGTTTTAAATCACATCTTGGTCCATGAACAAACCATGCTCGTCCCTCCACTCCTTGGCGATCCAGAACCACGGCTTGCGTTACAGCCTTCTCATGAGCACCCTTACAAATTGTGCTGTTCCACCATGCCGGGCAGCCCGTTTTGATTCCACGCTCGGTGAGAACTCTTAAGGCATCCCGGGGCACGCCAGAATCGAAGTACGTAGCAAAGGCTGAGGGGTCCATGTCAGCCGACTCGAAGTCTATGGTTAACGGCGCCATCAGATCACATGGAGGGCAGTCTTCATTCGCTTTTGAACAGTTGAAAGTTAACTCCATAAATCGACTCTGTGGAAAACCGAGGGCAGCCACCTGCACCGGACCAAAATAAGGCCGATCACCAGTATAGGTGAAGGCTTCCCCCACCGTTACGGCTGCCTCACGATCCACGAGGCCCTCCTTCAAACCCTCAACAGCTCCGTAGCTCCTCATCTTTGCAAGGAAAACCTGTTTAGCCTCAACTTGTATCTGCGGCGCCACAGATACCGGATTAATAGCGTTGAGATTTTCGAATGGACCAGCCTTAAGGCTGCCGTGTTTAACCCATACCCCTTCAGGCGTAGATTCAATGGTGATTGTTTCCGTAGTCCCGTACCCCCCCGTCAATGTTAGGTTTTCACGGGTTTTCTTTGGATGAAAGCATCCGCCTTCGCCAAGCTGTATTCCATGTCACCGATGACGAGTTTTCCATCTTTTGTGGTTTGAATGGCCTTAACGAGCCCTTCTGCTCCACGCTCCGTTCCACCCCTGCTGCCAGGCCCAAAAAGCCAAGCAAATTCACCCGGCTGAGCTGGCTCCTTGTTGCGCTTCTTCCAAGCTAGGCTGTTTACTTGAGTGATGTCCAACTGGGGAATAGCACCCACCTCAGGCGCTCCAATAATATCGTCAACGAAATACTCCGCACGCGTTACTGCTTCATGAAGGTCGTCCTCCGTATATCGCTCAGGCATCCTTACTGTGGCTTCAAAGTATGTTTTCGTCCATTCTTCTGCCTCGGTTGGTCGGCTGGTGCGTCCTTTGCCGATTTTAAATTCAATTATTTTGCTCATTTTTTCAATCCTCCAACATTTTCATTTTCTTTTCTAGCATTGTTGAGGCGTTTCAGCCTCCGCTATAGTCTTCCAACCAACTAACTATTTAATATTCGTTAAGTCTCATGTTAATAACAGCAGGTGTAAACACTTATAAGAGGAAAATGATAACATGACCTGTTAATAACAGGAGGTGTTAATATGGAAAAAGAACCAGAGATCAGAATAAATCCGGAGGAAACAGACCTTTTAGTCAAGCTGCTTAAACTTCGAATGAAAGGCTACAATGACTACAAAATTGGTAAAAAACTAAGTATGGCTTCTATCAGCGTCACACGTCGTCTAGACCGCATAGAAAGAGACTATACACGGATTGCCAAATTTATGAAAGCCATAGGAAAGGTAAGATACTTTCAGAAAAAACATTTAGAGGATTTAAGCTTACCTGGGGGGCAACGTCGAAGAGATTCTACCATAATTCAGCTGTTATCGCAAGGAGTGCCCCTTGCGGTCGGTAACGCCTGTGGCCCCACACCACTCGCCTATAAACATGTAGAAAACAGGGTGAAATTAAATGGAGCAGAGAAGATTTCATTAGCCAAAGAAATGTTCAACGTTTATTATAATGGTGGAAATCTTGCGCAATTCTGTAGAAACCATGACTTAGGCTATCCAACTAATGCAAGGCGAATGATGTGTAACCCCCTCTACATTGGCATAATCAGGTACATGGGAAATGAATACTTCTTTCCAGAGCTGGCTATAATAGACAAAGAAGTTTGGAAGGCATGCCAACCATACGAGAAACCTGTGCCTTACAAAATTTGCATGTCAAAATTCGCTTTTATCCGTAAAGCTGGACGCTATTACAAGGACCCAGAAAAAACGTCTATAACCAACCAAGTAGTTGACTTACGGTTACTGGAATGTAGCATCAACGAGATCGCTGACATTACCGGTCTGAAGCGTTGGACCGTCTGGGCAATCCTCACAGATCCATTGTATGCGGGTAAAGTATTGGTTAACGGAGAATACGTGGATGCAGGCATTGAAGTAATTGTTCCATTTAAGAAATGGTTGAAAGCCCATAATATCCTTAAAGGCCAGAAAGCAACTCTCGTTGCTCGAAAGAAGAAGCGCCAAGGTGCTCGCGACAGACAAAAAGAACTTTTTAACCGTATAAAAAGACATCAGGGAATACATTTCAGTGAAATTATAAAAAAATTCCACTATAACGAAACAACGCTTCAAGTGTACCTGAAAATTTTGAAGTTGCAAGACAGAATTGAAAAGCGTGACGGTGGATGGTACGTGAAGTCTGAAGGTAATACCAAGTAATAGCTACCCCTCCTCCCCCTATTTTTTAAGCCTACTGTTACAATGTTTCTTCAGCTCTACATTCCCTTTCAAAGCGACAAGTTGAAATTACCCCCTCCCCCCGGGGGTTGAAAAGCCTGTTTCAAACTGCTTTTCCGCTACACGGCGTGTAGCAATATCTTTATGCTTCTGTTATGCTTCGAGGTGTTTCTCTGTTTTCCACGTACAAAGTGCAACTTAGAACATCTCTGTGTTTGATTCCCAACCTTTCAACCGCTAGTTTTGGAATGACTACTCGTCCGTCCTTGCCAAGTCTAACGTAGAATTTTTCACTTTTGTACTCATCGACTTTGTTGATTTCCATATGGAACACCTCACCTGGTTCCAGCTTATTTTTCCATCGGATTAAAACTGGGATTTGAACTTTGTTTCCAGCCTGAACTCTGGCGTGGAACCGTTCAACGTGTTCAAGAGACATCACCTTTCACAGCCTAATCAAGTCGAAATGAGCCCTATTAAGCCTTTCTCAGACGTTAAATGACGTGAGTTAAGGTTGAAACAAGCTTCTTTTGGAAAAAGCAATCTGAAACAGCCTTTTCAAGTTTTTTAACAAAAAACTGCTTTAACGTAACAGCTTCTTCAATAACTTCTGAAGCCTAATCAGTTCCTCCATTAATTTGATTTCATCGTCAAGTCTAGCGTAGGCATCCAGCGCTTCCCTCGGCGGATTTGGTTCTGCCTGAATCCATTTTCTAAGCTGTTCTCTCTGCCGTTGGAGCTCTTCAAGAGTCTCACTGTCTGTAGGCTTACATTTCTTCCACTTTTCAACCTTCCGTTCTAAACGTTCAATCTTGCTTTCAAGATCCATGTGCCGTTTGTGACGCCGAACGGACTGGTAGCTGACGGTTATGCCATGATTCCTAAGTTTTTGGGCGACTTTCCTCAGGCTCAAACCTTCCTCTATAAGCTGTTCGGTCCATCTAATAATGAATCGATGGAGAGAACAAATTTTGCATGTTCGTGTCATGGGACAGCACGCTCTTTTGCGGCCGGCTGCTGGACGACGGAAAAACCGAAACCGTCGACCTCCCCATACCCAGCTTTTCAGAAGTTGATAAAATGCAAAAAGTGGAGGACCAGCTTCCACAGAGCCTTAGCCTGGAAAGAGCCTTATGCACCTCCTATAGCACGCGAGAAACTCGCGGCCTTGATCCGTAAGCATTAAACGTCGACGTTTCTTCTTTATCGTATACAGATGATGCCCAATCCGAATCCAATTAAAAAGGTAATAAGGTATCGTAGCCATTTCATAATTATCAAGACAAAACGTAAATCTATTGGTATATAATGTTATCTCCCGAAGGTTACTATGAGAAAAATTCATATGTTCATCTCTCTAAGAGTTACCAGAATCAAAATCATAAAAAACATATATTCCAGAAGCGCATAAACTTCTTTGTGTGTAAATGGAGTGGATACATTATGAAAAAAGTTTGGTTGGTTACAGCGTTCTTCCTTGGTTTACTCTTGATTATGCCAATGGTTCAGGCAAGTCAAGAAATCATTACCCATAGCCACAAAGAGGGAAATGTGGCATATCAATTTGGACTTGAGAAGCCATTATCAGAATCAGTCCCTAACCCTGATGGTCAAGTATCCACGCATGATAATTTCTCTAGCTCTTATGACATTATTATGGAGGAATATACCACAACCATCAATCAAACTTCTCCTCTAAACCACGAAGTACCCAGTACATCACTCAATGACAGTAGCGCTTTTCAGATCGACCACAGCGGTGATGAACTACTTCCAGACATGAACCACACAACTAGGCAACATAGTCCCCAATCAGGTAGTACAGAATCCAGCAATACCGCAAACTCTCACACTGGTATAGACCATCGTTACATACAAGCCCTACCATACTGGACCAAGGAAGGTCATTGGTTCCCAAAAACAGCCTACTCACAGATTAGATATCAAGTCCATTTTGGATCTTACATAGGACTCGCGACTTTTAAAGCATATGTGAAGGTGCAAAGGGGCGCTGACACCTATTGCCGGTACTTGCGCGTCTATCTTGATGAAGGTAGAGTGGATCAAAAAATTATCTGTTCTGGAACTAGTGAGTTCACGTTCGACTTTAACATTTGGTGGGGAGGAACCCACACGCTGACTCTCGAAATTTACTGGGGTGGCTGGAGGGACTACGGTTGGAAGCTTGTTATGATCGAGGTATATGACGCTGAGTGGGACGTCTGTTCCGAGACTTGGGAGCATTACACATGGTACTATCGCCATGACTTAGGCACTGAATTCTTCGGAAAGACGGCACACTCAAGGCTGGAGTTTGACGTTCTCCTAGGCCCCAACTCATGGGCATGGATTAAAATCGACCGCCATGACGATACGTATGCAAGGTTTTTCTGGATATACGTAGATGGTGTGAAAAAGAACGGTGATGGTGATTGGACACCATTGTCTAAGCCTTTCTATTTAGGCGAATATGTGAGAGGTTCTCTTCATAAGTTAAGACTAGAAATATATTGGGGTGGTTACAAAGATTGTGGATGGAAGCTAGACATGAAACAGTTCAAAGTGTTTTATGACTCTCTCTTCGTAGAAGTAGACTACATGCAGGCTAGCGATCACAACCATAAACCAGATGCAAACAATATACTTAATGTAATAACCGATTACTACAAACTCCACGGAGCACAAAACACGGTTTTTGTAATAGATGATGCTGTGCCTCATGTTGATTCCTTATCGTGGAATCAGCATAAATCCTATTACAGTAGCTATTTCGACCACAAAGGGCAGTACGGCTGGAAGTACATGCTAGCAGGACACTACTCTGGCATTATATACGAGGTAGGATATATATTCGAAGACCCACCTGACGTACCAAATGACACCATGATATTTATTGCAGATCAATTAGTTCACGAGGTATCAGGGTGGTACTGGCCATGGCCAATAACATATGAAAAGTTGATGCGTAATGTAATTATGCATGAGCTAGGACATACAGTCGGCATCATCATAACAGATGCTCAAGGTCGTGAGGTTTATTGCCCTCAACCTTATTCTGTCATGGCGAAGGGAGTAAACACTCCCGGTGCTGCAACCGAAGAATATCAAGCCTACGACTGGGAATATTGGTCTTTAAGGAGCATGCCATAACATGAAATACACAGATTTAAAAAGTAGACGACTACTACCCATTGTCATCGTTGTGATGCTGGTTCCTGCAGCTCTTGCCGGTGCAAAAATAATGAGTGATCCGATCAAACCTTGGATGAAACCAACAGAATGGAAAGCTACCGAGGGAAACATTGTGGAACCTAACTTGAAGGTGAGAGGCCTAATCGTGGAATTCGTACCAAATTATTCATCGACTGGAGGATGGGTTAGCTACCATATATTCCCGGCAATGATTATGCTTAACGAAACAGAGACATTATGGATAAGTAATCCTTCATGGGATAATCTGAAAAGTGTAAGGGTTGGATATGATTATGAAGACTTGCCGGATCTCGCTCTCGGAATGTCTGTTGAAGTCTATGGTTACTGGGTCCAAATCACCGATACACCCTATTCGTTTATGATATTCGTCGGCCCCCCAGTTAACGGAAGCTATTTGAAGCCACTGACATGATCTTTATAAAGATGTGCCGCGATTTTGCTCCTGAGACTTCCATAGAAATCAATGGTTTTTTGTTCACATTCACATACACGCCCAATTCATTTATGACAGCCTGTGTTGAAAACGGCAGCTTGGTTTTCCCTGAAGCTGGGAAAGTTGAGGACGTTGAACGTGAAGCCCGCATCATGCTCGCATGGCTTAGAAAACGAAGTTACTGGATTACTAGGGGCGGCCGGAGGGTAAGCGTTCCAGTCGCACTCCTTGAGTTGTTGCCTAAAATCCGTGACGCTGAGCTCGCTGATCAGATTGAGGAAGAGTTGAAGAAACATTAGAGTATACGGTTCATTATTTTGTGAGGGCTCTTCTTCTAGAAATTGAAAGGCTTTCAGAAAAAAAGTTTTTTTGCGTGTTAACGTAACAGTTT
>Ga0209121_10006608_pt1 | contig 10143 bp, 12 predicted proteins | sample Cruoilmetagenom3_FD_187292 | JGI IMG/M metagenome (GOLD analysis project Ga0209121, IMG submission 187292) | Oil polluted marine microbial communities from Coal Oil Point, Santa Barbara, California, USA - Sample 3 (SPAdes) (version 2) | ecosystem: Environmental > Aquatic > Marine > Oil seeps ...
AGCAAATTCTGCTGTGGTATTTACGTCATTGTTGTTGTTTGTTATTGACTTTATTGCGGTTTTTGTAGCTGATATTTTCTATGATTTATGATGGAAAAAGTAAACATATCAAAAAAAGATGTTGTTCTTGAACTTAAAGATTTATACAAGAGTTTTGGTGACAATCATGTTCTCAATGGGTTTAACATGAAACTCTATCAAGGTGAAAATCTTGTAATAATGGGGAAATCTGGTTCAGGAAAATCTGTAATGATAAAATGTTTGGTAGGATTAATGGAAGCCGATAGAGGTTCTATATCTGTAATGCATCAAGATATAACTAAATTGGACCAAGCGTCTTTAGATATTTTAAGAGCTGATATTGGTTTTTTGTTTCAAGGTAGTGCGTTGTATGATTCAATGACTGTACACGAAAATTTAGAGTTTCCATTGCGCCGACATACTAAAAAATTCGGTGAACATGTTGATACAGAAAAATTAATTATTGAAGCATTAGAAAATGTCGGATTAGTAAGCGCAATAGATTTAATGCCCTCAGAATTATCTGGTGGTATGAAGCGTCGAGTAGCTTTGGCAAGAACCCTGATTCTTCAACCAAAAATTATATTATATGATGAGCCAACTAGCGGATTAGATCCTATTACGGCAAAAGAGATTATAATGCTTATGCAAGATATTCAAGAAAAATATGATACGTCTTCACTCATTATTACTCATGATGTTGATTGTGCACGTGTCATTTCAGATCGAATGATATTACTTATTGATGGAACCGATTATGCTGTTGGAACATTTAAAGAACTTTCTAGCTCAAATGATCCAAAAATTAAGGCATTTTTTAAACAGGAATTATGAAAAATACGAATTCACAAAAAATTAGATTAGGACTCTTTGTAATTATAGGAAGTATCCTTTTTATAATAGGAGTCTATCTTATTGGTCAACGTCAAGATATGTTTAATAAAACATTTACGATTAGCGCATTTTTTCAGAATGTAAATGGTTTGCAAAATGGCAATAATGTCCGATATGCAGGTATTGATATTGGCACTGTAAAGAATATTACTATGATTAATGATTCTACCATAAGAATTGATATGAATATTGCAGAGCGAATAATTTCTCATATTAAAAAAGATGCTATAGCTACGATAGGATCAGACGGTTTAGTTGGTAATATGATTGTTAACATTGTACCTGGTAAAGGCATTGAAGATATTATTAGCAATGGAGATATTATAGAATCTTATAGTAAAATAGGCGCAGACGATATATTAAACACATTGAGTGTTGGTTCTGAAAATGCGGCGATACTAATATCAGATTTGCTAAAAATAACAACAGCAATGTTAGAAGGTAAAGGTACTGTTGGGTTATTATTAAATGATACAATAATGGCTCAAGATTTAAAACAATCTGTTACTAATTTAAAAATGGCAAGTCGTGGTGCAACCAATACTATTAATGAATTAAATTCAATTATTTCCTCAATAAAAACAAATGATAATACTGTTTTAGGAATGATTTTAAACGATACAATTTCTGGCAATAAACTTAAGAGTGTAGTGAGTAACTTAGAAATTACTAGTAATGAAATTGAAAGTGTTTTAAATAGTATTAACGGAGTTGTTAACGATTTTAATACTAGTGAAGGTGCTTACAATTATATTGTAAAAGACACAACTCTAGTTAATAGTTTACAGTCCACACTCAAAAATATAAATGAAGGTACAGATAAGTTTAATCAGAATATGGAAGCTTTAAAACATAATTTTTTAACTAGAGGATATTTTAAAAAATTAGCACGTCAAGAAAAAAGAGAAGCGAAAAAAGCTGAGAAAGAGAAAGAATAATTTTAAACTACATTTTCAACATTTATAGCAATTGGGTTGGTTAAATTCTAGATCAGTAATCTCTATATTTAACCAGTTGAAATCACCATCACTTAATTTCCAAGTTACCTTATTTTCACTTGGGATTCTTATGCCATTAAATGTTTTGAAAGTTACTGTTTCAACTAACCAAGATTCAAGTTTAGCTTCAATATTTCCGCTAAAATAACGCTGTGCTTCAAATGAAACTAAATCACCTTCATCGTTAAACGAAAATATACCTGAAACTGAAGTATCCTTATATGTAAAAGTTGCTTTAGCAGACGTTGTATTAATACTTTCCCATGTAATGCAATTGTTTAACGCTGCACTCGGAAACCAACAAATTTCGGCTAAGTACCTAATCATTGATCCAGAATTTATTCTAATATTCTGGGATTCATTAACGACAGGAATGAGAGATGCTAATTTAATAAGCACCTCACCATTGCCATCAAGTAATTTATCGCGACCAATCATTTTAATAATTGATGAGAAGTGAACTGTTGTACTCCATACAAAGGATGGACTCTTTGTGTTAAAACATTGTGTGGCCACAAAAGGCTTCCATTTACTGTTTGGTGTTGTACGCATTTTACCCTTTTGTTTCAATCGAACTGTAACTATTTCTTTCTTTCCTATGATACCAGAATGTCGTAACCAAGTTTGGATAATATTTGGAAGCTGATTTAAATCTTTTTCTGAAATAACTTTAGTGATGTTTTTGGAAATACCATTATACATTTCTTTTGATTCTTTATCTACCATTTTTTGAAATCTATATTTTCCATAAGCAGATATTCCAACCAAGAGAATTATTAAATTGAGAATTGTGCCAAGTTTAGCATCTTTCCATGCCATAATAATGAGTGCTTGCGAGACAAATACGGCTGTTATTCCTAAGTAAAACCATTTTTTATTATTTAAAAATTGAGATGCAGTAACGGCAAATAGAATAAACGTGATTAGCCAGAGTGTACCAAAGGGCTTTGGGATGCCCAACACTTGTTTACTAATGTCTGTTATGTAAAAAGCATTCACAAAACCCACAATATGAAATAGACCATGGATTAACAGAATAAAACCAAAAAGATATTTCATATTCCTTTAGTATTAATGCATATTCAACTAGATTTTATGAACATAAAATAGTAGACAACAAAAGTAGAAATACGGTGATAAGAAGTTTGACGTAGATTTTCATAATAGCACATTATAGGTTATACACTAATATAAAAAATGTAAGAATTTTAAGAAATGATTAATATCAGTTTGAGTAAATTCACTATTCTATCAATAAAAATTATTCTCAGTTTTGAAATTGTTTTATAAAGCACAGAATAGGTGTAATACTAGATTATCCATATAATCAAAACCATATAGTTCTTCTTTTCTGGCTATGGGATCGGGATTTTTCAAGCCTCCAATTTTCAACATAATTCTGTCATACAATGTCAACTCTTTTGGGATTTGTCTTCCTCTTAGCGCAAAATGTTTCATTTTAGAAATCAATTCATTTGGTAGGTCGCTATTAGCAATCCAATCATTTAGTTTCTCACCAGCAGGAGCTCCAGAAACAGTAAACAGAATAATAGGTTTGTTTTCTAAAATAGACCAATGTTTCCTCAGCCATTTTCGATTCAACAATTTGTAATAGATAATTGGATTATCTAAAACAAAAAAATCGAAGTTTGATAAATCTGATATATAACCTTTAATATCAAATACAGGTAAACCTGTTGTTTCAGCTATCCATTTAGTGCATTGGGCTGTACTGCCATACTTGCTTGCATAAAAAACAACTCCTTTCATGATTAACGTATTTAAGATTTAAATATGAATCTTTCAATTTTAAAATAAGCACTAGTTTCTATGTTCCTTTTTATGATGTTTTTAAATCTCGTAGCATTGATGTAATGATCTTCTATAAGTTTTCCGTTGTGCAATAGACTGTAAACTCCAAATCCGGAAGGTGCATTTTTTGCATCTTCAACAGTTTCAATTTTTGTGATTTTTAAATCAATGCCAAAATCCATAGCAGTATTTAATAGATCGAATGCAGATTTCTCATGCCAAGGACATTAATCTGCATAAACTAAATGCCAACCTTTGTAGTTTTTTTGTTGTAATGTCCAATCAATTAATTTAGGATTGAGAGTGTCGGCATTCCATTTTTTTTGATAATAGCTCAAAACGTCTTTTTGTATCGACTTCAGTAAAACCATGTTTTTCAAAAATAGTTTTGTTGGTAATCCAAGCTCCTTTGCTCGTCAGAGTGCATAAACCAGACATATTTTGTTTTTTAGCTTCTTTTTCTGCTTCATTTATTAAGAGTGTACCATAGCCTTTATCTCTATCTTGTTTTGAATAAACAACCATATAGTGAATAAACATAAAGTCATCTGTATTAATTGGTCTCCAAGCTTTTAATGCAGGTGTGAACTCAATAAACCCAACCATTTTATCCCTTTCGTCTTTTAGAATCTTTAAACGTAAACCTTCATTTATAGGGTTTTTTAGGTCTTTAATACAGAATAGCGTTTCTTCTTTAACATTTTGGGGTGTAACGTCTGTAAGTATTAAGTTTTCCGTTTTTTATAAATCGAACTCTAATTAAGTATATAAAAACAAACTTTCAAATGATATATGTCATTGATTGTTATTAATATAAGAATGTACATTTATACTCTAATAATGGATCTAAAATAATGAATACCAAAGCGGACTATTCCAAATCTTATGTATTACTTTTTCCTTTGTCAGGAATGGGATTATTTGTTGTTTTGTACATTATAGCTGCAATGAATTATCCAGGTGGCTCATGGGCTTTTACAGACCATAACGGATTTAGTTTTTGGAACAATTATTTATGTGATTTGTTAGATGAATATGCCATCAACGGTAAACTTAATGATACTCGTTTTTTCGCAAGAGCAGCTCTTGGCGTGTTGTGTGCAAGTCTCTTATTGCTTTGGTACCATTTGCCCAAACTATTTGTAAATAAAAGCCTTAACCTTAATATTATGAGCTTAAGCGGTTTCTTGGCTCTCTTCGTTACATTATTTCTTGCTTCTGGAACACATGATGTTATTGTACGTATTTCAGGTGTTTTAGGAATTATTGCTTTAATAACAGCGGTTATAGAACTTTATAAAATTAAATCGTTCAGGCTCTTAATACTAGGTCTTTTTTGCCTTTTCATCTTTTTTGTTAACTATTATATATATGAATCAGATTCTTATATAAGGGCGCTTCCTGTAATACAGAAAATCACTTTTGTTAGTTTTATTTTGTGGTTTGCATTGTTGGATATTTCATTATATAGAAGTTTGAAATGGAATAATAAATGAAATTGATAACAATAGAAAAGCAATTTTAACTAAACGACAAAACTGAAAAATTAATAGACTTTATGTACCCTTTTTCATAGATTTAAACTATTTTATTCTTGCTATAACACTCATGGCTTTATTTATTTCCATTGCTCTAATCTTGGTATATTTGTAGTAAACAACCAAGCTATAAATTTAGACGAACCTGATTCTACCATTTTCTGTTTACAAAATGCTTGCATTTCTTTAACTGTTCCGTTGAATATAAATTCACCATTTTGATAGCAATAACTGCAATAAGTTACGTTCTGTGAACCGTCGGAATTGGTGCCTCCTTTTTGTGGATCATTTTTTATTGGCATTCCATAACTTTGACAAAATTTGTTAGTTTTTGATGTTTTTATAAAGTTAAATTTTTCTCATTTTACCTGTAATTTCATCAACATTAATTGTGAAAATAATTGGTAAATCATCTTTGTAAATTTTGCTCGAAAACTCACTAATAAAATCTAAATCCCTTTGTTCTTTATTTATAATAAGTTTTTTTACACCAAGAGAAAATTCATGAAGTTTTGCTTTGGCTGCAGTTCCTGACAGTTCATTATATGTGCCATGGGCTAAAACAGATATCCATGAATTTACAGAATCTACCTCTAATACATTTAAACAAATATTGATGTTTTTGCGCATGGCTAATATTTTATGCCCTTTTGCGGAATATCCAATGATTATATTCTTATCCTTTACATAATGATAAGTAATAGGAGCAATAAATGGTCTATTTAAGTATATATAAGAAAGGTTACCAATATAGTTGTTCGCAAGAATATTTTTGCTTTCTATTTTAGTTAATGTTCTAATCATGGGTTTAATTGTGATGCGTTTGGTCTAAGTTATTTATTACTAAAGAAATAAACTATGATTTAAATCAGTTAAGACTTTGATTGTAATTCAATTAGTGTAATTTCTGGTCGCATGCCAATTCTAGCAGGAAATCCTAACCAACCTAATCCTCTGTTTACATAGAGATATTGCTGATTATGATTGTATAAACCGGCCCAATGTTTAAACTTATACTTTATTGGACTCCATTGTAAATTTTTATATTGAAACGCAGCTTGCATACCATGTGTATGACCAGCAAGTGTTAAGGAAATATCTGTATTATCAATAACTTCTGCTGTCCAATGTGATGGGTCATGCGATAATAAAATTTTGAAAGGAATTGTTTTAACTCTCGCAATAGCTTTTTGTAAATCTCCATATTGTTTAAAAGGTGGTTTACCCCAATTTTCTACACCAATTATGGAAATTTGATTATTTTTTTCTGAAATGATTACAGCTTCATTTAATAGCAATTTCGCATCTATAGATTTATAAAACTGTTTTATGGCTTTAAAATTTTCTTGCTTTTTTTCAGGAGACTCCCAAGTACTATAATCACCATAATCATGATTGCCCAAAATGGCATATTTTCCTTTTTTTGCATCTAGTTTATTAAGAATAGTTTCCCATCCATTTAGTTCCCAAGCATAATTATTTACCAAATCTCCAGTAAATACGATAATATCTGGTTTCAGTAAATTGATTTTTTCAACAGCACTTTCTATTTTTTGATAAGCATAATTAAAACTACCTAAATGTAGGTCTGATATTTGGACAATTTTTAAACCATTAAATGAATTAGGTAAATTTTCGAATTTAATTCTATGGTGATATACTTTATAATTATAAACCGACTTAAAGATTCCATTAAGAATAATGAAAAAGGGAAGAAAGCCTGAAAACAAACCAACAATAGGAACCATAAATAACGATTCACTTTCTGAGAATAAGTAATTAGTAAAGTAGAGGATAGAGATAATTATGACAAAAATTACTTTAGGAACAAACGAAGAAACTGTAAGACCATAAAATTTTGAAATTAGCAACTGCTTTCTAATTGGGTTAATATCATCTAAAGTAACTTTTAAGACTAGAATTGAAGTGACTAAACCTGTAGTAAAAACCCAGAATAGTATGTGAATGCTAGTTTTTAAAAGTGCTGAGGTAATATGTTGCGTTATAGATTGAAGCCAATAAAATGTTAGGATATCTACCAGTAATATGGCAATGCACAATAGAACAATTGAGAAAACAGAAAACGATCTCATGGCTTTTGTTTTAGTCGTCTTTTGTCTTTATATGCCCAATAAATTCCTTTAACATCAGATGCCCAATTGCTGTACATGAATATTAATGTGATTTCCTCAAAAGTCTCTAATAGACCAATAATTATCATAGTATAGAACAGTGTGTATTCAGGATAAAAGAATAATGAAAACAAGATAAAAGCACTTTGAATAATAGCCGATAATTTTGCTAAGTAAGTGTGAAAAGCCGTTGCTTTTCCGTATTTTATATACGCAATTAGCATTTGAATAATGTAAGGCACAAATGCAATGATTATTAAAATAAGATTAGTTTTTATAAAGGCAGTTTCAAAATAGAATAAGCCAATTAGGCCTATTATCAGCGTTACTTGATCGCCAAAAGAATCTAATTGTGAGCCTCTTGGGCTTGTAATTTTTAATTTGCGTGCTAAAAATCCGTCAATAGCGTCTGTAGAATAACTTACTAATAACAGCCAGCTAAAAATGAAGCGCTGATCAAACCAAATAAGAATCAGTAATAGTGGTGCTGCAGCTATTCTATAAAATGAAAACCAGTCTGCAACATTAAAATTTTTAAATGTGAGCATCTTGCTATTTTTCATAAAATTAAAAGATGCCACTTAGAGAATCAATGATGGATATCATTTAGAATTAGAAATTTAGATATTGGTAACTTTTAAATGTATTATTTTAGTCTCAACTAAGATTATATCGAAGCAATCTCAATGCATTTAATACCACAACAATAGTAGAGCCTTCATGAAAAGCAACTGCTAAACCAATATTGGCAAGTCCAAAAATTGTGACAGGCACTAACAAAGCCACAACTCCCAAGCTTATCCAAATATTTTGTTTTATGGTACGTTTAGATTGTCTGCTTAAGCCAATAAGAAATGGTAGATTCTCAATTTTATCAGACATTAAAGCGACGTCTGCAGTTTCTAAAGCAACATCACTTCCAGCAGCTCCCATTGCTACACTTACAGTACTTAAAGCCATTGCAGGTGCATCATTAACACCATCACCAACCATTGCTATTTTTTGGTAGCGTTTAATAAGTTTTTTTATTTCAGCAACTTTATCTTCTGGCAGCAAATTTCCTTTAGCTTCGTTAAGGCCAATTTGTTTGGCGATAGCGTCACCAACATTTTGATGATCACCTGTCAGCATTACCATATGTTTTATTCCAATTTCTTTTAGTCGCTTTAAGGTCTTGGTAGCGGTTTTTCTTGGTAAATCCATAACACTGATTAGACCTATTATTTTATTTTTGAAAGCTACAATCATTACGGTTTGCCCTATGTCTAAAAGACTTTTCATCTTACTGATAATGGATTCATTCACTTTTATACCTTCGTCTTCCATTAATTTTATATTACCTATAAAAACGGCATTATCTTTATATAAGGCATGTATTCCTTTACCTTGTATAGCACTAACATTGGTAGCAATATTTTGAGGTTCTATATTATACTTAGTTTTAATATCCTGAGCGATTGCTTTTGCAAGTGGGTGATTGCTCAAACTCTCTACTTCTAATACAATTTTTATGAATTCTAATTCATCATAATTATGTATAGGAATAACATTGGTGAGTTTAGGTTTTCCTTCGGTTAATGTGCCAGTTTTATCAAATGCAATTGTGGTAATTTCGCCAAGATCTTCTAATGCTTTTCCTCCTTTTATTAGTACTCCTTTCTGAGCGGCTCTTGCAATACCACTTAACACTGCACTTGGTGTAGAAATAGCCAATGCACATGGACTTGCAGCTACTAGCACTGTTATTGCTCTATATAGGCTTGTATCGAAACTTTCATCTATAATTACATACGCAAAACACAATAAGAAAACAACAAATATGACTATAGGTACATACCATTTTTCAAATTTTTTAGTGATTCTCTGTGTTGGTGATTTTTGAGTTTCTACTTCACTAACCATTTTTATTAATCGAGAAACAGTAGAGTCCTTGCTTAATTTTAAAACTAAAACTTCGAGACTGCCATCTCCATTAATGGTTCCTGTAAATACAACATGCTTTTTATCAATGGTGTTAAACTCTTGTATACTAGAAGTGTTCTTAATAAATGTTTTGTCAACTGGGATACTTTCTCCTGTTATTGGAGCTTGGTTGATACTGGTACTGCCTTTAATTATAACTCCGTCTGCAGCAATTTTTGTATTAGGCTTTATAACAATGACATCGTTTAGTTTTAAATCGTTTATAGCTATTTCTAAGAGTTTTCCATTTTTTTTAATAAGTGCGGTTTTAGGCGATAATTTATTTAGAGCTTCAATGGATTTCTTAGCTTTATTCATGGCATAATGTTCTAAAGCATGCCCTAAACTAAAGAGGAATAGCAATAGCGATCCTTCTGCCCATCTATCAATATATGCGGCACCTGCAGCTGCGGCAATCATTAAAAAATCGATATCAAAACCGCCTTTAATGATTTTTTTAGATGCTTCAATAGTGATAAAATAACTACCGAAAAAATACGCTATTATATAACTGAGAAATGAAATCGTTCGGGATAAATCAGATATTTTGTCAATTAAAAAACCTATAAGTAAAAACGCACCACATAGAAGGGCAAAATAAAGTTCTGTTTTATTTCCGAATATTTCGCTGTATTGGTAATCGTCTCTTTTATGTTTCATTGAGGGTTGCTTTAATATTTTTCATAAAAGTTCAACTTATTTCTAAGTGTTATAACTTGAGACTGTAGATTTTCTACCTGTTTTAATAAATTGTAAATAGCATCAATTCCTTCTAAATTTATATTT
>Ga0209121_10006609_pt1 | contig 10142 bp, 7 predicted proteins | sample Cruoilmetagenom3_FD_187292 | JGI IMG/M metagenome (GOLD analysis project Ga0209121, IMG submission 187292) | Oil polluted marine microbial communities from Coal Oil Point, Santa Barbara, California, USA - Sample 3 (SPAdes) (version 2) | ecosystem: Environmental > Aquatic > Marine > Oil seeps ...
AAATGTCGCTTTTTGAACAAGGTTGATGTCGTTTTCCGACCATACAATGGCGAAACCGCGTGTTGACCTATGTAGGTTTCTGGTGCCGAATGCTAACAGAGGGATGCAATTCCTCAGGGGATAAGGACATCCAAAGCCAAACACGCCGGACGCAAACTGCGGACAGGCGCCGTTTCTGACATCTTTCAAGTCACAGGGAGACTTTCATGACACAACAGACAATTAACGGAAAACCAGTCCATTGGGCGGCCGAGATGCACGCGCAAGAAGCGCTTGCCGGCAAGCTTGACCGCCGCGAGTTTCTGGCCCGCGCCACGATGCTTGGCGTCACGTCGGCAGCGGCATATGGCATGATCGGGCTGCAAGCCCCGGCCCAGGCAGCGGCCCACGAAAAAGCCGGTGGTGTATTGCGCGTCCAGATGAATGTGAACGCGCTGAAAGACCCGCGGACCTATGACTGGTCCGAAATGGGCAATCAAACCCGCGGCACCAACGAATATCTGGTGGAGTATAATTCCGACGGTACCTTCCGCGGCATGTTGCTGGAAAGCTGGGAAGTCAACGAAGACGCCACCGTTTACATCCTGAATGTCCGTAAGGGCGTAAAGTGGAACAATGGTGACGACTTTACCGCCGACGACGTGGCCCGCAGTATCGCGGGCTGGTGTGACAAGGGCATAGAAGGCAACTCGATGGCCGGGCGTTTTGCCACGCTGATCGACGCCGATACCAACCAGGCGGCCGAAGGCTCGATCGAAGTTGTGGATAGCCATACCATCAAACTGAACCTGCCACAGCCTGACATTTCGCTGATTGCCGGCATGTCCGATTATCCTGCGGCAATTATGCACAGCACGTTCCAGACCGAAGATTTTGCAGCAAATGTCGGCACCGGCCCATACCTGATCGACACTCTGGAAGTTGGCGTAAAATGCACCCTGGTGCGCAACGAAAACCACGCATGGTGGGGCGCCGACGTTTATGGCGGGCCGTATCTGGACCGGATCGAATATGTCGATTTTGGCACCGATCCTTCCGCTTGGGTCGCCGCCATTGAATCCGAAGAAGTGGACATGCTGCACGAATCAGTGGGTGAATTCATAGACGTACTGGACGGTCTTGGCTTGGAAAAGTCGGGCACACCCACATCTGGCACCATTGTGATCCGGCCCAACCAGTTGGCCGAAGTTGACGGCAAGAAGCCATATGCGGACAAGCGTGTTCGTCAAGCTTTGCAGATGGCGGTCGACAACAATGTTTGCCTGGAACTGGGCTATTCGGATCGCGGCGAGCCAGCCGAGAACCACCACGTCGCCCCGCTCCATCCTGAATACGCCCCCCTGCCGCCGCAAAAAGTGGACCCGGCAGGCGCCAAGGCGCTGATGGAAGAAGCCGGAATGCTGGATTTCGAGCATGAGCTGATGTCGATCGACGATGACTGGCGCAAAAACACCACCGACGCGGTGGCCGCACAGCTGCGGGACGCAGGCATCAAGGTCAAACGGACCGTTCTGCCCGGCAGCACCTTCTGGAATGACTGGACCAAGTATCCGTTCAGCTCGACCAACTGGAATGGCCGTCCGTTGGGCGTGCAGATCCACGCGCTGGCCTATCGTTCGGGCGAGGCATGGAACGAATTTGGCTGGGCCAATGCCGATTTCGACGCCATGCTGACGCAAGCCCTGTCGCTGGCCGACGCGGACAAGCGCCGCGAAGTGATGGCAAAGATGGAAGCGCTGATTCAGGACGAAGGCGTGACGATCCAGCCTTATTGGCGGTCGATCTATCGCCACTTCAAGGAAGGTCTGACCGGGACGGACATGCATGTCTCGTTCGAGCATCATCAGTATAAATGGGCCTGGAAGGCCTGATCTATCTGGGGGTCCGGCCTGTTTAGGGTCGGGTCCCCACCCCCAAGACCCCGGTGCAATTGCACCCGCCAAAATCAGAGCCCGGCAAACGGGCCTGCTTTCATCCTGACCAACAGGGGAACCCATGGGACTATTCATCTTACGCAGATCAGCCGTGATGATTCTAACAGCTATCTGCCTGACATTCATCGTTTTCTTCCTGACTAACCTGTTTCCAAACCTGGAAAAGCTGGCCAAAACGCAGGGCAATTTCCGGATGTCGGACGAGGCCGTCATTAGCTGGCTTGGTAAAAACGGCTATATGCAGCCGCTGCCTGTCAAGTACGGCCAATGGCTTGGCGTATTGCCGGGCTGGACGTTGGAAAGTGACGGTGAATACACTGGGCGCTGCATCAAAGGCGCTGTGGCCACCGCCGAGGCGCAGGAAGCTACGCGCTTTTGTGGCATCCTTCAGGGCGCCTGGGGGTATTCGACAGTCTTCAAGGATGAGGTGGCCGGGATCATCGGCACAAGGCTTGGCCTGACGGGTAAGCTGATGTTTTGGGTTCTGATACTGATGGTGCCATCAGCGCTGTTGATTGGCGTCCTGGCCGGAATGCGCGAGGGGTCGATAACCGACCGCACCCTGTCAACCATCTCGATCATCACCACGGCGACGCCGGAATACGTATCCGGCGTGATCTTTATTGCGATATTTGCGTCATCCGCTGTGGGGTTGAAATGGTTCAAAGGCACGGCGACATCGGCCATGGAAAATGCCAATTTTGAGAATTTCTTTCTGCCGGTGCTAACAATTTCCCTTTTTGGGATGGGCTATATCGCGCGCATGACACGGGCCAGCATGGCCGAAGTGATGACGGCGCAATATATCCGCACCGCCCGGCTGAAAGGCGTGAAATTTTCCAACATCGTTATCAAACACGCCTTGCGCAACGCGCTGATCGCGCCGTTTACCGTGATCATGTTGCAAGTGCCCTGGCTGTTGAACGGGGTGGTGATTGTTGAAACCCTGTTCAACTACAAAGGGTTTGGCTGGGTGCTGGTATCGGCAGCCAGCAATAATGACATCGAACTGCTGTTGGCGGTTTCAGTGGTGTCTGTGATTGTGGTTCTGGTGACCCAGCTGATATCGGATATCGGCTATGTCTATCTGAATCCACGCATTCGGATTTCTTAAGGGAGGGCGCGGGATATGGAACCTCTCAGCACAATCGAAATCATCGGCCGGGTGTTGTATCAATTTACCTCGGTCTGGCTGGCCCTGATCATTCTGTTTGCGGTCTCGATTGCCTTCAAACGGCGGCTTGGTCTTTATGGCAAGCTGTTTGACAGCCCCATCGGCATGATCGGCTTTGCGCTGGTGATGTTCTGGGTGTTTACCGGCATTTTTGGCGCGATGGATCTGATCGTCACCCATGATCCGCTGGCGCAAGCCTCGGGTATGAAGAACAAGGTGCCCGGCACTCCGCTGCGCGGCGCGGAAGAAGGCGAATATGCCTGGTATCTTCTGGGCGGTGACAATCTGGCGCGCGATGTGTTCAGCCGGATGGTCAAGGGCGCCTGGGAGGTGGTCAAGATTGCCCCTGTGGCGGCGGTGTTTGCCTTTATGGTCGGCATCACCCTGGGCCTGCCTGCTGGATATTACGGCGGTAAGCTGGATACCTGGCTGTCTTTCCTGGCGAATCTGATTCTGGCCTTTCCTGTGATCCTGTTGTTCTACCTGCTGGTAACCCCAGAGATCGTCGCCACCGGCTTGCCCAGTTATATGGCCAGTGTACTGTTCATCTTTCCCATCATCTTTGTCGCGGTACTGCTGAATTCGCGCTATTATACGCAGCCAAGTTTTCGCACGCCGTTGTTGATCGGGGTGTTGGGCGTGATGATCTGGGTTTATCTGGCGTTGGTGTCCGAAGTGGGCACCAAGGTGAGCCTGCTGCCGAAGGTGTTGGACTTTATCGACATGCCCGGTGGCATGCTGGTGGTGTTTGTGTCGGTGGTTTTTGTGAATTCACCCACGGTGTTTCGGATCGTGCGCGGGTTGGCGATGGATATCAAGACACGCGATTATGTGGCCGCGGCCCAGACACGAGGGGAAGGCCCGTGGTATATCATGCTGTGGGAAATTCTACCCAATGCGCGCGGGCCGCTGATTGTCGATTTCTGTCTGCGCATCGGCTATATCACCATCCTTTTGGGCACATTGGGGTTCTTTGGCCTGGGCTTGCCACCGGAAAGCCCGGACTGGGGCAGTACGATCAATGAAGGGCGCAAGCTGTTGTCGATCTATCTGCACCCTGCCCTGCCACCGGCGCTGGCGTTGCTGAGTCTGGTTTTGGGACTGAACCTGCTGGCGGATGGTCTTCGTGAGGAAAGCCTCAAGGATTGAGGCTTTGATAGCGACGTGGGGGGAAGCATTTGGAGGAACCGAATGCGGCCCCGCACCGTAACAAACCTGGAGCCATTGATGGCCAAGGACGACACATAAAGAAAACCCACGGACCGGGGGCCAGCCCCCGGACCCCCGGGATATTTAGGGCCAGAAAAAGACAAAGGGCACATGGCCCTGCGGCACGGCTCTGACAGGGAGAGTATGATGGTAAAATCGGATTATAACGGGCCGATCCTGGAAATTGACAAGCTGTCGATTTCGTTTTTTACCCGGTTGCGCGAAATACCGGCGGTGATGGATTTTTCGGTCACGGTGCAGCCGGGCGAGGCCGTGGGGCTGGTTGGGGAATCCGGGTGCGGAAAATCCACCGTGGCGCTGGGGGTAATGCAGGATCTGGGCAAGAATGGTCGCGTTGTTGGCGGATCAATCAAGTTCAAGGGCCGCGATCTGAGTGAGATGAGCACCGAAGAGTTGCGCGACATTCGCGGATCACAGATTGCGATGATTTATCAGGAGCCAATGGCCTCGCTGAATCCGGCGATGAAAATTGGCCAGCAGCTGATGGAAGTGCCGATGATCCATCAGAAGGTTTCACAAAAAGAAGCCTATGACCGGGCCTTGCAGGTGGTTACGGATGTTAAGCTGCCGGACCCGGCGCGGATACTGAACTCTTATCCGCACCAGCTGTCAGGCGGTCAACAGCAGCGGATCGTCATTGCCATGGCGCTGATGAGCGAGCCGGCCTTGTTGATCCTGGACGAACCCACAACGGCGCTGGATGTGACGGTTGAGGCAGCGATTGTTAAGCTGGTCAAGGATTTAGGGCGCAAATATGGCACCTCAATGCTGTTCATCAGTCACAACCTTGGTCTTATTCTGGAGACCTGCGACCGGCTGTGCGTGATGTATTCCGGCGAGGCGGTTGAGCGCGGCAGTATCGCGGATGTGTTTGACGAGATGCAACACCCTTATACGCAGGCGCTGTTCCGATCGATCCCGCTGCCAAGTGCGGATAAGAACAGCCACCCGCTGGTGGCCATTCCCGGCAACTTCCCCCTACCGCACGAGCGGCCAAATGGCTGCAACTTTGGGCCGCGCTGTGACTATTTCGAAGAAGGCCGCTGCGACGTGGGCGATCTTGCGATGGCGGATGTTCCCGGCAATGACCGCCACGCAACGCGCTGTCTGAAATTTCAGGAGATCGACTGGAACGCGCCAATCACAGTGGGCGAACAGAAGGAAAAGGGCAAAATCGGCGAGGTTGTTCTGAAGATGGACAATCTGAAAAAATACTATGAGGTGGCCGCTAACGCGATCTTTGGTGGCGGTGACACCAAGGTGGTCAAGGCCAACGAAACCTTGTCCTTTGAGGCGCGTGAAGGCGAGACGCTGGCGATTGTCGGTGAGTCGGGATGCGGGAAGTCGACTTTTGCCAAGGTTTTGATGGGGCTTGAAACCGCGACCGAGGGCGAAATTCTGTTGGATGGTCGCAATATCGAACAAGTCCCGATCCAACAGCGCGACACCAAAACCGTGTCGGATATTCAGATGGTGTTCCAGAACCCGTTCGACACGCTGAACCCGTCGATGACCGTGGGGCGCCAGATTATCCGGGCGTTGGAAATCTTTGGGATCGGCGACAGTGATGGGGAACGGCGCAAGCGGATGCTGGAACTGCTTGATCTGGTGAAACTGCCACGCGCCTTTGCCGACCGCATGCCTCGCCAGCTTTCTGGCGGGCAGAAACAACGGGTTGGCATTGCCCGGGCGTTTTCCGGTGGTGCACGTATCGTGGTAGCCGATGAACCGGTATCGGCGCTGGATGTGTCGGTGCAGGCGGCGGTGACAGATCTGTTGATGGAGATTCAGCGCGAAGAAAAAACCACGTTGCTATTCATCAGTCACGACCTGTCGATTGTGCGTTATCTGTCTGACCGGGTGATGGTGATGTATCTGGGCCATGTGATAGAGTTGGGCGATACAGATCAGGTATTCAGCCCCCCCTATCACCCCTATACCGAGGCGCTGCTATCAGCTGTTCCGATTGCCGACACTTCAGTCAAGAAAAAGCACATCGTACTGGAAGGCGACATTCCATCAGCGATGAACCCGCCGCCGGGCTGTCCGTTCCAGACGCGCTGCCGCTGGAAATCAGAGGTTCCCGGGGGCTTGTGCGAGAAAGAAATGCCAAGTGTACGGCATCTGGCCCAAGGTCATGAGATCAAGTGCCATTTGAGTGACGAAAAACTGGCCGAGATGGAGCCGGTGATCCAGATCGCGGCGGAATAACGCCAAAGCCCTCTATGCAAGGACCGGGTTCATGCCTGGTCTTTGCCCGCGCCGTCAAATCCACATTGTTGAAAGGTCGAATACCTGCTCACATCTGGTGATGTCAGCACGAGTCCGCTTAAGCCTTTCCCATCAAATTGAAGCGTCCCGCCGCCGCCCAAACGTGTTGTCACATGCAAATGCTGCCTTGGGGGGAATCCGCGAATCTGGTTAGATTGGAAAAGCTCTAACTGCCCCAGATTTTCTTGACGTAATTTTGGGTTTCTTTGTAGGGTGGTACGCCGCCATGCTCTTTCACCGCACCCGGCCCGGCGTTATAGGCGGCCAGCGCCAGACGCCAGGATTTGAACTCTTTGTACTGGCGCGACAAATAGCGGGCGCCGCCATCCAGGTTTTCATACGGGTCATTTGGATCAACCCGCAAATTGCGCGCCGTGGTTGGCATCAGCTGGGCCAGACCCAGCGCGCCTTTGTGCGATTTGGCATTTGGGTTCCAGTTGGATTCCTGCTGCACCAGTCGCAAAAACAAATCCTCTGGCACATTATGCCGCTGCGCCGCTGCGCGCGCCATGTCCATATAGATGCCCCGGTATTTGCCGGAATAGGGCAGCGAGCGCCCGGACCCATGCACTGATTTTGGCTGTAGACGCACGGAATTAGCATATTGGGTGGCAGCCCGGGTATCCAGAACGCGGGCGTGTGACGCAAACAGTTTTTTCTGATTGCGCGACGAAAACATGTCGGCCCCGGCTGGCATGGCCAGCCCGGCGCTTACAACACTTGCTACGAAGAATATCCGCCTGCTCATCTGTCTTCAGATCCTGCCCGGTCTGTGGTTGTGACAATATACATGTTTGCAAACCAATTTCCAGAGCCTCCACAACAGACGGGCAATGCCCCGCCGTTAATCATGTTTCAACCAAAGCATATGACGTATAGGGTCCATCCGCGCGGATCTTTCAGATTCGCAATCAACAAGAATAATCAGCCACGAGGGGGGCATCATGGCCGGCTCTGTCAACAAAGTCATTCTTATCGGAAACCTGGGCCGCGATCCCGAGGTGCGGACGTTCCAAAACGGTGGCAAAGTGTGCAATTTGCGCATCGCCACATCGGAAACCTGGAAAGACCGCGCCACTGGCGAGCGGCGTGAAAAGACCGAATGGCACTCGGTCGCGGTCTTTAGCGAGGGCCTTGTGCGGGTCTGCGAGCAGTATTTGCGCAAAGGCTCTAAAGTCTACATTGAGGGCAAATTACAAACCCGTAAATGGCAAGATCAAAACGGGCAGGATCGCTATGCGACCGAGGTGGCCTTGCAAGGTTTCGATGGGACACTGGTGATGCTGGATGGCCGCAGCGAAGGCGGCGGTGGCGGTAACATCGGCGGTGGCGGTGGCAGCTACGGCGACCAGTCTGGTGGGTCTTATGGCTATGACAACGGGCCGCAAGGTGGCCAGAGCCAGGGTGGCGGAGGGCGCGGCCCGTCCTCGTCGCGTGACATCGAAGAAGACGAAATTCCGTTCTAGATCAATCTAAGCAATGTAGCTGTACCCGCACACTGACAGACAGAGGCCCGCACAATGACCTGGTCATTTTCACTTGGACGTCTATTTGGCTCGGAATTGCGGGTGCATCTCACGTTTTTTCTGTTGCTCGTCTGGATTGGCGTGGCGGCCTATTCCGAAGGCGGCTTGCCTGCGGCAATTGAAAACGTCGGCTTTGTCGTGGCCTTGTTTGCCTGTGTGGTGGCGCATGAATTCGGCCATGCACTGGCGGCGCGGCGCTATGGCATCCGCACGCCTAATATCACGCTGTTGCCGATTGGCGGCCTTGCCCGGCTGGAACGGATGCCGGAAAACCCGCGCCAAGAGATCGTGGTGGCATTGGCCGGACCGGCGGTAAACATCGTGATCTGGGCCGTGCTTGTAGGAATTGTCGGCGCTGAAATGCAGCTGGACCAGTTGGCCCAGATTGACAGCACAGGCCCCGGATTTCTGGGGCGGCTGGCGATGGTCAATTTGATTTTGGCCGTGTTCAACCTGATCCCCGCCTTTCCGATGGATGGCGGGCGGGTGTTTCGCGCTGTTCTGTCGCTTAGCATGGACCGGGTGCGCGCCACCCGGATCGCTGCAACCGCCGGCCAATTCGTGGCCCTGTTGCTGGGGTATGCCGGTTTAAGCACGGGCAATCCGGTGCTGGTTCTGGTTGCGGTGTTTGTCTTTATCGCCGCCAATGCCGAAAGTCAGGACGTGGCCATGCGGGCAGCTACGCGGCAGCTGCTGGCGCGCGAGGCAATGATCACCCGTTACGAAAGCCTGACACCACAGGACACTGTAGAGGTTGCTGCCGCGGCGTTGATCCGGACAACCCAGCATGAGTTTCCGGTGCTGAACCCGGATGGCAGTTTGCTGGGGTTTGTCACCCGCACCGCGCTGTTTACGGCGCTGGCGGGGGATGGGTCGCGGATGCGACCGGTGGCGGAAATCTTAGAAACTGACATTCCGCAAGTTGGTCTGGCGACCGGTCTGGAAACGGTTCTGGAAACACTTCACAATGGCGCACCGGCCATCGCGGTTTGCGCCGAAGGCGGGCAGATGATCGGTTACATCACCCGCGAAAACATTGGTGAGTTGATAGTTGTCAAAGGCCGCTGACAGCCCTTACCCGCGACAATTTGCAAGCGCATCCTCAAGCACCGACATTACGGCATCGCGCGGTACGTCCGAGGTGACAAAAGCCTGACCAATGGCACGCACCAGAATAAAGTTCAGCTTGCCATCGACGACTTTCTTGTCTTGACCCATCAGGTCCAGCAGGGCGCTGGCACCCGGCAGATCGCCCGGAATATCGGCAAGGTCGGTCTTCATCCCCATGGCGCGCAGATGCGCGCGCACCCGGCTGGGATCTTCCTGCGAACACAGCCCCAGACGCGATGACAATTCAAACGCCAGCGCACAGCCAATGGCCACGCCTTCGCCGTGCAACAACCGGTCTGAATAGCCCGTTGCCGCCTCTAGCGCGTGACAGAACGTGTGCCCAAGGTTCAGCAGCGCCCGGTCGCCCTGTTCGGTCTCGTCCCGCGCGACGATATCGGCCTTCATCTGCACGGACCGCGTCACCGCCTGCACCCGCGCGGCCATGTCGCCCGCGGCCAGCGCCGGTCCCTGCCCTTCAAGCCATTCAAAAAAACTGGCGTCGCCCAGCAGCCCGTATTTGACCACCTCGCCATAGCCCGCCAGAAAATCACGCGGCGTCATCGTGCCCAGAACAGCAGTATCCGCCAGCACCAGCGAGGGTTGGTGAAAGGCACCAATCAGGTTCTTGCCTTGCGGGGCGTTGATCCCGGTCTTGCCCCCAACCGAACTGTCGACCTGCGCCAACAGCGAGGTCGGAATCTGCACAAACCGCACCCCCCGCCGCAGCACGGCGGCAGCAAATCCGGCCAGGTCGCCGATCACCCCACCACCAAAGGCGATTATCACATCGCTGCGTTCAACCTTTTGGTCCAGCAGCCATTCCACCGTGCGGGTGAATTGCGCCCAACGTTTGGTGGATTCCCCCGGCGGCAGAGCCAGCGTGACCATGTCGATCCC
>Ga0209121_10006610_pt1 | contig 10141 bp, 7 predicted proteins | sample Cruoilmetagenom3_FD_187292 | JGI IMG/M metagenome (GOLD analysis project Ga0209121, IMG submission 187292) | Oil polluted marine microbial communities from Coal Oil Point, Santa Barbara, California, USA - Sample 3 (SPAdes) (version 2) | ecosystem: Environmental > Aquatic > Marine > Oil seeps ...
GTAAATAAATATAATGTGGAGAGGAAATTAATATGCCCATTACAAAATCTGTTAAAAAGAGAGTTAAAACTGCCGCAAAAAGTCATTTGAGAAATATTTCTATAAGATCTAAAATCAAAAAAAGCATTAAAAATTATGAGATTGATTTAACCGAAAACAAGGGAGAAGAAGTAGGGAGGAGTTTTGTGGAAACTGTTTCGGTTTTAGATAAAGCTGCCAACAAAGGTGTTATTTCAAAAAATAAAGCTTCTCGTAACAAATCAAGATTAGCGAAGAAATTAAATGCTTTAGGAATTGCTGTTCCTGAAAAGCAAAAGACTGGTAAGAAAAAAGTTCAAAAAACAAAAAAGGAAAAAACTGTAATAGAAAAGGTAAAACCTATTAAAAAAGAAAAGATAAATGCAAAGGTTGTAACGAAAGAGAAAAAACCAGTAAAAGAAAAAATAACTGCAGATGTTGTAACAAAAGTTGTAAAAAAAGCAGAGCCTGCTGAAAAAAAAGCAACTGAAAAGAAAACAACAGTGAAAAAAATAGCTAAACCTACAAAACCTGAAAAAAAAGAAGTTAAAAAAGATAAATAAGATTTAAAAATATTTTGAGATAATGTTTAAAAATAAGGGCCGAATTCATTCGACCCTTATTTATTTTTTATAAATAGTTTGATTTATCGAGGATCCTGGCACTAAAGTTTACATTTATGACAACTCTGGTGCCTGGCACCAAAGTTGTCATTGTAACCAATTTACCAATTACCCAATTGACAGATGTTCTTTTCTCTTTATTTTACCTTTGTATTTTCTTCACTAGATGCTAGATACTAACGACTAAATACTGATTTACTTCGCACTTATTTCCCGCACCTATGCGCTACACGCTTTAAACCTACAGTTTTTCCTTGAATCTTATCTTGGACTATAACTATATACTGGATACTCAATACTGTTTTCACTATATACTGTCTTTACGCCGCATATACATTACCCACATATTTTCTTGGACTATATACTAAATACTATATACTATATACTGTTTTAACTATATGTTATAATATGCTCATAATAAAAGTACAAATACTAAAAATTGAATAGTAGTGAATAGTTTAATTAACTGATTGGTTAATTAAAAAATCGGAAGATAAATATTTTTTTATGTTTATATTTTATCTTAATTGGCAAATTAGAGAATCTGGAAATTGACTAATTAATTCTCTAATCTTTATTCTTATCTTAATTGATTAATTGATAAATTCATTTGTTTTGATATTATGAATTTGTTTTTAGTTTTTTCCTTGCTAGAAACTATTCACTATTCACTAATGACTAATTTAATCGGAGAATTAATATATTGGAAACAAAGCAAAAAATAATTAAATACGCTGGCATAGTAATTGTTGCTACCATATTATGCAGAATATTAGGTTTAGGAAGAGAAATCGTAATATCCAATAAATTTGGAGCAGGGATTGAAACCGACGCTTTTTTTGTTGCTTTTATGATACCAAATCTGATGAGAATATTTCTGGGAGAAGGAGCGTTAAGTACTGCCTTTATCCCTATATTTACCGATTATCTAGCGGATAACAATAAAGAAAAAGCTGAATATTTTGCCAATAATGTTTTAAATATATTGATTATTGTATTGATTGTTGTAGTACTTTTAGGTGTATGGGCAGCTCCTGTACTAATTAATATCATTGCTGTAGGTTTTAAGGCTAATCCTTACAAATTTGAATTAACGGTTAATTTAACCAGAATGGTGTTCCCTTATATTGGATTTGTTGCCATCGCTGCTTTGTTCATGGGAGTATTAAACTCATTTGACCATTTTTTAATGCCTGCATTATCACCGGCAATGCTCAATATTTCCATGATTCTGTTTGCCTCTTTATTAAGTGTAAAATTAGGAATATTCAGTTTGGCTGTTGGGGTAATTGTCGGAGGAATAGGTCAATTTGTAATACAAATTCCGGCGTTACAAAAAAATAAAGTAAAGTATAAATTACTAATAAATTTGAAAGATCCCGGCATTAAAAAATTTATGAAATTACTAATCCCGGCAGTGATAGGATTAACTATAACCCAGATCAATGTTGTAGTGGATAGAATCATTGCCTCCCATTTGATTGATGGAAGCATATCAGCTCTCTATTATGCTAACCGTTTGGTACAATTTCCTCTGGGTGCGTTTGGTATTGCCATTTCAACAGCGATATTTCCGACTTTATCTAAATTTGCTGCTGCTGATAATATTACTGAATTAAAAAAAACATTGTTGTTTGGATTAAAGATAATGTTAATAATTATTATACCGTCCTCAATCGGTTTAATAGTTTTAAATAAAAGCATAATTCGTTTAATCTACGAACATGGGGTGTTTACAAAAACTTCGTCACTCATGACGGCAGAGGCTTTGTTATATTATTCAATAGGATTGTTTGCATTTACGAGTGTAAAATTAATCACCATGGCTTCTTATGCCTTGAAAGATTCAAAGAGTCCGGTAAAAATCGGTGCATATATTGTTATCATTAATATTATTTTGGATTTAATTTTGGTAAAATATATGGCTCATTCAGGATTGGCTTTGGCAACATCTGTTGCATCAATATTAAATATGATATTATTAATAAAGATGATACAGAAAAAAATTGGTATTTTTAAAATAGAAAAATATTTAATTTTTATAGCAAAAATAATATTTTCTGCTATACTTTTAGGGATATCCTGTTATGCTATCAATCATTATCTGGGGAATTTATTAGATTTGAATTATAAGACAGGGCAATTATTACAGGTAATTGCTTCAATTTTTGGAGGAAGTGTAATATATTTATTAAGTTGTCACTTGCTTGGCATTAAAGAAATTAATCAATTGAAGAATATTAAAAATATATTAAGAGGAACAAAGCAAAAATGACAAAAGAATATGATTTTAATAATAATATAAGAAATTTTTCCATCATAGCTCATATTGACCATGGAAAATCAACCATTGCAGACAGGTTGTTGGAGTATACCGGAACAATTTCAGAGAGAGATAAAAGGGAACAAATTTTAGATGATATGGAATTGGAAAGGGAAAAGGGTATCACCATTAAATCAAAAGCGGTAAGGCTGCAGTACCAGGCGAAAAATAAGCAAAAATATATTTTGAATTTAATTGATACTCCGGGACATGTGGATTTTTCTTACGAAGTATCCAGAAGTCTTACAGCATGCGAGGGAGCTTTGCTGGTTGTAGATGCATCCCAAGGAGTGCAAGCACAAACTCTGGCAAATGTTTCTCTTGCTTTGAAAAATGAGCTAAAGATAATACCGATAATCAATAAGATTGATTTAAAGACATCCGACCCTGAAAGAGTTATTAAAGAATTGTTCAGTATATCTGAATTAAAGATAAAGACTGAAGATGTTATTTTAGCCAGTGCAAAAGAAAATATAGGAACCCGTGAAATACTTGAAGCTATTGTCGAAAAGATCCCACCACCGTCGGGAAGGCCTGACAATTCTTTAAAAGCATTAATATTCGATTCTGTCTATAACCCTTACAAAGGAACTATTGTCTATGTTAAAATTGTTGATGGTTCAATAAAACCAGATACAAGCATTATTACCATGTCAAATCAAAAAAAATATGAAGTAAATGAAGTTGGTATTTTTCACCCAAAAATGAAATCTACAAAAAAACTGAGTTCGGGAGAAGTAGGATACATCATTGCTGGTTTTAAGGATATTAAAGATGTCAGAATAGGAGATACCATCACCAATATGAGTAATCCTGCTCAAAACAGCTTACCTGGATACAAGAAAGTTACACCCCTGGTTTTTTGCAGTATCTATCCGATCGATAATAAAGAATATGGAAATCTCAAAATGGCTTTGGAAAAATTAAAACTAAATGATTCTTCTCTCTTTACGGAACCGGAATCGTCTCAGGCATTGGGTTTTGGATTCAGGTGTGGTTTTTTAGGTCTATTACATTTGGAAATCATACAGGAAAGATTAGAAAGAGAATATGATATCAATCTGATTGCTACCACACCAAGTGTTATGTATAGAGTTACCACTAAAAGTAATGAAGTATTAAATGTGAGTAACCCGTCTTCATTCCCATCGAAGATGGAAATAGAAAAAGTTGAAGAACCTTATGTCAAATTAATCATTATTTCTCCCAGTAAATATATCGGTGGGATAATGGAATTGCTTCAAAACAGAAGAGGTCAATTTAAAAATATGGAATATCTGGATGAGAAACGAGCCAAATTGGATTACCAGATACCTTTAAGTGAGATTATTCTTGATTTTTATGATAAATTGAAATCTAAAAGCAGCGGGTATGCTTCTCTGGATTATGAAATCTGCGGACACATGGAATCCGATTTATTAAAGGTAGAAATCATGGTGAACCATAATGTAGTAGATGCTTTATCTTTTATAATTCACAGTGACAAAGCTTATAACCGTGCTAGAAAAATAGTGGAAAAATTAAAGGAAATTATTCCACGTCAAATGTATGAAGTACCGATTCAGGCTACCATTGAAAGTAGGATTATTGCAAGAGAAACGATTAAAGCATTAAAGAAAGATGTTATTGCCAAATGTTATGGTGGAGATATTACCCGAAAAAGAAAACTTTTAGAAAAGCAAAAAGCTGGGAAAAAAAGAATGAAAAAATTGGGTAAAGTAGAAATTCCCCAGGAAGCTTTTTTAGGAATATTAAAAATAGAATAGGTGAAAGCCATGGATTTGGGATTATATGTACATTTACCTTTTTGCCGGTCAAAATGTCCTTATTGTGATTTTAATTCTTATCCTTTGCCGGAAAAACAAATTATAAAAAATTATATTCATGCTTTATATGAAGAAATAGATATTTACTCAAAAAAATTAAAGAATGTTCTACTGAAATCCATCTATTTCGGCGGAGGGACCCCCACAGTATTTTCCGGTTTTGAAATCAATAATCTACTAAACTATTGCAAAAGCAATTTTAAAATCGATAATGCTATTGAAATAACCATTGAAGCTAATCCGGGAACCATTAATAGAAAAAAAATAGAAATTCTTTTTCAATCCGGAATTAACAGGATAAGCCTGGGTGGACAGAGCTTCAATGACAGAATATTGAAAAGAATCGGACGAATACATTCAAGCGAGGATATTATTCGTTCTTATTTTCAGGCAAGGGAAGCAGGTTTTTGTAATATTAATTTAGATATCATATATGCATTGCCTGATCAGTCACTAAAAGATTTAAAAACGACCTTATTCAAAGCGGTTGATTTAAGACCTGAACATATCTCTATTTACGGCCTTACCATTAGTCCCGGAACAAAATTTTACCTGGACGCTCAAAAAAATCTTCTCAATTTACCTTCCGAAGATATCGAATTTGAAATGTTTCGATGGGCTATTAATTATTTAAAAAAGAATGATTATGAACATTATGAAATATCTAATTTTGCACTTCCCAGAAAACGTTCCGTTCATAACCAAATTTACTGGAATAACCTGCCTTACCTTGGCATAGGGGCAGGTGCTTTTTCCTATATTAATGGTTATAGATATGGAAATATAAAAAAGCCGGCTGAATATATCCGAAGATTATCAAAAGGAAAGTTGCCAATAGAACAAGGGGAAAGGCTTTCTCTGAAGAAAAAAATGTCGGAAACTATCATCCTGTGGCTTAGAACCAGGGATGGTGTAAATTACGAAAAATTTCATCAACGTTTCAAAACCAATCTTCATCAGTTATTCGGCCTGCAAATTGAAGAGTTAAAAAAATCTAAATTGATTGAGGAGGATACATATTCTTTTCGGCTAAGCGAAAAAGGCATATTTTTAGCCAATAAGGTTTTCGAAGAGTTTATTATTTGATACAAGCTGTAAGCTTAGGAAAAAATAATATAATCATTTTGAGTAATGTAGAAATGAGTTATATTTTTTTCAAAAAAGTCAAAAATATTTTTAACAGGTTAAATATAAGGTACGTTACTATTTAATTTATTTTTCGGGCTTAAATCATTTTTTATTTGTCTTTAATAAAATAAAAATAATTTTGGCTAAATCTTGACAAATATGACCTATAGTGATATCTTATTTAAGGAAATTAGCACTCTCGTTACGAGAGTGCTAAAAGAGGAAAAAAATGGAATTAAACGAAAGAATGAAAATAATATTATCAGCAGTTGTGCATCGTTACATTACAACTGCTGAACCGGTAAGTTCAAGTATTCTTGCCAGTAAATATAACCTGAATCTTAGTTCTGCAACCATACGAAACGAACTTTCCATGTTGGAAAAGTATGATTACTTATGGCATCCTCATACTTCGGCAGGGAGAATCCCGACCGACAAAGGTTATAGGTTTTATGTAGACCATTTAATGCAGAAGAGATATTTAGACAATAAAGAAAAAAAGCTGGTCATCGGTATTTACAAGAAAAGTAGGGAATTAGAAGAAACGATGAAAAATACTTCCCAGCTATTATCCAAGCTGACCAATAATATTGGTGTTGTATTGGGTCCAATAATTTACAATAATCTTGTAGAACATATTCAGTTTGTAACTATAGACAATCATCGAATTCTTGCAATAATTGTGACCGATTCCGGCATGGTTTATCAAAAAATAATCAGTCTTTCCGGTGAGATAGACAAAGAAAATTTAAATTATCTATCTAATTACATTAATAGCGAATTAGAGAAAAAAGAAATAAATCTGATTGATTTGAATTCTATATTAATTGATAAACTTGAAAAAATTCTTTCTTTTCGAATAAAATTTAATTATATACATAATTTTCTAAAGGAATGTTTTGATTTCCAATTTTTGGAAAGTAAAATATATCTTGATGGAAGAATAAATATTATGAAAAAACCTGAATTTAAAAAGATGGATCAATTAAATTATATTCTGTCGTTTATTGAGGAAGAAAATATACTGGCAAATGTCATTAAAAAGGAGTTGGATTTTGGCAGGACCAAAATTACTATCGGCAAAGAAAACAAACAGAAAGAAATTCGAAATTGCAGCTTAGTAACCAGCAAGTACAACATAAAAGGAAGACCTGCCGGTGCAATTGTGATACTAGGGCCAACAAGAATGGATTATCCCAGAATGGTATCTGTTGCCGAATATATATCTGATAAATTAAGCGAAATACTTTCAGATTATTAGAATAAAGCTAATCCGAGGGAGCAAAATGTTTGATAAAAAAAAGAAATCCGAATTACAAATTAAAAAAGAAAAACCTGGTGAAAAAAAACATAAATTGATTAACAAAGAAGAACTTATTAAGACAATTAAAGAAAAAGAAAAAGAGATTACTTCTCTGGAAGAAAAATTCACGGAAGCTGAAAATATAGCTAAAAAGAATGAACAATATTATAAAGAATCTTTGGAAAAGCTTCTTAGATTGCAGGCAGAATTCGATAACTATAAAAAACGGCAGGAAAAAAGACAGAAAGAATTTATAGAATATGCCAATCAAGGTTTATTAAATAATCTATTGACGGTGGTGGATAACTTAGAAAGAGCCTTGGAGTCAACTAAAAAAGAAAAAAATGTTAAAGCTATTAGTCATGGATTAAAAAATATTTTAAAAGATTTTCATAATGTGCTGAACAAAGAAGGAGTTAAACCCATTGAATCTGTTAATAAAAAATTTGATCCCTATAAACATGAAGCAGTTATGAAAGAAGAGACTGATAAAAATTCGGAAGATATTGTCACTGAAGAATTTAGAAAAGGTTACTATATAAAATCAAAGATATTAAGACCGGCAATGGTAAAAGTTGCTGTTTCCGTTAAAGAAAAAAAATAAAAATAATTTAATACCATACAGGAGGAGAATAAAATGGGAAAAATAATAGGAATTGACCTGGGAACAACTAATTCGGTAGTTGCCGCTATGGAAGGTGGAAAACCAACTATCATAGAAAATTCGGAAGGTGGAAGAACAACACCCTCTATCGTTGCATTTACTAAAAAAGGAGAAAGATTGGTTGGCTTGTTAGCAAAGAGACAAGCGATTACCAACCCTGATAATACCATATTTTCAGTTAAAAGATTGATTGGAAGAAGATATGGTGATGAAGAAGTACAGAGAGCAAAAAAATATCTACCTTTTAAATTGTCTTCTGGTGAACATACCGATGTAAAAATAGATGCGAATGGAAAAAAATATAGCTCACAGGAAATATCAGCAATGATTTTACAAAAACTAAAAAAATCCGCAGAAGACCATTTGGGAGAAAAAGTAACGGATGTGGTAATTACTGTTCCTGCTTACTTTAATGATAATCAGAGGGAAGCTACCAAAAATGCCGGTAAAATTGCCGGAATGAATGTTTTGAGAATTATTAATGAACCGACTGCAGCGGCATTAGCTTATGGATTGGAGAAGAAAAAGGATGAGAAAGTAGCCGTATTTGACCTGGGAGGAGGCACCTTCGATATATCTATTCTGGAAATCGGAAAAGAAGGAGTGTATGAAGTAAAATCAACCAATGGAAACACATTCCTTGGTGGAGATGATTTTGATCTAAGAATCATTGACTGGCTAGTTGAAGGTTTTAGAAAGGAAAACGGAATTGATTTGAAAAAAGACCAGATGGCATTACAACGATTAAAAGAAGCAGCAGAGAAGGCAAAATGTGAACTTTCTTCTTCCTTGGAAACCGATATTAATTTGCCATTTGTAACTGCAGATTCCAGCGGACCAAAACATTTAAATGTTAAATTGACCCGCTCAAAATTAGAACAGTTAACTGCCGATTTAATTGAGAATACTATAGAACCATGTCTTAAAGCATTAAGGGATGCAAAATTAAAAGCAGAAGACATTGATGAAGTTATACTTGTTGGCGGACAGACAAGAATGCCAAAGGTTCAGGATACCGTAAAGAATATTTTTAACAAAGGAGCTAACAAAGGTGTCAATCCGGATGAAGTGGTAGCTATCGGAGCAGCTATTCAAGCAGGGATATTAAAAGGTGATGTAAAAGATGTTCTTTTACTTGATGTAACCCCATTGTCATTAGGAATAGAAACTTTAGGTGGGGTTTCTACAAGACTTATCGAAAGAAATACAACCATTCCTACTTCCAAGAGTCAAATATTTTCTACTGCAGCAGATAATCAAAATGCGGTAGATATAAATATCTTGCAAGGTGAAAGATCTATGGCTAAAGACAATACCAGTTTGGGAAGATTCCAATTGGTCGGAATTCCTCCTGCTCCAAGAGGAATGCCTCAAATCGAAGTAACTTTTGATATTGATGCCAGCGGAATCCTGAATGTTAAGGCAAAGGATCTGGGAACAAGTAAGGAGCAGAAAATTACCATTACCGCATCAACGGGATTAAATGATGAAGAAATTGAGAAAAAAATAAAAGAATCAGAACAATTTGCGGAAGAAGATAAAAAAATAAAAGAAAAAATTGAACAAAAAAATAAAGCAGATAATTTGATATATTCTGTAGAAAAAACCATTAAAGATTCCGGAGACAAAATTAGTGAATCTGATAAGAGTAATATAGAAGAAGATATAAAAAATCTTCGGAAAGCCATTGAAGAAGATAATTTAGAGAATATAAAATCCGGTATCGAAAAGTTAACTGAATCATCTCATAAAATAGCTGAAGAAATTTACAAGAAAACTGCAGAAGCGCAGAATCAACAACAGGAACAAGCAAAGGAAACAACGGGCAATGAACAACAGGAAGAGGCAAAAAACGAAGATGAAGAAAAAGTCGTTGATGCTGATTTTGAAGTAGAAAAAGATGACGAGAAAAAAGATTAACTAATTTATCGATTCACCGATTGACCAATTATTCAATCAAGATAAAGATTAAGATTAATTTAAAGTAGGGGCTTAATAGATAAGCCCCTACCATTTGCAAATTGCAAGTTAAGAAATATATAGAAAGCAATGAGATTGTTGCGTCGCTTTGCTCCCCACAATGAAAGAAAGGGATGGATTCCCGACTTCTCGGGAATGACATATGGGAAAACAGGAGGATATAGTTTCAGTTAGTAAATTAATCTTTATCTTAACTGGCAAACTGTCCAACCGGGTAACTGGGTAACAAATGCTATCTTGTATTTTTCTCTGGTATTTTCTTTACTAACGACTATT
>Ga0209121_10006612_pt1 | contig 10140 bp, 10 predicted proteins | sample Cruoilmetagenom3_FD_187292 | JGI IMG/M metagenome (GOLD analysis project Ga0209121, IMG submission 187292) | Oil polluted marine microbial communities from Coal Oil Point, Santa Barbara, California, USA - Sample 3 (SPAdes) (version 2) | ecosystem: Environmental > Aquatic > Marine > Oil seeps ...
GGCTATTATTACAATAATCGGGACCCTTTATATGGCACCAGCTGCATTGGTGGAGATACTTATTAGAAATTTTTCTTTGGCTCATATTCCTATTTCTACATTGTTATCCATTCTTTTTCTTGGCATGACATGCTCTTTTCTGGCTACTTTTTTATATGTGTTTGCATTGGATAGAACAGAATCACAAAAAGTCGGAGTTTATCTATATACCATTCCTCCCATGTCATACATCATTGCTTTTTTAGTATTAAAAGATTCCATTAGTTTGAACTTAATAATAGGTACTGTGGTGGTTCTGCTTGGAGTATATATTACTGAAAAAGGCTAAAATCTATTTTTTATAAACAAAATCCATATAAATGCCAACAGTTCAAAAAAGCAGGCTATTACTTTATTAATAAAATCATGTACATAAAAAGAATGAGATGGGGTTTGATAATATGACATTTTATGATAAAATAGATGATTGAAAATATTAATGTTTAGTTGATGTTAATTTCAAAAAGGAGATAGACATGAATATTTATGTAGGAAATTTATCGTATGAGGTCACAGAAGAGGATTTACGCACATCTTTTGAATCGTTTGGAAAAGTAGAATCTGCCAATATTATAAAGGATAAGTATAGTGGTAAGTCTAAAGGATTTGGATTCATAGAGATGCCATCCTCAGAGGAGTCTAAAGCTGCTATAGAGGGACTAAATGGAAAAGAGTTAAAAGGAAGAAATCTTAATGTTAATGAGGCTCGCCCTCGTTCAGAGAGTCGCAGTGATAGAGGAGGACGAGGTGACGGTGGCTATCGTTACTAAGTATCCGATTAAAATAAATAAAATCATATAGATTTTAGCCTAATAAATTACTGCATCTAATCACTCTCTTTGAATGTAGGAATTTTGCTACCTTTTTTAAAAAGATAAAATTGTTTTTGACATTTGTTTTAGAAATGAATATAATTTTTTTTGGAGGCTGTTGTGGAAACTTTAAATGTTTTTCATGAATATGCAGGTAAGAGGTTAAAAAATTATCCGAAAATAATATATTCGAATCTTTATAAAAAAGTTATAAATAATTTTTGTTTTGAATTTTACATAAGTGGAGAAAATTATCTATTCTCTCCCTTTTATGTGTTATTAAGAGGTAAAAAAAATGAGGAGTTATTGGATTTTATTACAGGAAATGAAGATTTTTTTGATTCTTTGAAGGAGTTTATTATAAATTCTCTCTTTGTGTACAGCGCTCTTATTGAGGAGAATTCATATTATATAACCAAGCCACAGAGTATTATTGTTGCAAGAATGCTTCACAAAGAGGATCATAAGTTTGAGGTAAAATTCTATACTCATTATCAAGATGAGTTGTTGGATTCATATAATGATAAAATATATATAGGAAGAGACTTTTTAAATTTGAAAAATTTTGAAAGGAAATATTTAGGATTAAAAAAATATATGCTTTCCCTAATTGAACAAAATAAAAAAATACAAACAAGAGCAAAAACCAAGCTTAGATATTATGATGATTACAAAAAAGCATATTTAGATGAGATAGAATATCTCACAAATGAGGCAGTTTCTGATTCAATGGATAGGATTAAATTGTTTAAAGAGACAAAATTGAAAGATATATCGAAAGTAAAATCACTCGAAGTACTTGATAATATTTTGTATATACTTAATTTTATGATTGAATTAAGAGATTTTACTCAGGAATTTGAGAATAAACTGAGAATAAGAGAGGAAACTGATTTTGTAAAATATTTGACTAAATATTTAAAGGATTTAGTTGATGGTATTAGATATTTAACAAAACTCTCTTTTGAGATGCAATTAAAAATCTCTGATTATTCAATTATTTAATGCTTAAATCATCTCTCTGGATAAAAGAACAGGCAGAAAAATTTAAATTAATTGAGCCTTTTATTCCAGAATCAGTAAGAAAGGGAGTTATTTCCTATGGTTTAGGCCCTTATGGATATGATATAAGGCTTGATCATACATACAAAAAAATCAAAGATGATCTTAAAATCATTGACCCACACAATATTAAAGAAGAATTTTATGAAACTTTAAATGAAGAGAAAATTATTATGGCTCCGGGATCATCTATTCTTGGGAAGAGCTTTGAGTATTTTAAAATTCCAAAAATGGTTCTTGGCCTTGTTTATGGGAAATCCACATACGCAAGAGCAGGTATCCTGGTTAATGTAACACCTCTTGAGCCTGAATGGTCTGGATTCCTTACTATCTCTATTTCAAATGTTAGTAAAAACTCAGTGATATTATATCCTGGCCAGGGAATTGCTCAGGTGATCTTTTTTGAGAGCGACACTCCCCCGTTTTTTTCTTACAAAGATTTAAATGGGAAATATAATGAGCAGAAAGATATTACAATATCAAAAATTTAGATAAATTTTTTAACAAACATATTGTGAATAATTTTAATTTAACAGCTAAAAAAATAATAAAAAAAGCATTAAATGCTGTAGATCCTTATAACCTTGTGTTAAACAATTTAGGGATTCAAGATAATATTCTGTTAGTTAAAGATAAAAAAATTGATTTGGATAAATTTAATAAGATTCATGTTATCGGGTGTGGCAAAGGTGCAACTTATTTATATAAGGGAGTTAAAAAAATAGTTGGACAGAGAATAAACAGTGGTATAATTGTTTCTATTAAGGAGCACTCTTTTAAAGATAAAAGGGTAAAGTTTTTTGAAGGTTCTCACCCAATACCAAATAAATCAAGTTTAGAGTCAGGTAATGCTGTATATAATTATATAAAAAACGAAATTAAAAGCAATGACCTTGTTTTTTTTCTAATAAGTGGAGGAGCTTCTTCTATTTTAATTAAACCTTTTCAAGGAATAAATTTTGAGGATAAAATAAAAATAAATAAATTATTATTCTTGTGTGGTGCTGATATAAAAGAGATAAATTGCGTAAGAAAGCACATCTCAGCTATAAAAGGGGGAAGGATTGCGGAATTAATTTTTCCTGCTAAAATTATTACATTAATAGTCTCTGATATTATTGATTCTCCTTTTGAGCATATTGGCTCAGGACCTACAATTGGTGATTCAACTACATTTTCTGATGCATATGAGGTTCTTAAAAAATATAATTTAACACAAAAACTCAGAGTAGGAATTAGAGATTATTTTTTAAAAGGAATAAATAAGGAAATTCCGGAGACTCCACATCCTGATTCTGAAATATTCTCAAAAAATTATAATTTTCTTATTGGAGACAATTTAATTGCTCTGGAATCAGCAAAGAAAGAAGCAGAACGCCTTGAAATTAAAACATTTATATTAACATCAAGAGATAATGGAGAACCTTTGCAAGTAGCAAAAGTTTACTCTTCAATGCTTAAGGAGATACTTTGTACTAAGGATCCTATCAAATCACCTCTTCTTATTTTATGCGGAGGAGAATTAAATGTGTATGTTAAAGGTAAAGGCAAGGGGGGAAGAAATCAGGAATTTGTATTGAATATGCTTAAAGAGTTGAAAGCTATTAAAAAACCCTTTTATATTTCAAGTATAGGAACAGATGGAATTGATGGTCCTACTGATGCTGCTGGTGCATGGATTGATGAAAAAACAATTAATAAGGTAAATAGGTTAAAATTAAATATTGATTCTTACTTAAAAGAGAATGATTCTTATCATTTCTTTCAAAAGATTAATCAGTTAATAAAAACAGGCCCAACCAGAACAAATGTTATGGACTTCAGAATGTTTTATATCCCCAACTATTCTTTTATTAGATCATAAACAAATAAATTCTCTTCATCTGAAAAATAGATAGAATTATTAATAAATTTTAACATTTTGGATATAAATAAATTGGGATCACCAGATTTATAATTATCCAGTGCCTTAGGAAAGTTTACTCTAAATTTAAAATCTCCATTTTTTGAAATAATTATAAAATGATCCTTTTGGAGCAGGGCAAAGTCCATATCCCATGAAATAGCTCCAATAAACAAGGGCTTTTTCTCTGGAAAAGTAATGGAAGCTTTAGTAGAACGGGGGAATTTTTTCCCAGTTCCTTTTTCCATTTGATTCCAAAAATCGTTTTTATCTTTTTTTGTGATTAATTCTGTTTTAAATTTAAATTTATAAAACTCTTTTTGTAATCTCCCATTGTTTATTATATAGAAAAATTTTTTTCTTGTAAAAAATATACGTAAAATACCATCATTTCCTGAGATACAAAACATTTTATTGGGGTATGGAGCTACCATCCAGGGAAACGCCACTATTTTTCCGGAAGGGAGTCTGGCATTTACCCGTGTTTCATCAGCAAAGGAAGCAATAAGGGTGTTTTTTAAATTCCTCAAATTTAAATAGCGTGTTCTTTTTCTGAAATTGAATTCGTTGGAAATATAAATTGGCTCTTTATTTGAAATAGTCATACTTAATACGAATTCCTTAATCTTATACTCTTTTTGAAGTTTCCCTTGTAAATCAAAAACCGAGATTTTATGTCCTCCTCCTGTTATAAACAGCTTTTTATGAGTCAGGCAAAAATCTGATATATATTCAAATTCTCCGGGTCCTTTTCCTTTTCTTCCTATAGTTCTCTTAATATTGCCATTAAGATCAGTGCAATATATTGATGCATTAGATGCTCTAATATAAATAGTTTTATCTAAAACATCAAAACTGCGAATCAGCATAGGGGTTGAAAGAGTGATTTTTTTTTGGAATTCAAAATTATGGGTTATAGAAAGTCCTGATTTCCCTAACAAGCAGATAACCAAAAAAACATATAATAAGTAATTTACTTTTTTATATCTCAAGATTTCCTTTTTTTAAATCCAAAAACAATTTGTATCATATTAAAAATAAAAAATCCATAATAGAAGGGGGTAATAGAAGGGGACAGGTAATTTATTTACCTATTTATTAATAATGATTTTGATAAAATTAAAGGGGTTAAAGATTTTGAACCCCTTTCAGTATAATTAATTGACATAAAAAATTCCGTATGTCAGAATAATATCTTGTATATATAGTGTGGATAAACACATTGTGCTTATCCCGCTAATTTGGCAGTGTAAGAAAATGGATATATACAAACATTATGTGTAATTTAAAAAATATAATAACGAATATAAGGAAACGAGAATAATGAAATTATTAACTGTGTTACTAACGTTTTTATTTTGCTTAAGTCTAAATGCTCAAAATAAATCTCAGGTTAAAGGCCCAATAGAATACATTTATGATTCGACAAAAACTGTTAGTTTAAAAGCTTACATATTTTTCCCTGCAGAGAAGGAACTAAAAAAGAGTAATCCGGCAATCGTTTTATTTCACGGTGGCGGGTGGAGTATAGGAGAACCTTCCTGGGCTTTTGGGATTGCGAAAAAATATGCTAAAAAAGGGATGGTAGCTATTGCAGCTCAGTACAGATTATCTGATCAAGAAAGCATTACACCTATAGATGCAATGGAAGATGCCCGCAATGTTATCATGTGGATAAGGAAAAACTCAAATGAATTGAGAATAGATAGGGATAGAGTTGTTGCTTATGGGTGGTCTGCGGGAGCTCACTTAGCTTCATGTGCCGCCGTATTTCAATCAACAGGTTCAGAAAAAAAGATAATTTGTGTTCCAAATGCTTTGATTTTAGTTTCTCCAGCTTTATCAATAAATGATGATGGATGGTTTAAAAAATTACTTGGAGAAAAAGGAAATCCAAGTGATTATTCACCTGCGGAACATCTTAAAAAAAATATGCCTCCTTCTATAATTGTAGTTGGCAAAGATGATACTGTTACTCCAATTCATCAATCCAAATTGTTCCATAAAAATATGCTAAAATATGGCAATGAATCATATCTGCACATTTATGATGGAGTAGGTCATCTTTTTACACCTTCAGACCAACCAGATGATGGATATCCTAAACCAGATAAAAAAATACAGGCAAAAGCATATGATGAAATAGATTTGTTTTTGAAAAAGTTAGGATACATAGAATAAAAAATGTGCATAACCTGAACGTTATGGTGCATAAAATGGAGAAAAGGAAACAATGAGAAAATATTTAAAATATATACTTGTTGCCTTTTTAATTTCGATTATTGCTTTTTGGTTTTACTTAAATAGAGAAAAAGGTAATCCGATTGAAAACTTCAATTATTTTTTTAATGTATTTAAAGAAAAATATGCCAACTTTGAAGTAAAAGCTATTGATTGGCAAGATATTTATAATTACTACTCTGAAAAGGTAAATGAAAGAACAACTGATGAAGAATTATTTAATATTTTTCAAGAATTTCTAACCAAACTAAATGATAAGCATTGTCGTATCTATCGGTTTAATCAATTATGTTTTTCAGGTTTTGGTTTACCTTCGTTGAATTATTTCACCATATTATCATTCGATTACAGGGTCAAAACTGACGACTTTTCTTTAAAACTTATTAAAAAGAAATATTTAAACAATTCATATGAAAAATCCTTAAGAGTATATAAATTATTAGAACCCCCATTTGGCATTAGAAGTATTTTTACTACAGGTTGGCTTAGTGATTCTATCGCATATATTCATATTACTGAAATGAGCAATAAACGCGAAGGTGTACATAACTCTATATCTGACTTTTGTAATAAGTATCGGAATGCGAAAGGTTTTATCATTGACATAAGGGATAATTTTGGTGGATGGGCTATTATTCCGGAAGATCTCGCTGGAAGATTTACTAACAAAGAGCGTATATATGCTATTTCTCGATTAAGAAATCCAGATAGTATATTTTCTTTCGAAGAACCTGAATATTGGACAATAAAGCCAAGTTGCGAAAAACCTATATTAAATAAACCAATTGTCCTGTTGGTAAATAAAAACACTGCAAGTTCAGCAGAATTGTTTACTCTTAGGATGAAAACAATACCCAATGTAATAGTAATTGGGAATACAACAGCAGGCATTTTTGGTGACATGTATAATGGTAAATTGCCAAATGGTTGGAATTTTGGTTTGCCGGTAAGAAAAACAAATGACCAGAATGATGTTTCATTGGAAGATATTGGAATTATACCAGATATATTAATTGAAAATACGAAAGAAGATATTAATAATGGCAAAGATAAAGTGATTGAATATGCAATTAAATATTTATCATCTGGAGATAAAAACAAATAAAAATGGGGTCAGGTCTCAACATTAGACATTCAGGTAAAAAACAGGAAAGGTAGTATTTATTAATAATGATTTTGATAAAATTAAAGAGGTTCAAGATTTTGAACCCCTTATAGCCTTAATTCACCATCAAATTTTTCGCAGTCTGTAGTCGCTATCCCTTTTCACTTTACCCAAAAACGTTTATCGTTTTTGGGAGCGTCTCATCCCATTTTCGATATTGGCGAGAAATGGGATTCGCAAGCCGTTCAAAGGGAAGCCGACACGCCTGCTTGGTCTTGATTTTGGGGAAATGCCCAAATTTAGGTGGTGGATTTTGGATAGTGCAATTGCTTGACATTAGAAATCTTTTATATCAATATAAAATCTTGTATATAACAATATAGAAAGAAGTTATGTTTAAGAATAAATTGGCATGATTTGAAATATTCTAAAATTATGATAATATTCTATTGAGGGAAAAGAGAAGAAATACTTAAATGAAAAAACAAATACAAGATACACATCCAAAAATTGAGAAAATGATTATTGAAGGATACCGAAAAATGACTCCCCAGCAGAAGTTACAAAAAGTAAGTGAATTAAATAAATCTATACAACAAATTGCATTGGCTCGAATACGAAAACAGTATGGAAATATATCAGAAAAGGAACAGCAATTACGCTTAGCATCGTTGTGGGTAAATCGGGAAATAATGATAAAGGTTTTTGGTTGGGATCCCCAAGAGAAAGGCTATTGATATGATTCTCGGAGAACCCCTTCAAATTACAAAGCAAATTGCAGAGGTTTTTCTGGACCTTAAAATTCATTATATGATTGGCGGCTCTCTTGCCAGTTCTCTTTATGGAATTCCCAGAGCGACCCAAGACATTGATATTGTCGCAGACATCAAACCAAATAAAGTTAAAGAATTAGTCAACATTCTAAAAAAGGATTTTTACATTGATGAAGATATGATTAAAGAGGCTTTATCGCGCTGTACATCATTCAATATTATCCACTTGGAAACAATGTTCAAGGTTGACATATTTATATTAAAACAGGATCAAGCTTCAAAAGAAGAAATGTCCAGGCGGAAAAGTTACAGAATTTCTGAAAAACAAAATCTATATATTACAAGTGCAGAGGACATAATTATACACAAGTTGCATTGGTATGAACTAGGTAACAGAGTTTCGGAGAGACAATGGAAAGATGTAATCGGTGTCCTCCAAGTTCAAGGTAAACGTCTAAACTATGATTATTTGAAAAAGGCTGCGAATCGAATGAATGTTTCTAAGCTTCTTATACAAGCCATTGAAGAAGTAAAAAAAGAGTAAAAAAAGGGGAATATTTTATATTAGAGGTGCATGCAAACAGGAAGCGAAAGCAAGGTTCAATATCGTAAAATTATCCATATTGATATGGATGCCTTTTATGCTGCGGTTGAAGTAAGGGATAATCCGGATTTAAAGGGGAAACCTGTTGTTATAGGAGGCAAACCCGATTCCAGGGGAGTAGTCTCCACCTGTTCCTATGAAGCCCGTAAATATGGAATCCACTCAGCAATGCCCTGCATACAGGCCTATCGCTTATGCCCCCAGGCTATTTTTTTACTCCCTAATTTTTCAAAATACAAAACTGTTTCTCAACAGATTAGAGAAATTTTTTTTCAGTATACTGATCTGGTTGAGCCTATGTCTCTGGATGAAGCTTTTTTGGATGTTACTAAAAATAAAAAAAATATTCCCTATGCCACAGAAATCGCTAAAGAGATTAAGGAAAAGATATTTCAGAAAACTCTGTTAACCGCTTCTGCTGGGGTCTCTTTTAATAAATTTTTAGCCAAGGTAGCATCGGATTATAAAAAACCAGACGGATTGACAGTGATTACTCCCAAGAATGCTGACCAGTTTATTAATAGACTACCTATCCGAAAATTTTTCGGTGTAGGTAAAGTAACCGAAAAAAAAATGGTCAATCTAGAAATTAAGAACGGTTGGGATTTAAAACAAAAAAGCCTTCAATATCTGGTAGCAAATTTTGGTAAGAATGGGAATTATTTTTATCAGATAGCCCATTGTTTGGATAACAGGCCTGTAAATCCTCACCGAATCAGAAAATCAATAGGAACTGAAAGAACCTTTGTCCAGGATATCAATGATTTAAAAACCATGCAGGAATACATACAAAAGTTTGCTGATGAGATATCCACCTGGCTTAAAAAACATCAGAAAAAAGCAAAAACCATTACCTTGAAGGTCAAATATTATGATTTTATACAGGTCACGCGTTCCATCACCCTATCCTTTTACTGTGATGAAGCCTCAACCATTTTACACAATGCTCTGGCTCTACTTAATAAAACAGAAGCGGGCCAAAAAAAAATCCGCCTCCTGGGCATCTCCCTATCCAACTTAAGTTAAATGGCTCATTTATTAGAAGTTAATTGTCAAGTAAATAGACTAATTTTTTTGATTTTGTTTCTATTTAAGCTCTTTGCAAAATGTTCAGTTTCATCTAATTTGCCAAGCGCAATGCATCCCTTTTTTTTATATTAAATATTATTTATCATTCTTAATTTATTAAGAGCTATATTTGCCATTTCATTTTGAAAGTCAGAAAATTCCTTTCTTGTGTGTTTAGATTTTAAAAATTTTCTAGTTTGTTTAAAAATCTCTCTTTCACACTTTAATAATTCTGGAAGATAACCTTTTTTCTCTTTATTATCTATTTTGGAAATATCAAGATACTCTTTTTTATCAATTTCATTAAATGGTCTTACAATTTTTTGAATTCTTAATGATTCTTTATACAGAAGAGAATCTTTACCTTTGAATAATACTTCTGGTGTGCTTTTTGCTTCTGCCCATAATGGAACAGCTATTGATGTGATTGGCTCTCCAATTAAAACCCAAAAGGTTGCTATAGATTCCAAATTATAGGGTGTTTTACCTTCTATAATAATAGCAGCGGATGTAAATGATCTGTCAATAGAATC
>Ga0209121_10006613_pt1 | contig 10137 bp, 3 predicted proteins | sample Cruoilmetagenom3_FD_187292 | JGI IMG/M metagenome (GOLD analysis project Ga0209121, IMG submission 187292) | Oil polluted marine microbial communities from Coal Oil Point, Santa Barbara, California, USA - Sample 3 (SPAdes) (version 2) | ecosystem: Environmental > Aquatic > Marine > Oil seeps ...
TTTCACGTCGTTGCGGAAGTTGGTGCTGAATTTTGTTTTTTGTGTTTCGTCGGTTGCCTCGAGCATTTTTCTGTAGTTGTCTAGTGGGAATTTGGAGTCTATGCATATTATCCCTTGAGGAGTTATTATGTGGGCGTCGGGTATTTTGCCTGTTTGAGGGATGCGTTTTCTTATGTGCACGTACTGGGATGGAAGAATGTCTTTTAGGATTTGCTCAAGTTGGAACTCGCCGTATTCTCCTCGGCCTCGGGTGACTCTGAAGAGGTTTTCTAGGCTTTGTATTGCGTTTTGGATGTCGTTGGCTCTTTCTTTTATTGCGCCTATGTCTTGGTCTATGCCGAGTTCTTTCCAGCATGTAGCTATTGCCCCTTTAACAGTTTCTTGATCCAGCGAAATTTTCCCAAGTTTCTTGGGCAGTTGTAACAAAATGATTAGTATGGCAAGAGCAAGAAGAAGCACTAACGCAATAAGAAGTTCAACCGTCATGGTCGCTGGACGCCTAGTTTTTGGCGTAAGATGTGTTTAAAAATCATATTAACTATTATGAATTGCTGCACAGTATTTTGGATGCAGATTTTGCTTGCGCTTTTAGTTGTTCATCATTGAGATTTTGAACAAACTGTCTATGTAGTTAGGGTTCGAAATGCCCGTGTCTTTCTTTTGGAATAATAAGTGTTTTTCTTGTGCATATTTGTCAATGGATATTGTTTGTTCATTCATTTCGTTTGTTGTTTTCCATGGTGTTACGGATATTATGAAGGCATCGAGTTTGATGTTGGGGTTTCCAATCTCTTGTTGGAGTTGATCTCTTAGATACTCATGGAGTTTAAGCTTAGGGTGGTCTAAACCTAAGCGGGTTATTCCTTTAGGGTCTATGAAGATTATTTTCTGCTTCTGGTCTTGTTTGATCCACATTATGAAGTCTGGGTAGAATGAGTGTGTTTCATAGAAGCCGACTCCTCTGCTTCTTGTTAAGTTTCTAAGGAGATAGATGTTCTTTTCTGGTATTGAGTTTTGTTCTAGATAGAAGTTGAGGTCTTCAACGAATTTGGTTTCACCTTCATTGAGTCCTGTAGGAATTGTGACTATCTTCTCACGATTCTGTTTTACGAGTAATGGTTGGTAAAGATGCCCACTGAAGTAGGCATTTTTGAAAGTTGTTGGACTTTTTTGTATGTACGTTCTGAAGTCTCCTATTAGTTTAATTTCTTTGCTTGATCGGTAGATGTCTTTGGAGTTCACGAGTTTTTTTACATAATTGAGAAGCTGTTTGTCATCAGAGTTGATTTGAATTGCATAGACTTTCAGTAAGTTCTCGTCTTTTTGGCTTAGTGGTCTGAGTTGTATGTGGGATTTCTCAGCGGCGTTTCTTTTTCTTCCGTAGAAGATGTCTATGTATTTTTTCAGAATCAAGACTACTACTTCTTTTGTTCTTTCGAGCTGCTCAAAGCTTTGTGGATTTACTAATTCATCTTCACATAACAAAAGGTATCTTTCTTCATATAATATGCGCTTAAGCGAATCTATCGTTATCGCCATGTTATATAGTTCTCGTTCATTCTTGTGTTCGAGTATCAGATGATATAAGTCGTTCCAGTCAAGCAGATCTAAAATTTCCTTCTTTATGGCCTTTGAAGTTCGATCAACAGTGGGTCCCAGATGCTCTGCGGTTCGACTGTCAATTTCTTTTACTTTCGGTAACAGGTCGATTTTAACTATTATCTCGTCTTCAGTTACAAAATTGATTAGTTTCTGCTGGAAGGACCAGTCTTCTGGGATACATGGTATCTGCAGGTCTTCGGGGAACGGTTCAAGAATTTTGGTTGGCAGCTCTAATGTGTAGCTTGGGACATCCTCTTTCTGTATTACTTCCCTGAATTGATCCATGTAATTTGCTTTTACACCATAAACGTTAAGAGTTTCAAGAATGTCGACATGTTTTGGGTGGGGTGGTGGAAGAAACTTACTTCGCTTTAGACTGTGATTTTTGCCCTTAAGTCTTACACCTCTTCCGAATAGTTGGATTATCTGCGGGCCTTCACGTTTACCAACGTTCATTAGACTCATATTTGAGACTCGCCAAGAGTTCCATCCTTCGATAAATTTCTTTGCACCGATTAAAATTGTGAGTGAAGTTTTTTCGTTTATTTTCATAAAGAGGGATTCGTTAATGGTGTCGCTTTCAATTATAACATCTTTTACGTCTTTCTTCACTGTCTTGAGAAAGCCTCTCTTGTTTCCGATATTGATAACGCCGAAATATTTGTTAGATGCTCCTGCTTTAAGTCCTATTTCGCCCTCTGCATTTTTGATGTCAGATAAATGCAGTTTTTTGCCCATTGAACCCGGTGAGAGATGGAATATTTCGTTGAATATTCCTTCATACACTTCCTCGGCTGATATGTTCTTCTCTCGTAAATAGACAAGGTTCTTCTCTGGGTAGGCGCGGGTGAAAACATCTCTTCTATCAGGTCTAAGTATACCTGATTTTCCATTTAGTATCTCTTGGGTTTCTTGTGTAAGCTTTTCTTTGTCTTTATTCAGTATCGAGCTTAAGAATTTTACAACTGTTAGAACATCTGACTCTAATCCTCGTACCTTGCTTCCAACAAATATCCACAGAGGTTTTTCGATGTTATATTCATCTATTTCTTCTGTGTTTTTATATACTTTGATTTGTTCGTAGAAAGAGATTGTGTCCGCTAGCAGCAGTTTTGGGACCTGGGTGTCTAGGAATTTTCTGCTGTCTAGATTTAATATGTGAAAATTTTTTCCGTACCCGTCTTCGAAGAAATATTTGTATGAGTAGTCAAAAATTATTGATTTCGAGTATTCTTTGAAAGATTCTTGTTTTTCATTTGTTATTATTTGCCCGAAGGTGGCGCTGTATTCCCATGTAAACCCGTCTTCAGCTAGTTGTTCTCTTGTTCGTTTCCATTTTCTATCTTCCGATTTGTTTCCTTTATGTCCTTCATCTACGAATACGAGGTTTTTTGTTCCAAAGGTTGAGATATCAATTGTTACTCCTTCCCCTTTTTTGTCTTCAGGTAATTTGAGCTTGTGTATGCTTATGACTTTAACGACGTCTTTACTTCGTTTGAAGTAGCCTTGTCTAGTCCCGTCGAATAGTTGAGCGGGAATTCCGCTCTGGTTTAGATCGTTTACGTGTTGCTGGGACATTCTGTCGTTTGAAGTTACGAGAATTATGTTGTCATATTCTAATTTGTGGGATCCCTTGTTGTATTCTTGGAATTGCCAATAGTTAACGTGCATAATCAAGGTTTTTCCGCTTCCAGTGGCCATCCAATAAGCTATTTTTTTCAGGTCGTATTTGCTGAACCCTTCATAGGGGTTTACCTTAGCTATCCAGTCATTGAGATCGTTCAATAAATCTACTGGATTTTTGAAATATAGGTCTAGGTAGATTTCGGAGAACAGGAGAGCGAGATACTGATAATATCTTAGCGAGAATTGTTGTCCTCTTTTCCTTTTCAGTCTTCCTAAGAACCCTCTGATATTACTATCATATTTTCTCAGGCTGTCTTCAGATATCTTTCTACCTGGGCGACTAAGAAGCTCGTCAAACATGTAGCTGGTACCTTCAGAGGAAAACCCTTCTTCAACATCCTTAAACTCTTGTATGTCGCCGATTTGTTTTATACCTAGTTTATTTGCGAGATATTTTGTTAGATAGAGATGATCTTGTAGTCTAAACTCTTTCTCTATTTTTGGCATTTTAGGCACCCATTAGTCTTCTGAACTCGGGTTCGATAGGTTTCGCGTTTTTGACATAGCTGTCTCCATTAATGTATATTTGATCAGGTGAGAACTCAGATAGAACATTTTCTTCTATGAAAATCCTGTCTTCTTTTAGATTGAGGTCTTTGAGATTGCGCCAGATGACAGCAATTTTTTCCTTACCATTTTTTCCAATCACTACACGATATTCATTTTTCCCGTGTTTATAGGTGCGTATTTTATCAACGCTTAGACCCAACAGATAGTTGAAGGTTTCAACAAGGTCAACAGTTTCCGTTTTCTCCTCTCCACCATTTAGTGTCTTGATCTTATAATCAAAAGGGGTCTTAAATCGATCAAGTAATAACCTTGTAGGACTGCTCTGGGTTTCATAGTCAAGCATGTAACGGACAAAGTAGTCTTTGAAACTATCAAGTTTCTCTTGAATAGTTCTATCTAATGATCTAAAGACGATGTTGTTAAGAGTGTCCTCATATTGCTCGAGATATATATACTTGAACATGTGGCGTACGCCTTCATTTGATGCAGGCACTCCATTTTTCCAACTGCCTGAGTACATCACTTTCTCAATACGGCGCTTTAGCACAGTATCGAAGTAGTCAGCCATCTCAACAAGAATATACTTACGCTGACCGCTGTCGTTTTGATTCAAGTTGATTACAGCATGTGCAGTGGTGCCAGAGCCAGCGAAAAAATCAAGGACAAAAACAGATGTATTGAATCGCCAAGTAATGAGTTCTACCAATCGCTCAGCGAGTTTTAAGGGTTTGCAGGTATCGAATACTTTTTCTCCAAAGAGAGACTGAATTTCCTTTGTTCCATCAGCCGAACTACCGACATCGTCGAGAATGTTGCTTGGCGCACTGAAAGTCTTCCCTCCAGCTCTTATTTTCCGGTAGACGGTTATCTCGCCTGTTTTTTCGTCTCGTACGAAATCCAAGTCACCATCACTAAGCATCCGTAGTACGCTTTTCAATCCAAAACGCCATCTGCCAGCAGACCCATCGGGAAGCGTTGGATACACATCGATACCATAGGGCGTCGGAATCGGAAAGTACATGCTAGGTCTATCTTCTCTCCGCTGCGCTTGTGCGCCCCACTGACGCAAGAGTTCTCGATGATAGGTCCCTTTCTCATCCGTATAGTTACCACCTCTGACCTCTTTTATCATAGGCTTAAAGTTTGCATGTTGTTTATCTTTGGCGATGCACTCGATGTATTCATGACCTATTTGGATTTTTGCCACAGTTCCTCCTCTACCTGCTCTGCTTGGCCAGACGAAAGGGGCTATATAGTTGTTGGGTCCGAATATGCTCGCAAGGAGCAATCTAAGACGGAATTGTTCGTTCTCATCAATATGCATGAATAACACACCATCATAGTTCATTAACTCCCATGCCAACGCTAGTCGGTCTTTCATCATGCTGAGCCAACTCGAATGCTGGTAATTGTCCTTGTACAGGAACTCATCGCTACCCGTATTGTAAGGGGGATCAATGTATACGCACTTGATTTTTCCCTTGTACTTTTCCATAATGATATTGAGCGCCTGAAAGTTCTCGCTCTTGATCAACAGGCCATCAATCTTCCCTTCGAGATCATCGAATGAATTGAGGAGCCTATCCTTAAACCCCTGACTGAAGAATCTGGTATCAAGAACGAGATGCTTGTGTGATCTAAGGAATTCGACATCCAGAGTTCCTTTTTCCGCTGTACTTTGAAGCGTATCCTTTGTTGTCTCATGTAATTTGAATAGTTCTTTCCACTCAGCGACCTGTTGTTTGTTTTCTCCAATCTCTTCGTAGAACTTTTCTGGAACTAAGTCTAGAGTAATGCAATAATCCGTCTTCAGAATGAATTTCTTCTTTTCGAAAAGCATTTTCTGGAAATTCTCGATTTGTGCAAGAAAATTGATTATCTTCTTACCGATATTTCTTATTGCATGTACCTTGGCTTTTGATAATTTCATACTTCTTTCATTGAAGACTTCATATTCATCTAGGTCAAATACTTCGTTTTTGATGTAAAACCCAAGTTCCCTTTCTAAAAATGAACGGAGTTCTTTATGGACGAAATAATCAGATTCCCGCTCAGTTGTGTAACGATATAAATGAGTTTCTAAACATGTTTTCTCTTTCCCCCGTTCTATTCTTTTTAACCGAGAAAACAAGTCCTTGTTTTCTTTTACTGATTCAAATATTTCGTTTACGATCTTCTTTCGTATATTATCTGCTTTTGTTGAAGACAAAGAGGATTCTTTCAATCCATAATTCTTGAAGTCCTCCTCATTGAGTGGTCTATGTTCAAATAAGATTTGAAGAATGTGTTCTTTCGGGTTAATTCTAACTGGATGATTCTTATGAAGTAAGAAATACCTTTCATCTCCTTTATTGTTGTTCTGTCTCACCTCCGCTTTCGCCAAGACAAAGACAACACGATATTCGCCTACTTTAAACTGGTATTTCTTAAAATATTCATCGGTCTTTACATAATATTGGTCCCTATTCGCCCAGTAAAGTGCGGTCTCTTCACCATTGTAAGGAATGTAATATTTGTCTCTCCCACCATATCGACGTTTCGATATGAAGTCTCCTTTATCGTAATATCTGCTGAAAAACTCGTAAATATGGTTGAAAACATCGTTTATCTGTTCTTGAGTCACTCCAGCAGACTCGAGCTCCTTGCACTTTCTGATATATTCTCTGATTTTAGGAGCTTCATGACTTCTAGTTACCCGGCCATGTTCATCTATTGTACCCTGCCCAAAATCGTGGTTAATCTCGTCTCTTAGCTTTTCAACATCTGCTTTTAGATCATCTACTCCAACGTTGGCGAATTCTCTGAACTCTTCTTCAGCCGCCTGAATCAAGTCGATTTCAATGAATTTCTCAATCTGATCTCGTTTATGGTTCAAGATACGATAAATACCGGTATCCAAGTCCTGCATATCTGATCTGAAGAGTTGCTTCAACAGATTCTTAACTTTCTCACGACTCTCAATAACAACCTTGCTCATTTTTACTCTACACTCCATCTGCAAATTGACCTAAAATCACACCTATTACAGTTCTTCCCTGGATTCGATTTAAATTGCCTGTGTAATATTTCCTCAATAGTTTTCTCAGCAAATTTCCGTGTCTTAACCAACAAATCGTCTCTAACATCAACCATTTTCACGGTTGGTTCCTGAAGATAAGCTACTGAGCCACTAGTAATAGGTCTTTCTACACTTCCAAGTCCCAAAGTGTATAACTTAACTTGCGTGGCAGTCTCCTCAAAGGTTCTGGCATCTTCCGAGGTTTTGTAATCCCGTACTTCCATAGACCCACCGTCACGCAAGATAACATCAACCTTGCCAATAATGGTTGCATTCTGAACAGGATATTCAAGCCTGTATTCGACTTCTTCGATTCGCTCCAGATCATCACCATACTTCATGGAAAAATCAATCAAAGTCTTTCTAGCAGCATTCTTGAATTTTTCGAAAACTACTCCTCCGACAAAAGGCATATGAAAACCTCCATCCACAGCTGTAAGAATTGCACTCCGAGGGCTATACCTTTCATTCTTTACAAACTCACCAGCCATTCTCAAGCAGTAATGAAGAGCATTACCATAACCAAGTGCCTGAACTAAACCAGGCTGATAACCCCAAAGCTCACGAAGAAGATACATGTAAGGACAAATGTTGTAAGTAATGATTTCCCCGGCTGAAAAGGTTTGAAGCTCATCATAAAATTGTCTCGGATGAATAGCTAATTCTGGAAGATGTCCAGCCTTCAAGTCAACAACCTGACGCCCATCAATATCCTCGAGGAACGAACTTTTCCCTACCCTCCGAGTTATTCCTCTAAAATAGCTTAAGATCAATGCATCTCTAGCTCTTGTAATGGCGACATAAAAAAGCCTCCTCTCATCCTCTAAAGTGCCTTCATACCGGTCTGCCTCAAACAGGTCCCGAGGGACCCCACACCAATCCTCTTGTCTTCCCACCATACTGGAGGGAAATCTTCGATTTACCAATGAAAATATGAAGACTAGTGGCCATTCAAGACCCTTTGCTTGGTGTACAGTCATAATCTGAACAGCATTGAGTCCACGAATATCCTGAGGAGACTGCTCTTCATAAGCTTGAAGACCATAACTATTCATAAACCAGCATAAACCTTTCAAATCTTTTTTCCAATGAATCGACCTGCCACCAATGCGATTGGCACTTTCGTAGTCAGTCAAAATACCGTTGAACCTGCCAAGATTCGCCATAACAGCAGCGTCATTATCATCATCATAATCTAAATTCCCGAATCCTAAAACGGTCAGAACATCTTGATAAAGCTCCGTAAAGTTCTTGTATTTTGATTCTCCTGAATGTAGATCTTCCTTGATTTCCCGGAGCTTATGCTCAGCATCCTCTGGAAGCCCATGGGTCTGTGCATTACTCCAGTTATGTAGGCCACTACTCAACAACTGATCGCCTCTAACTTGTTCTCCCCAATTCCAAGGATTTTCCACCCAGAAACCGTCATCCCAAAACCAAGTAAATATCCTGCCTAGTGCTTGAGCTTCGTCTCTTTGGAAAAGACCGACCTTGCCCCCAACAATATACGGAATTCTTCTACGCTTAAACTCCTCAATAAGTGGCCTTCCCGAAGTACTTACGCTCCGAGTCAATATTCCAACATCTGAAAAAGATATCTGCTTTTTCACCAAGACTAATTCTTCAATGTGACCAGCAATCCATTTCGCTTCGTCCTCTGGCTTTTTCAAGCCTGCTAAACCTATGAACCCTTTCTCAGTCCGGGTTGGATCCATAGACTCCACATTTAAGGTTTCAAAACTTTGAGCAAAACGATTAGCATTTTGAACAATCTTTTGCGTACTCCTTCGATTTTCTCTAATGCTAAAGCTTTTCGTTTTGGAAAAGGTCTTAGTAAAAATGTCGAAGAATCTCTGATCAGATCCTCTCCATTGGTAGATGCTCTGCTTAGGATCTCCGACGATAAATATGCTTGCATTTTTCCCGATCAATTTGATTAGTTCCTGCTGGGCTCGATTTATGTCTTGGTATTCGTCAACAATGAGATGGTGTACATGGCTCAAAACATTGGGTGACTCTCTGATCCTCAGGACTGCCTGTTGGATCATTCTACCAAAGGTCAATTGCTTATCCTTCTCTAGTTTAGATTCGTATCTTTTCAATCGCTCATAGAAATGATGAGCCCGCTTCTCCAATTTATCCTCATCTAACAATTCACTCCAAACCATGTTACAAGTCCGTAGAAAAACACGGCATCCATCCGCGTAGAACGAACCGTACTCCTGGAGTCCCAGACTCCAACCATGTCTCATCAAATAAGCTATTTCCTGATTCTCATCTAAAACGCTGTAATTTCCATATCCGAAATAATCATCCAGCACTCTTTTTGCATATGCATGAATTGTTCCCACGTACATCTCGCCGATGTGAGTTGTTGCACTAGACCCAGCGATCTCTTCAACCCTTTGATATATCCGGCTTTTCATACTCTGAGCTGCCTTCTCTGTGAAGGTAAATGCAACAATGGAGGCAGGCTCAACTTTCCCAACTAGTAGAAGGTAGGCTATCCTCCGAGTGATCGTCTCCGTCTTACCAGCACCTGCACCAGCAATAATTCGATTATATTTAGATTCTGATAAAACGGCTTTCTGTTGATCTTCCGATAACCTGTACGGCTTAGTTATGATCTCTTCAACCAAATCGAGAGAAGGCATAAGCTCACAAATATTAACACTATCCTTTGCCTATAAAGTTTAAACAAAAATGCGGGGGGCCAGAGAAATTGCTAGCTAACTCAATTACCACCTAAACTGCCACAAGAGATCCGTTCAAAACTGGAATATAAACTCCCTTAGCTATCCGCTCACCACGACCCTCAAAACTCAACCCAGTCACACCAGCCCTTCTCAGCGACAAACCAACCACCCTATTATTACCTTAATGAATAGAATAAGCAAAACACAATTATGTCTTTAGGTTCAGAAGTAGTAGTCACTTCTTCCTAGGCGCCGCTGTACTACTACTTCCAATTCTGTTCTAATTACCTTGTTGACCTATTTTTGACTGGCAAGTCACCATTATTACTAAAACTTCATGATTTGTTGTTGTAGACCCCCTCCCCCTATCAACAACAACACTTAAGCCAATTTTTGCACGATTGCTAGAGAACCTTTGCCAGCATCTTCTTTGGCTGGGGCTTTTTCACTTGTCATCGTCTTTGATTTCTGCGATTTTCCCTTGACGACGACAACTAAACCAACTCTTTAGAAGTAGTAGTCCTATAACCCTTAGCGACGACTACTTCTCTATGTTCTTAAAATGATCCACATTGTAACTTCGTG
>Ga0209121_10006614_pt1 | contig 10135 bp, 10 predicted proteins | sample Cruoilmetagenom3_FD_187292 | JGI IMG/M metagenome (GOLD analysis project Ga0209121, IMG submission 187292) | Oil polluted marine microbial communities from Coal Oil Point, Santa Barbara, California, USA - Sample 3 (SPAdes) (version 2) | ecosystem: Environmental > Aquatic > Marine > Oil seeps ...
CGCTCTTTGTCGACCACCCCGAACGGATTCGCGGCAAGCGCGTGCTGGTCATCGAGGATGGCCCCACGGTGACCCACGGCGGGATGACTTACGGCGCCGGTTACATTGCGGCTCAGCGCTTTGGTGCTGCTGAGATCATCGATCCGCGGCCCTATGCGGTGGCGTCCATCGCCGCGACGTACAAGAAGTATCCGGGGACCGGCACGGTGCTACCGGCGATGGGCTATGGCGACGCGCAGATCCGCGATCTGGAGGAGACCATCAACACGACGCCGTGTGACCTTGTGATCGTCGGCACACCCATCGACCTCACGCGCCTGCTGAAGATCGATCACCCTATGCAGCGCGTTCGGTATGAACTGCAGGTCATCGGCCGTCCCACCATTGAGGAGATCCTGAAGGAACGTTTCGCGAACTAGTCCCTCGAGCAAGCCGACCTCCAGAAAGACGGTGCTTAAGCCAGTGCGGCTTGAGCACCGTGTTGTGGTGGGAACTTCTGCTATGCAGGAGGCTTGTTCGATTCGTTACAGGACGCCGGTTTGCTGGGAGCTCGAGGACGCATACTGCTGGCTGGCTCGACGAGTGTATGGATGCTGATGGCCCCCCTGTCGGCAGTATCGTCTGGACAGCCTATGGCCTGTTGAGCGGCCACCGCCGGGGAGGTGCGGCCAAGATGGCCGCGGTGCACAGATCCACCGCCTACACCTGGCTATGGGAGAGGCTGCTGCAGGTGGTGTGTGTGTTCATGTTCGTCTTGCTGTATTGCCTTGCTTCCTGCGCGACCTCGCTCTACAATACCGGAAACGAGTTAGGTGAGGAGGATGTTGTGACATTTTATCGCTTTGAGCCGACGCAGTTTCACAATACCTTTGGTCCCCACGCTGCGGTGCTGCGGATTGCGGATGGGGACAGTGTGGAAACGACGACTCTGGATGCGCATGGGTATGATGCCCGGGGCGAGTTGGTGGGGGAGGCCCCAAATCCGCAGACGGGACCGTTCTACGTGGAAGGGACCGAGCCCGGCGATGCGGTGGCGGTGACGATCGAGGTTGCCACGCCGAGCCGGGACACGGGCTGGACGTATGCGCCGGTCGCATCGCACGTGGTGGACGCGGAGTTCGTGCCCGAGCTCCCGGTGAGGGAGCAGATGACGTGGGCGCTGGATTTGGTGCGGAGGACAGCGCGCCTGGCGGAGCCGGCGCCCGGGCTGGCGGGGCTCGTGCTACCGCTGGCGCCGATGCTGGGCTGTCTGGGTGTGGCGCCGGCCCACGGTCAGGCGATCTGGACGGCGACGTCCGGTCCCCATGGCGGTAATATGGACTACCGCGGTCTGGTCGCGGGGGCGACGGTGACCTTCCCGGTTTTCGTGCCCGGTGCGCTGATCCATCTGGGCGACGGGCACGCTGTGCAGGGCGACGGCGAGATCGTGGGGACGGGGATTGAGACATCGTTCGATGTACGCTTCTCGGTGCGCGTGCTGAAGGGCAAGGAGATCGGGTGGCCGCGCGGCGAGGATGCGGACTACCTGTTCACGATGGGCAACGCGCGCCCGCTGGATCAAGCTCTGCAGCACGCAACGACAGAGATGCTTCGCTGGCTGGCGGAGGACTACGGTCTGAGCTATGGGGCCGGGAGCACGTTGCTGGGGCAGGTGGTGCGTTATGAGGTTGGCAATGTCTTCGACCCGGCCTATACGATGGTGTGCAAGGTACCGAAGGCGGTGCTTGAGAGTTTGTAGAGCGGGGGATATGGTGGGAGTGCTGCCGGCTCGGAGAACCTGGAGCTGCTAGAGGCCGTGCGGGCTACGGTATGGTTGAGCGAGGCAACTCGACCCACGCGAGGGCGCTTCCATCTATGGGGATGTGCGCAGCTGTGTATGGGGTGGCGCTGCTCTCACGTACCTCGGTTCCTGCACTCCTCCGCTCCACAGTACCCTATCCCTTATCCCGGCTCCCCTATTCTGATACCCACGGGTTCCCGGCGATCCAGAAGCGCCACGGGCGGGCCTGGGCATCCTCCCCGCCGGGAACGCGGATGCGGGGGCCAGTGGCGACAGTCTCGCCGACGCTCAGGGCGCCGTCGGTGATAGTGATCTCGGCGCCGCGGCAGAGATCCAGGTCATTGTGGTCGCCGGTGAGGTTGAGTGCCTTTGCGAGCTTGGCCGGCCCGTTGGTGAGATCCCGGTCGGGCTGGGGATGCCCGATGTGGGTAGCCTGGCCCTGCTGGGCGCGACGCCGGCGGAGGAGGTCCAGGCCGCTCAGTGGTTCGACTGCCCGGATGAGCACCGCGCCAGGCGTGCCTGCGGGGTGCGCGGCAATGTTGAACATCCAGTGGACGCCATAGATGAAGTAGACGTAGGCGTGGCCTGGTGGACCGAACATGGGGAAGTTACGCGCGGTGCGGCCGCGATAAGCGTGGGAGGCGGCGTCGCCGGCGCCACGGTAGGCCTCAGTCTCGACGATGCGGCAGACCACCGTCGCCTCATCAACGATGCGAATCAACTGCTTGCCGATCAACGCGTGGGCCACGAGGGCCGGTTCTCGGCTGTAAAAGCTGCGGGGCAGGGGGAGGGCATCCACTTGACTTGTGACTCCTATTGGCGTATGTTACAATCTGTAGTGTGTGCACCGCGTGCAACAGACGCGATCCTGGCTAGCGCTCGAATTCAGTGACCGGAGGTACAGCGATGAGCGATGTTCCCGACTGGTTGGTAGAATTGGCCGCGCAAGGAAGCGACGACGATCAAGAGGGCGCAGAGAGCGATGACGATGTCTTTGACTTCGCGTCCTCAGAGCCCCTGGTCTACACGCCTGAGCCCGAACCTGCGGAAGCTATGTCTGAGGTGGCCCCGGCGCCGGTGGTGCCGGCAGCGCAAGCTCCGGAGACCGATGCTGACCTCATGGATGCGCTGCGCGGCCAGGTTGAGGCCGATGAGCTGGAAGATGCGATTGAGGCGACCACTCCCAAGCGCAGACTCAGCCTGCGGCTGCCCGGCTTGCTGCCGTGGCAGCAGTTCGTCTTGGCGCTGTTGTTGCTGCTCGACGTGATCGTGATCGGGTTGCTGTTCCTGGTGATGCTGGGCCGGGTGTCGATCGGTTGGTAGATCGTGTCGATTGAGCCGATCGTGTCGATCGGGCACCGATCGTAGCACGTTCATCTGAAGCGCGCGAGAAGAGCGGGAGTTTGTGCGACCGCGCTTCTCGTGGCTATCGAGGTGTCAGGACTCCAGGAGCTGTTGGGCTGTCGGCTTCAGCGCGGCGATCAAAGGACTGTCCGGTTTAGCCAGCGCCAGGAGCACCCCCTTGCTCAACGCCAGGCTCTGATTGGGATCATAGGGCAAATCGACGTGGATGGTCACCCGCATTGCCTGCTCCAGAGCCCGCGTCTCCAGATGCCTGCCGGATCTGGCGGCATTGCGGGCGAGCACGACCTCAACGTTCCATCTCTTCAGGATCTGTAGCGTTGCCAGTGTGGTCTGGATCGCCGGGGGGTCGGCCCCGGTGATGACGAGAACCTTTTCGGCGGCAGAGAGGATCGGGCCGACGGCAGCGTCGAAGGTCGAGGGCATGTCAATGACCACAAATTGCGCGTCTGCTGACAGGCTCTTGAGCAGTGCTGCGGCTCTACCGGCGCTGAACCAGCCGAACAGGCCGGGGATCGGCGGCGCGCAGAGCACCCGGAGGCCGGAGCGGTGGTGCATGATCAGCGGCTCGACCGGCTGCGCTGGATCGCGGAGATAGATTCCCCAGTGCGTCTTCGGTTGGAGTCCCAGAAAAAGGGCAGCGTGGCCTGACGCGGGCGAGAGATCCCAGAGGACCGTGGGGCCAACCTGCTGGAGGAGCGCCGCGAGATTCACGGCGACGGTGGTCACCCCCGTGCCACCTCTAAGCCCGATGACCGGCAAGATAATCCCCTTGCCGGCGGGCCTGGCTTTCAGTAGCACGGTCTCCACCGCATCCGCCAGCACCTCCATGTCGACCGGTTTTGGGAGGTGCATATCGGCGCCGGCTTGCAGTGCTGCCTGCTGATCGACGGATTGGCCGCGTGCCGTGAGGATGATGATACCCATCGTGCGGGTCTTGGGATCGGCGCGTAGTCTGCGGACGACCTCGTAGCCGTCCATCCCCGGCATCATCACATCGACCAATGCCAGATTGGGGGCCTTCTCCGTGGCCATGGCCAGGCCGTTCTTGCCGTTCGCAGCTAACATAACTTCGTGGCTGGTGCGGCGCTCGAAGAAGGTGCGCAGCATTGCCAGCATATCGGGGCTGTCATCGATGATGAGAACGCGAGCCATCATTTCTCCTTAACATGCGGTTCTCAGTGACTGACAGAGCCTCCATTTGACACGTTCGGTGGAGTGCGAAGCGGCGGTGTTGAATTCAAACCTGTCGTGCTGTGTCTGAACCCCGCCCACGCTCTGCGCTCATTCCTCGGTGGACTGGTGTTCTCCCAGGGAGCTGATCGAACTCCGCGCAATCAGCGCCGCGCCGCCCAGATAGCTTATGTCAGGGCTAAAGGTGCAGCGCGCGCTCACATCCAGCAGGGTGATGAAGGCGCCCGCTTCCTGTGTCAAGAAGGCGCGCGCATCGAAGGCGTGTCTGGTTGACGGCAGGCGGCCCTTGATCTCGAAGAACGGCACCGTGAGGCACAGATCAAACGATGTGGCCCCCAGTGCGTAGCGCTGGTCGCGGCGCAAGCCGTCCTTCTGCTCAATCATCAGGATGAAGTCCAGACTGGCCTTGTTCATGGTCGTGGTCCTGTAGTAGGCGCTGATCTTGGCCGGGTCTGTGATGGGCGACAGGTAGGCCTGCTGAATGGCCAGGTAGTTGGTATTGGTGTCATAGATGACGTCGGCGAAGAGGCGTGTGCTGAACTGGAAGGTCCCTGAGACCCGATAACCTTGCGCGAAGAAATCCGCTACGATCTGCTGGCTCTTCAGACTCTGCATAGCTGCGCTCTCCCTTCGTAAGGCTTGTCCTATGGTTCTGTTGGTTCCCCCGGCTCCCACGTGAAACCCCGTCTCCGCCCTGCCTGCCCAATGATCTTGTAATCGGGATCCGTCCCCCCGGTCACCCGGCGCACGACAATGACGCGCCACGAGTAGGCGTGGTTTTCCCCTGTGTCGCCGGGGTAGAGGTCGCTCGGCACGCGCCAGACCGTCGATCGCGTGTAGGCGCGGATGGTCACGGTGTCGCCGCCACTGGGCGCGATCAGTTCGACGTCGTAGTATTCGCGGTCTTCCAGAATGCCGACGGATGACCATTGCAGTGCGATCACAGCATCGGGGCCGGTGAAAGTCGCGTTCTCGGGCGGATAGAGCATCGTGGGGGCCGCGTAATGCACCGAACCCGGTACCGGTGTCGGTGTTGACGTCGTTTCGACGATCGTCTGCGGCTCCGGAGTCGGCGTACCGTGCGGGATGGTCAGCACCTGGTTCACCTGGATGGATTCTGAGTTCTCAGGAATGTTGTTGGCCGCCCGAATCTCGCTGACGCCGACGCCGTACTTCTCGGCGATGGTGGAGAGGGTGTCACCGGAGCGGACCGTGTGCAGCGTGAAGGCGGCTGCCGTGGCCGTCGGCTGGCCCGGAATGGCGGTGGGCGGCGGTCCCGGCGTGGGTGTTAGGGGGGGGATAAAGAGGGACTGGCCCTCCACGATGAACTCGGACTCCAGCTGGTTGTAGGCGATCAGCTCGTCGATCGTCAGGTTGAATTCCAGTCCAATCGCCAGGAGTGAGTCGCCTGACTGTACGACGTACTCGATCGGCGGGATGGGCGTAGGCGTCTCCGTCGGCAGCGGCGTCTGCGTCGGCGTAGGTGACGAGGTCGGGCTTGGCGTGATCGTTGGAGTGAGCGTGATCGTTGGGGTGAAGGTCGGGAGTTCCGCCGCGATCTTGCCCTGCGATAGATTCATACCCAGGACCACCGCGCCCGCAAGGATGATCACAGTGACGACGACGAGGATGGCGATGCGCAGTGGCTTCCACTTGTCCGATGAGACGGACTCGGGCTCACCCCCCAAACCATCGTCATCCGATACCACCCCAGGGGCTGCATCGGATGGTTTTCGGGGCTCAGTGTCGCCTGAGGGAGCCTCTTCGTCTTCCAGCTCCGCACCACACATCAAACACGTCTTGGCGCCATCAGCGACGCGGGTGCCACACTCAGGACATCGACGGTGAGGCCGATCTGGCAGGGCTCGAATGGTCTCTTCTTCTGTCATAGGTCGTCCACGTCCAAGAAACTGAGCCTATCATAACACCGATGATGATTAGAGCAAGGTTGGCCTTCCGGGACTGTCTGGTGTGTTCTTGGTAGGTTTGATCCGCAAGAGAGCAGTAGTTGGTCGCTTGATTCTCTCAATAGAGTGATATAATAGTTCTATTATAAGGCGTGCCTTATAACTGGGCGATCAGGTAGGATTTCGGGGTGTCAAGATGCGCCAAGATCGGGTTGAGGAATATCTGGGGGCGATCTACCGCCTGCGCGCCAGCGCAGAGACGCCAGTGCCCCTGTCGCAGCTGGCCGCGTACTTCGGTTTCTCGCCCGTCTCGGTTCACGAGATGGTTCAGAAGCTGAAGTCCAAAGGCAGCGTGCGCTATCACCCCTACCGGGGGGTCACGCTTACAGAGACAGGCGAGGGAGCCGCGATACGCTTGGTGCGACGGCACCGCCTCTGGGAGCGTTTCCTGACGGATATTCTCGAGATTCCCTGGGACGAGGCGCACGAGATCGCGGGTAAGCTGGAACACGTGGCGACCGGGCTGGTTACAGAGCGGTTGGCCGCCTTCCTGGGTGATCCGCAGGCTTGTCCCCATGGCGCGCCGATTCCACCGCAGGGCCGTTCATCGTCGCAGGTGTCTCTACGGAGCCTTCCCAAAGGTGCGCAGGCTCAGATCACTCGCATCGCACCGGAGATTCCTGCGCTGTTGCAGCGTCTCTGTGAGAGCGGTGTCGTGCCGGGCCGTCGCGTTCAGGTCTTGTCGCAGAGTGCTGTGGGGACCGAGGTGTTGATTGCTGAGGCTGCAACACCCGTTTGCGTGCCGGCGGAGGACGGCGGCTCCATCTGGCTGGAACTCATTTAATCACGTAATGCCAATGCATTGTTGGAGGTATGACTGAATATGGTCTCGCTCGCTAGATTGACTCCAGGGAAGGTGGGACTCGTCGGTTCCTTAGAGGGGGGACGTAGGTTTGTGTCCCGCCTAGCCGCGCTGGGGTTCACCCCGGGCACTCCGATACAAGTTGTGCGCAATCATGGCGCCGGTCCGATTATCGTCTCGGTGCGCGGTGCCCGGATCGCATTGGGGCGCGGGGAAGCCCGCAGGATCAAGGTTCATCTTACGGATGTCGGGGCCTGAGAGGTCTGAGTTATGCATAGGCATCTTGGTCAGCAACGCCATATTGGGGGGAGCTTCGCTCAGGCACGGCACGCGGTCGGCCCCGAAGGCCAGGGGCTGGACACGGTGGTCGTAGCCCTGGCCGGTCAGCCGAATGTCGGCAAATCAACGATCTTCAATGTGCTCACGGGCCTGACCCAGCACGTTGGTAACTGGCCCGGCAAGACGGTCGAGCAGAAGACCGGGCATCATCTTCATCAGGATCACGACTTGCTATTCGTGGATCTTCCGGGAACCTACAGCTTGTCGGCCAACTCGGTGGAAGAGCGTATTGCGCGTGACTACATTATTAAAGAATCCCCGGATGTGGTCGTCGCGGTGGTGGATGCTGCGATACCTGAGCGCAGCCTCTATCTGTTGGCCGAGCTTCTGCTTCTGCCTGCGCCGGTGGTGCTGGTGATGAATATGATGGATGTCGCCGAGCAGGTGGGGATCCTGATCGAGCCGGAGGTGCTCCAGGCCGCTCTGGGGATCCCTGTCGTGCCGATGGTGGCCACCCGCAATGAGGGGGTGGAGCTGATGCTGGACGCGATTATGTCAATAGTGGAGGGCACCTTCGTCTACGAGCCCCGGCGCCCCACCATTTTGCCTGACCATCAGGAAGTCCTCGCCGGCCTGATTGCCCTGGTGACGGACTATGTGCCGGAGCCTTATCCCGTGCCGTGGGTGGCGCTGAAGCTGCTGGAAGGCGATGAGGAGATCCGCGGGGTGGTTGAGGAGCTCATGCCGGAGAATGTGCGGCAAGAAATCCGTGCGATCCTGCACAAGCATGAGGACGCTGTGTTGGACGTTGCGGGGGCGCGCTATGCGTGGATCGGCCGCATGGTCCGCGCTGCCGTGGTTCGCCCGAAGGTCGGCCAGGTCGGCCTCACATCGCGGCTTGACACGGTGTTGACGCATCCTTTCTGGGGTACGTTGGCCCTTCTGGCCGCGCTGGCCGGTGTCTTTTTTCTCACCTACACGGTGGCCGGTCCCGTCCAGGGATGGCTGGAGGATCTGCTGGCGCAACTTGCCGGCGGTGCCGTGCGCTGGCTGTCTGCTCTGGGTTCGCCGGCGTGGTTGTCGGATCTGGTCTCTGATGGCTTGATCGGTGGTGTGGGTACGGTGATCACGTTCATGCCGATTCTGGCGATCTTCTTTGCCACGCTCGGCTTCCTTGAGGATACCGGCTATCTGGCGCGGGCGGCCTACGTCACCGATCGCTTCATGCATATGATGGGGCTGCACGGCAAGAGCTTTTTGCCGTTGCTGCTGGGGTTCGGGTGCAACGTCCCCGCTGTACTGGGAGCGCGTATCATCGAGTCGCCGCGTGCGCGATTGTTGACGATCCTCTTGGCCCCGCTGGTGCCCTGTGCGGCCCAGATGGCCGTCGTGACCATCCTGGGCGCAGCTTTCTTCGGCAATGCAGCAGGGGTGGTGGTGTGGTCGTTGGTGGCCCTCAACCTGGTGGCCCTGGCCGCGCTGGGCGTCGTGCTGAACCGTTTCGTGTTGAAGGGAGAGCCGGCAGTCTTCATCATGGAGCTGCCGCTTTATCATCTACCGAACTTGCGCACCATCGGCCTGTACGTCTGGCAGAACATCGTAGCCTTCCTGCAGAAGGCCGGCAGCGTGATCCTGGTGGCTTCTCTGGTGATCTGGTTCTTGTCGTATTTCCCGTCTGCTGGGGACATCAGCCAGAGCTACATGGCGCGGCTGGGACGTGCTATTGAACCGCTGGGACGACTGATGGGGCTGCCGTGGCCGGTGCTGGTGGCGCTGCTGACGAGCTTTGTGGCCAAGGAGAACACAATTGCCACGTTCGGCGTGCTCTATGGTGACTTCAAAGCTGTGCTGCCCACGCTGCTCTCCGGCCCGGCTGCGTTGGCGCTGCTTGTCTTCCAGATGCTCTTTGTTCCCTGCCTCGCCACGGTCGCGGTAATGAAGCAGGAATCCGGCTCCTGGAAGTGGACGGCAATCGGTGTAGGCTTGCTGCTGGTGCTATCGCTGGTTGCCGGCATCGCCGTGTATCAGATTGGCTCTCTGTTGTAGGGGGTGGGGATGCTGAAGCGAATCCTCAGGATGATGGCGATGGGTGAGATCCAGACGCAGATTGAGCTGGCTACAGCGCTGGATGTCCCGGAGCCGCTGCTGTCGCAGATGGTCGCGCAATTGGCATCCCAGGGGTATCTCACACGGGCTGTAATGGGCGCGGATGGTTGTGAGGGTTGTTCGCTGCATATGCAGTGCAACCCGGACCGTCGGCTGCGGATCTGGACGTTGACGGAGAAGGGGCAGCGGGCGGCATCTTAGGGGACGCGCGAGACAAGACGGGCACAGGCCTCGCCTGCGGCGAGGTTGACACCGGCCCGAGCAGATAAACACGAAGAAGCGGGTCGCGACTTGGTCGCGACCCGCTCTTGCATTCTCTTAAACCGAATTCGGTTTAGTACATCCCACCGCCGGGGCCACCACCGGCCGGGGGCATGGGTTTCTCGGGTTCGGGAATATCGGTGATCAGAGCCTCGGTGCTGAGCACCATGGCGGCCACGGATGCGGCGTTCAGCAGCGCGCCCTTGGTCACCTTGACGGGATCGATGATGCCGGCCTCGATCATATCGACGTGCTCACCGGTCATAACATCGTAGCCCATCTGGTCGTTGCTCGTCTCGGCCTGCTTGCGGCGGACATCGGCCAGGATCACGGCACCATCCTGGCCGGCGTTGGCGGAGATGCGGCGAATGGGGCTCTCGAGCG
>Ga0209121_10006615_pt1 | contig 10134 bp, 6 predicted proteins | sample Cruoilmetagenom3_FD_187292 | JGI IMG/M metagenome (GOLD analysis project Ga0209121, IMG submission 187292) | Oil polluted marine microbial communities from Coal Oil Point, Santa Barbara, California, USA - Sample 3 (SPAdes) (version 2) | ecosystem: Environmental > Aquatic > Marine > Oil seeps ...
CAAGCCCTTGGGTCCCTGCTCAACGGTGAACTCGACCCGCTGGTTCTCCTGCAGTGAGTGGAATCCCTCTCCCTCAATGGCCGAGTGATGGACAAACACATCCTCTCCGACCTCACGAGAGATGAAGCCATATCCTTTAGCGTCGTTGAACCATTTGACAGTTCCGGTTTCCCTTTCAGTCACTTTCTTTACTCCTTGATTTGTGTGCTTTTGGACGAAGCAGCGCTGACAGAATAAAAAAACTGCCCAGCCTCCGCAAGTCTGGACAGTCTTTGATATTACAGCCATAACCTACTTCGTCTCACAAATGATATTTTACCACACTTGTGCGAAACAGTCAAGTGCTGAGCAGCCCCGCAGCCCCTTCCCTTTATGCTGCGATTGTGCTAGAATTCAGCAAGATGCAGGCGGGGGAGATAACGGTGGTGGCAGGGCAGGGGTGAAAGAGGTGTGGAGAATGCCGGGTAAGGGTAAGGACGATAGAAAGTGGTATTAGGGAGAGCTAATTGTCTACGCCCCTTCTGCAAACTAAACTCTATATCCCCCCCGTCCGCCCAGAGCTGGTGCCGCGCCCGCGCCTGATCGAACGGTTGAACGCGGGGCTCCTGTCCAGGCGCAAGTTGACGCTCGTCTCTGCCCCTGCCGGCTACGGTAAGACGACGCTGGTCAATGCATGGTTACGTAGCACCGACCAGCCATTTGCCTGGATTTCCCTTGATGAAGGCGACAATGACCTCATTCGCTTTCTAAACTATCTCGTCGCCGCGTTCCGGCAAGTTGACGACGGGATCGGGCAAGCGGTACAACACCTGCTAGAAGCCCCACAACTGCCTCCCGTCGAGGCGCTGCTTACAGAACTGATCAACGACATCGTGACCCAGTCATCGTCTTTCGTACTTGTGTTAGACGATTATCATACCATCACGGAACTTGGCGTTCACGAGGCAGTTAGCTTTTTGCTGGAACGACAGCCGCCGCAGGTACACCTGGTCATCGTCTCTCGTCAAGACCCTCCCTTTCCGCTTTCCCGGCTGCGCGGACGCGGTCAGGTCACCGAGATCCGCCAGGGCGATTTGCGCTTTACGCTCGAGGAAGCAACAACATTCCTCAACCGGTCAATGGGGTTGAATCTTGAAACCTCTGAGGTCGCTGCCCTGGACACTCACACAGAGGGCTGGATTGCGGGCTTGCAAATGGCCGCATTTGCGCTTCAGTCTCGAATAGCCGACGGTGAAACAGACAGTGTGCCTCAGTTCATTGACAGCTTTTCTGGCCGGCACCATTTTATCCTCGACTACCTGACCGACGAAGTCTTGAGATATCAGCCTGAACCGATCTACAGGTTTCTGCTCCGAACTCCCATCCTGGAGCGGATGTGTGACTCCCTCTGCGATGCTCTTACAGACCAGGCGGCAGAAGATGAAAGCACTCTGACCTCAAGCCGGCAGATACTCGAACACCTGCAACGCGCCAACCTCTTCGTTGTGCCTTTGGACGACGAGCGGCGGTGGTATCGCTATCACCGCCTCTTCGCCGAACTACTGCGCGCCTGTCTGCAAGAAGTAGAGCCAGATCAAGTGCTCGAGCTGCACCTTCGAGCAGCAACGTGGTACGACCAGAACGCGCTCCCTGCCGAAGCCGTCCATCACGCGCTGGCGATCCCCGATTTTGAATTGGCAGCCGACGTGATCGAACGCGCTATTCTCAAGGCGACCGCCTGGCCAAGCATCAATGTAGCGACGTTTCTGGAATGGCTCAGGGTGTTGCCCGATGACGTTGTCCGCCCCAGACCCCGGCTACGGATCTTTGCCTCACGAGTGTTCTATCTGAGCGGGCAGCGAGAAGAGACCGAACGCATTCTACAGGAACTCTCAGATTCGCTGCAAGACGCTCCTTCGATCCCAGATGCCGAAAACATCTTGGGGCCGGTTATTGTAGACCGTGCGTCGTATGCAGCGGTACGCGGCGATGTGCGGCAAGCCATCGAGTTTGCCCATCAAGCCCTGACGTACTGGCCGGAAAACAACGTGATGATGCAAATGCGCGTGTCATCTATTCTCGGACTGGCTAACTTCCGCGCTGGCAATGTGTCGGAGGCGGGCCAGGCGTTCTCTCAGGCGATTGCGGTGGCGAGGGCGGCAAGTCTTGGCTTTATCGCGGTGCCTTTGGTCTGCAACCTGGCCGAAGTGCAAATCGCTCAAGGGCAACTCCGCCAGGCTTTCCAGACATGCCAGCAGGCGATGGAAATAGCGATCGTTGACGGCGTGCGCACGTCGGTGGCCGGTTTCGCGGGGCTGGAACTGGGCAAAATCCTGTATGAGCAGAACGACCTGCCAGCGGCGGAACGGTACGTGTCGGAGAGCCTTGATCTGTTGGGCCGGAGCGGAACGACGGACAGCTTTGGCATCGGTCACGCGCTGTTGGCGCGGATCAGACAGGCGCGGGGAGACGACGACGGGGCACTGGCGGCGATCCAGCAAGCAGTTCAGATAACGCAAGGTTTCGACATCGCGCGCGTGTCAATCTTGATCGGGGCACACCAGACACGCATCTGGCTGGCGCAGGGCAAGCCCGAGCTGGCTGCCCGTTGGGCGCGGGACTATGAACGGCTCGGCGAGACGGAATACTTGCGCGAGTTCGAAAACCTGACGCTGGCGCGTGTGTTCCTGGCTCAAGACAAACCATCTGATGCATTGGCGCTGCTGGATACGTTGTCGCCACCGGCTAAAGCTGCCGGGCGAATGGGAACAGTGATCGAAATCTCGGCCTTGCGCGCTTTGGCTCTACGGGCATTGGGTGATGTAGACAAGGCACTGGGGGCACTGGAACGCGCGCTCCAATTGGCCGAACCGGAAGGGTACGCGCGCGTGTTTACTGACGAAGGGGAGCCAATGGCCGAATTGCTGCGTTACGCTGCCGTCCGAGACATTGCGCCGGAGTACGTGCGGCGGCTGTTTCAGGCATTTGGGATGTGGGAGTATGGGAGCATGGGAGAGGAACGCTCATCCCCCCACACTCCCACACTCATAGAGCCTCTAACCGACCGCGAAATGCAAGTGCTCCAACTCCTCGCCGATGGGCTTTCCAACTCCGAGATCGCGCAGCGACTCTTTATCTCGTTGCCAACTGTCAAATCACACACGCGCAATATCTACGGCAAGCTCGGCGTCCACAACCGGAAAGAGGCGGTCGTCCGAGCCAGGGCGCTGGGTATCTTGCCTTCTTGAGGCCCTTCTTCCCTCATCCTCTCCTCTCCTTTCCTCTCATCTCAGTGTAAATCATACCTCAATCATACCGTCGGGATGATGCGGACCATACTGTTCTTGTGGTATACTGTGGTTGACATTGGGAAAAGCACCACAAACGCGGGAGCAGTTCACGATGACGGAGCAAGACAGGTATCAGATTCGGGTTCAGGGTTGGATCGGCGAACGCTGGGCCAACTGGTTCGATGGGATGACGATGATCTACAAAGGCGCAGAGGATGATTCGCCCATCACCATACTCACCGGCCCGGTTGCCGACCAGGCTGCCTTGCGTGGCCTTCTGACCAAGATCTGGGATTTGAACCTGACGTTGATCTCCGTTACCCGAAATGAAGAATGGAGAATAGAGAATGGAGAATAGAGGATGCAGAACAATGAGTGATACGGTCCGATCGTTTGACGCATTGACGGCAGAGCAACAATCGTTTGCTGGAGGCAAAGGCGGCGCACTGGCCAGGCTTTACCAGGCCGACTACCCGGTGCCGGATGGCTTCGTCATCCTGCCCACCGCTTTCATTGATGACGAGCTGACACCTGAAGCCTGGACACAGGTTCAAGCGCACCTCAACCGTCTGCGTGGAACAGACGCCAAGACTGCATTCGCCGTGCGCTCGTCTGCGATGAGTGAAGACTCGGCTCAGGCTTCGTTTGCTGGCGAGTTCGAGACGGTGCTGAACGTACACGCCGACGAGGAGATCCGCAAAGCCATCCACACAGTGTACCACTCACGGCAAAGTGAGCGTGTACGGGCCTATAGTCAGGCCAAAGGTATGAGCACAACGCACGAGGTTGCCGTCGTCGTCCAGCAGTTAGTGCGCGCAGAGAGCTCCGGTGTGTTGTTCACTGCCGACCCGGTCACCGGTCAGCGCGATCAGGCCATGATCAGCGCGGCCTGGGGCCTGGGTGAAGCCATCGTGGGTGGACTGGTGACGCCGGACACGCTCATCGTGGATAAGGCGACCGGCCGCATGCTCACACGCGAAACGGCTGACAAGCAGGTAATGACTGTGCTCCTTGGGAGCGGCACGGAAGAGCAACCCGTCCCTGAGACGATACGCCGCGCCCCCGTTCTCTCCGACGGAGAGGCCGCCGAACTGGTGCGATTGGGCACGCGGATCGAGGCGCTTTACGGTATGCCCATGGACATCGAGTGGACGCTGGCCCCAGAAAAACGAAAGCGGCAGTTCGCCATCGTCCAGGCCCGGCCGATCACCGCCCTGCCCGAACCCGAACCACCCGTCCCGACCGAGTGGAAGCTGCCGAAGGGCAGCTACGTCGCCATGCGCAACAACATTGTCGAATTGATGGCCGATCCGCTGACACCTCTGTTCGGCACGTTGGGCCGGAGCGCTGTCAACACCAGCCTCAATCGACAGCTGACCCAGTTCTTCGGCAGGTCAGGCATCATGCCGGACGAGATCATTGTGACCGTCAACGAATACGCTTACTATAATGGCTCGATTAAGGTCGGGCAGATGGCCAGGATTCTCCTGGGCAGTGTTGGGATCATGAAGCGCATGTTCACCGGTGCGGTAGAGCGGTGGACCGACGCAGGCCGTCCGCGCTACGTGACCACCGTGGAGCGCTGGCAGGCCAAGCGCTGGCGCGAGCTATCGGCCACTGAAATCCTGAGCGGTGTGCGCGAGCTTGCGGAAGCAGCGATTGACGCCTACATGGCGCTTGTGTCCGGCGTCATTCCGGCCGCCTGGATCAGCGAGGGCTTGTTCACCATCGTCTACAACACACTGATCAAGCGGCGCGACGATCCGACAGCACCCACCTATCTGCTGGGATTCGATAGCATCCCCATCCAGGCGGAAAAGTCGCTGCATGATCTGGCCGAGTGGGTCCGCGCGCGCGCAGAGCTGACCGCTTACTTGACCGACACGCCAGTACCTCAACTCGCCGCCCAATACGTTCACTTCGTTCAGTACAAGCTTGGAAACGGCCAGACACCGCCGGGCGTGAACGCAGACGATTGGCGCGAGTGGCAGAGCCGTTTCCAGGCGCACCTGCAACACTACGGCCACACCATCTACAATCTCGACTTTGCTAATCCTGTGCCCGCCGATGATCCAGCGCCGCTGCTGGAAACGTGCAAGTGGTTCATCAGCGGTCAAGGGGTCAACCCACACACGCGCCAACAGGCCGCCGCTGAGCGGCGCGAGCAGGCGACGCAAGCCGTATGTGCAAGGCTGAAAGGGCTGCGTCTGAATCTCTTCCGCAAAGTCATCGCGCCGGCGCAACGCTACGCCCCTCTGCGCGAAGATGGGCTGGCCGACGTCGGTCTGGGTTATCCTTTGCTGCGGCAAATGCTCCGAGAGTTGGGCTGCCGCTTCGCCAAGGGCGGAATGATCGAAAAACCCGATGACATCTTCTGGCTGAACCAAGACGAAGTTGAGCAAGCCGCGGCCAGGCTGGATCGCGGCGAGACTTTGAGTTGCCTGACCACAATCGTTCCACAGCGCAAAGCGACCTGGCGCGCCGCCAGGCGCGTCACGCCGCCGATGATGCTTCCTCAAATGAGATTCCTGGGAGTAGACATCGGGGAACTCAAGGCGCGGAAAGGTAGCGGGCACAACGGAGGTACCCTCAAAGGCGTTGCCGCCAGCCCGGGCTGCGTGACCGCCCCGGCTTGCGTCTTGAATGGCTCGGAGGACTTTGCTCAGATGAAGGTGGGCGACGTGCTTGTGGCCGCGATCACCACGCCAGCCTGGACTCCGTTGTTTGCCCGCGCGGCGGCCATCGTCACCGACGTCGGCGGGCCGCTCAGCCACGGCTCGATTGTGGCGCGGGAGTACGGCATTCCAGCCGTGTTGGGCACGGGCGCAGCGACCAAACGCATTCGCAGTGGTCAAGTCATCACCGTGGATGGCAGTGCCGGTGTGGTTACCCTATCGAAGAGTGGGGAATCGAAGGATTAGCAAAGTACGATGCAGAGTGAAGAGCGGGGGCGCTGTACTACAAGAAACTCCCTTTGCCGCTGAAGCTGATGATGAAGGCAATGGAATCACCGGAGAGCGGCTTACGCGACTGGGACGCGATCCGCGCCTGGGCGAGTGGGGTGTGCCCAGCGCTGTTGGGTGCGTAGTCGCGATTGCTGGCTGGATCGCAGGCTACAGAAGCCTGCTATGCCCTCATCTAACACTCGGTTGGTTTCCGACAGCCCTATCTCTATCTAAAGGGCTGTCGGAACTGCGGGAGCGACGGGATTTGAACCCGTGATCTCCGGCTTGACAGGCCGGCATGTTAAACCACTACACTACGCCCCCAACGGCCCAAATCATACCACAACCTGCCACCTTCGTCAAGCCAGCGCCGCCTGCACCGCTCCGATTGTCGCCTCAATGTCTGTATCGCTGATCCAGTAGTGCGTCACCGCCCGGAAGCGGCCTTCCAGCCGGCCCAGCAACAACACCCCCTGCTCCGCCAACCCAGCCACTATCTCCTCCTGCGTCTTCGACACCTCCTCTGTCAGCCAGAAGTAGAGAATGTTTGTCGTCACCGGGGCAACCTCCACCCCCGGTATCTCCGCCAACCCTTCCGCCAGCCGCCGCGCCCTGACGTGATCCTCTTCCAGCCGAGGAACGATCTCCTCCAGGGCGACGATACCTGCCGCCGCCAGCACCCCCGCCTGCCGCATCCCGCCGCCCACCACCTTCCGCGCCCGCCGCGCCTCGGCGATGAAGTCGGCGCTGCCACATAGGAGCGACCCCACCGGCGCGCACAGCCCCTTCGAGAGGCAGAACATCACCGAGTCCGCATCCTGCACCAGTTCCCGCGCGTCCACTCCCAGCGCCACCGCTGCGTTGAAGATGCGCGCTCCGTCCAGGTGTACCCGCAGGCCGCGGGCGTGGGCCAGCCGCACCACCTGCGCGGTGTACTCCGCCGTCAGCGGCGTGCCGTTGCACATATTGTGCGTGTTCTCCAGGCAGACCAGGCGCGTGCGAGGAAAGTGGACATCATTCTCTCGAATCGCTTCCTCAATGTCCTCCAACCGCAGCGTGCCATCGGGTTGGTTAGGAATGAGATGAGGTATGATGCCCCCCAGCGCCGCCATCCCACCCTGCTCGAAGAGAAAAGTGTGACAGCGATTACCCAGAATCACCTCATCTCCGCGCCCGCAGTGAGTCAGTAACGCCACCAGGTTCCCCATCGTGCCGCTGACCACGAACAGCGCCGTTTCCTTCCCCATCTGCTCTGCCGCCATCCGCTCCAACCGGTTGACAGTGGGGTCTTCTCCGAAGACGTCGTCCCCCACCTCCGCCCAGTGCATCGCCTCCCACATTGCCGGCGTCGGATGGGTCACAGTGTCGCTACGCAGATCAATGATCTTCATTTTCTCACCTCCCATGTTACGATGCACAGATTATAATCCTTCTTGTGATCTAGTCAACATCTCCCTGGTGGTTACCCAGGTGTCCGAAAGACCTCCGAGGTTTCACTCCCTGCAACAAACAGTCGGCATCTTGTCCCCGGCAGGCGGTACTTCGACACATCGCTTGCCTAAAACCTCGGAGGTCTGAGGTGGGAGTAGACTTGCGGGGGCCACCGTCATCGTGTTCGACACAACAGGGTTGGTGGACCCGGCCCGCAACACGATTGCGCTACATACCCCCTCCTTTCTCGCTCACGGGCGTGGATGCTATCCGCCTGGGCGACCTGGCACTCGATCCTCATACCTTTCGCGAATCGCGGCTCCGGTAAATAGGAACCGCGCCCGGAGGCGCGGCTCCTACCTGGTTGCTCTACCCCATTCGCGTCCTATTGGGCACTTTCCACCGGCAGCGTGAATGTGAATATCGTACCATGTCCCTCCTCACTGCTGACGGTAATCTCCCCCCCATGGGCCTCAATGATTTTCCGCGTGATGGCGAGTCCCAACCCGGCCCCCGGCGCCTGGCCTTCTGTGCTGGGCACACGATAGAAGCGTTCAAAGATGTGCGGCAAGGTCTCTGCCGGGATACCAGGCCCCGTGTCGGCAACGCTTACGGTCAGGTGGTCTTCCTCGCCCTCTGCCGTGACCGTTATATTGTCGCCCGGCCGGCAGTACTTGACCGCGTTGCCCACCAGATTGAGCATCACTTGGTGGAGACGCTGTGCATCCCCCGCGACAGGCGGAAGGGCATCAGGAACGCCAACCAACAACCCAATCTGTTTAGCATCCGCCTGCGGTGTCAACACGTTGACCGCCATATGGATCACCGTGATCAGGTCAACCCGGGCTGTAGCGAGATAGGCGCGGCCCGATTCCAGTCGTGCCAGGTCAAGGAAATTGCTCGCCATCTCATTGATCCGCTCCGCCTCGTGTTGGATAATGTCTGCAAACTGGTGACACTGAGCCGGCGTTGTATTTGGCCACTGTATAAGATCAGCGTAAGAAATGATAGCCGTAAGCGGTGTGCGCATCTCGTGTACGATCTCGGCGATTAGATCGGACTGCTGGAACAGGAGAGCATTCTGCACCGCCACTGCTGCCTGATCGCCCAGTACAGTTAGCAGTTCGGTGTCCTCTTCGGTGAACTCGTCTCCACTCTTCTTGTTGACCGTCTCCAACACACCGATCACGTTGCCCCTGGCGATCAATGGGACGGCAAGGATAGAACGAGTGGTGTAAGTAGACTGCTCGTCCGCCTTGTGGTAGAAGCGAGGGTCAGTGCGGACATCTGCGACGACGAGAGGCTTGCCATTTTGCACAACCCACCCCGCAACGCTGCCCTCCATCGGTACGACGATCGAGCGCATCCTGTAACCCTGTGCTCCCGTCGCCGCCTCGAAGTGCAACTGGCCGCTCTTGCGATCCACCAGCAGGATTGAAGAGGCGTCTGTCCTAGTGAATTCCTGTGCCGCTACGATGATACCATATAGCAGTGGACGTAGGCTGAGGGTCGAATTCAATGAACGGCTAATCTCGATCAGCCGCTCCAGCCATGCCACGCGCTCCCTGTCTTGTGTTTGCTGATTAGTGTCTACCACCCTACTATCCCTCTGCGCAGGCCCGCGCGACGCGAGGCAACACCTCGGCGACGTCGGCGTGGATGACCACCTCGGCTACCTCGTCAATGCAGGTGGGCATCAGATTAACGACGATAAGACGACCAGCGCGCTCATGTACCAGGAACGGCAACTGCGAGGCCGGCATAATCTCCAGCGACGACCCTGCCACGAGTATCAGGTCAGCCTGGCGGATGTGCTCCATTGCGGCGTTGACCACCTCAATGGGCAACTGTTCCCCAATGAGTACGACGTTAGGCTTCATCACCCCACCGCATACGGGGCAGCGACGCACCTTGCCTGAGGCGAGAAAATCATCCAGCAGTTCCTCGATGGGCAGGACTCGATAGCAACTGAGACAGGTCGCCTCCCGCAGATGACCGTGCAGTTCCAGCACCACGCGCGACCCAGCCTGCTGGTGCAGATCGTCAATGTTCTGAGTAATGATTGCCCTCAACCACCCACCGGTCTCCAGTTCCGCAAGCGCCAGGTGACCGGCGTTAGGCTCGGCCGCCAGCAACTTCCTCATCAACGGCCGCATCCAGGCGTAAAACGCTTCGGGGTGACGTCGGAAAGCGTGTATAGAGGCTACTTCCATGGGATTTACCTGCTCCCACAGCCCAGTCCCCGGCGAACGGAAGTCGGGAATACCGGAGGGGGTACTCATGCCCGCGCCGGTCAGTGCGACGGCATAGCGGGCTTCTCGCAGGAGCACCGCTGCATGCGCGATCTCGTCGGCGTAATCCATGTCTGTCTCACGAGAACGTTCAGACGTATCTTCTCAAAAAGCTGGGGCGGAAGTAGGTCGGATTTGCTATCCGACCCTATGGCGGTTAGCAAAACCGCCCTACGCTGCCTCTGCCCCAAGATATTG
>Ga0209121_10006616_pt1 | contig 10133 bp, 19 predicted proteins | sample Cruoilmetagenom3_FD_187292 | JGI IMG/M metagenome (GOLD analysis project Ga0209121, IMG submission 187292) | Oil polluted marine microbial communities from Coal Oil Point, Santa Barbara, California, USA - Sample 3 (SPAdes) (version 2) | ecosystem: Environmental > Aquatic > Marine > Oil seeps ...
GGTCGCATAACTGACGTGCGAGGTTTAGACTTAAAAGTTAAGAAAAATATTCTGGAACTTTGGATTAAACTCCACGTATTAACATGTTCAAAGAACAATCTTCAAGGACACCAATGGAAAAAACATTATTTCGACACAAAAATTAAAGCTTGGATTGGGAGTTGCAGTAAATGTGATGAAATCCGAGTTACAACCGCTCGGTGTGATGACCTTCGAATCACTAAACACACTAAATGTTTAGTGGAATTTACAGCGTTAGTTGTTACAGATGATTTTGTTAACAATATAGACTGTTGGCATCACGATAAAGTTGAAGATGAACTAATCAGAAAAATCAAACATGTCCTACAAATAAATAACCTAGGGTTTTTGGGTGAAAAAGATGGTAATGAGTTTTAGTAACACTCGCGCCAGACAGTTTCTGCTTGAGTATGGACATGTTTACACGTTCCGCACACACAAACATAAACTAGGCAAAGACTGGATTAACGATGGAAGATGCAGACCAAAAATTTGTGACGTGGAAATACAGTTTGTCAAAGAAGTCACAGGCACAATAGGGCTTGTTCCATATGCTGACAAAAGCGGCTTCAGCTCAGCTTGGGAATGGACCCATGAAATATTTAAGTTGAACCCGAAACTGCGGAAAATCAAAGGCTACCTTTATTATGTAGTAAAAAAGTAACCTTATTTTTTTGGGTGAAAAATGACGAAAATAGATGTTGGTGTTATTGAAGGAAATGATGTAACTTATGACACGGATACAAAAAAGTTTGAAATCCAATGGAATAAACATAAGTTGTCGGCTGGCAGTTTTGCTGGTATTAAACGGAAAATCAACGAGTTAACCAAGACTGTATGGGAAAAACCTGTGCTGTTTATTCCCTATGGACCTGACAAATACTACGGAGGACCACGCGAAATTCATAAGGTGATGTTGAAGGCTGGAAAACTCTACGAATTTACAGATGAAGGTAAATGGAAACGTTTGGATTCGTGGCATGTGCATGAGTTTGATGAGAAAGCTTTCTACAGACTTGTAGACATCACATTGGAATATGAAGCCTTAGACCGTGAGTGGGACAAAATTAGAGCTTCTTTAAAGAAACCATACACATACAACAAGCTGTGAGAAAAATGAAGCAGACACGATTAACTGAAACTAAGCGTGAAAAACGCGATAGTCCTCAGTATATTTGTGTGAACTGTCACGTTGAATATGGAGACGAAGAGAAATATGCGGTTGCGGTTAGAAACGGCAGATTAGGCATAGTGTTGGAACCTGTTTGCTTAACGCTTTTCCAATGCCCGAAGTGTGGAGCACAACATTACTCCAAGGAATTTAAGGATGAGAAAGCAGCTGAGAAACTGTTGAAGCGGAAACGAGAGAAACGAGTGGAACATCTTAAAAGGCTTTACGCCTAATATTTTTGGGTGAAAATCTTGTCAGTTGCTAAGTTTAAAGAAGAAAGACATAAAGAAGATTGGCAGTTGCTTTGGATTAACAAAAAGAAAATGGCGAAGAAAAATGACGAATGAAAGAAAAAGCAAGATGTTCATGTGGAGAGAGCAACCGCTAAAAACTTACAACCCATACTTCGGCTGCCTCCATAAATGTTATCATAACGGCTGTTGGGTTAAAAAACGGTTAGCACATCGCATTGGAAGAGGAATTAAATGTCAATTATGCTATGATTTCACGCCTCATTTACATGAAAAACGATTGTTGAAAGTGCCGAGAGAACCGAGAATTTTTGTTGGTGCTCACTGCGACCAATTTGGCAGTTGGGTTCCGACAGAAGTTATAGAACGTGTCTTGGCTGTGTGTAGAGAAAACCCGAAGGAAATGTGGTTCTTCGAAACAAAAAATCCACGTAGGTACCTTAAATTTCTTGACCAGTTTCCAGAAAACACGGTTTTAAGCACCACGATAGAAACTAACATACCGTATTCAACAGAAGTAAGAGGTAACACGCTACCACCTAAAAATAGATACCTTGATTTCCTTCAAGTATCGAAAAAGTTTCCGCGACATGTCAGCATTGAACCTATAATGAAGTTTGATTTGGAAATCTTAGTGTTATGGATGAAAGTGATTAAACCAGTAAAAATTTCTGTTGGATATGATTCTTTACGCAACTGTCTTCCTGAACCGACCAAACAGAAAACTATGACGCTCATTAAAGAACTGGAAAAATTCACTGAAGTAGAAAGGAAATTTATTAAGAACTAACTTTTTTGGGTGAAAACAATGAAGGGATTAGGAATTGAAGATGCTCGCGCCATATGCGAGGTTGATGACGAAAAAGGATTAATCAAATGTGTAAATTGCGGCGAATGGGTCACTGAAGTCTGTGGAGACGGTTACTGTCGAAACTGCCACAAATCATGCAGCTGGGAAGACTGCCTAACTCAAACTTTTCAAGCAAGGAGCAATCTGGCTCTGGCTATGCGAACAGGAATGACGGAGAAAGAAGCCAAAGAATGGGTAAAAACTATTTATCCCAACGCGAAAATCTAACTTTTTTGGGTGACTAGGACAAGACAACCCGCCAAAGCCAAAATCAAGAGAACACCGACAGTTGCGGGTGGAACCGCAAGTTTTCCAACGCGAATGTTTTCCGCTTCAGAAGATATCTTGTAGAACGGGTCGTCTTTACCAATTGTCACACAAGCACTGGAAGGTTGATACTCATCAACATAAACAATTTTCTGCATTTACATCTTAGTCCTTGGGAATCTAGCTTCAATAGTATACGTGCCTTCTACAAGAACGCCGACGGTGAATTGGTAATAATTGTTTGTTCCATCATAACCGTAAAGCATAGTTGCTCCAAGAAAACTGTCGTCAAGATAAACTTCCACATCAACACCTGTAAGGTCACGAACATCATCAGCAGTAACAGTTCCAGCCACCATAATTGTTTCGTCCTCACCAAACTCTGTTCCAGGAGTTGCGTAGCCGTCGGCTGAACCGAATGCTGCTATTGTCGTAACAGTATTTTGCGCTCTGCGAATTACAATAGTTTCCGAAGCTACACTTCTCTTATAAACAGGCATCTTCACACCTAAATTAATCTTAGCATGAAAGGTTTATATTGTTTTCCATAACATCAAAACACCCTAGGAGTTATTAAAAGCGGAGACGACATTAGTCATCTGACCGAGATGAGTGTGGCACTGATTTTTGGGTGAATTAAATGAAAATCGTTGTAGACTCCATTAAAACGTTTCGACGGTTAATCAACGCTTTAGCAGCAGTAGCTGACGAAGTAACATTCAATATAACAACTGAAGAAATAACAGTTCGGCAAATAGACCCGTCACGCGTAGCCTTAGTTGACTTCGCACTATCCAAAGCTTTTTTCAGCGAATGGCAAATAGAAAAACCAACAAAACTGACTGTAACAACCAAAGATTTCATGTCACTATTGCGCAGAACACATAAAAATGATAAGCTGACGATTACCCAGCCCGTAGAAAACAAGCTTGCCCTAACATTTACTCGTCCGCTTCTAAATCGAAAATTCACATTATCTCTATTTCAAGAAGAAAAAGAAACAACACCTCTGCCAAAAATAAGTTTCACTACAAAAGTTGTGATGATAGCGTCTGCTATAAACCAAGCAATCGCCGACATTCAATTAGCCAGCAACGCTGCAACCATAACTGTAAATAACGAGAAAATCGTTTTAACAAGTGTAGAAGCTGCTACTGTTGATGCGTTAGTTGAATTCGATAAAGGCTCAGAGGAACTGTTAATTTTAGAAGCTGCAGAACAAGCTAAAGCCACATTCAGCCTAGCCTACCTAAGTGCCATATTAAACGCTGGAAGCCTTGTAGCTGACACAGTAACATTGCAGATTGCTACAAACATGCCGTTGAAACTGCAGTTCGACGTTAAAGACAAAGTGGGAACTTTAGAATACTTTTTAGCTCCTAGAATTCTCCCCTCCTAAACTTTTTGGGTGAAAACATTGAAGGAAAAAATAGTAATAGAAATTAACGGTAAACACGCTGAATTTGAGGCAGTTACACTTGCATCTAAGGAAACTTTGAAAGTTGTTCAAACTTTAGTTAACGGACACTGGTTTATTCATTTAGAACATTTAGATGCTGAAGAAAAAGTGTTAGTAAAAACTGAAAAAGTAGAATTGCAGTGAACTTTTTTTCGCATCCAAAACCTTTTAAGTAAACACCTATTATAATGACTATAACGAGGAGACCCAGCTTGGAAATAGAAGAAATACATGAAAAAGCAGTTAAGTTCGTCAAAGAACACTTTCACGATTTACGCCCTGACGCAGAACGCATCACAATTCTGTCTGTGATGAAAATGCAAGTGGACCTAGAAAAAATGAAGCAAACCGCAAAGTATTTCGAGAATGCCTCAGAGTTTTTTCTCAAAAACCTTTTAAAATCTCACTCATCAACCGAGTAGGACGAGGTGAAAAGCAACGGAAGAAAAAAGATTGACCAAATATGTTTTATGGTGGAAAGACGGCATTACAACAGGAGAACTTGCTGACCAGCTTAAAGAATGGGATGAACAATTAGTCAAATTATTACCTCCTGCTATCAAAATAATTTATCCAAAACACTCAACTGAGTAATGCAGAAAGGGCGGGGTGACGGGTTACCACTTTTTATTAAGGTTGGTTCTCCAGCCTGTCAACTCGTCCCTGCACAAGCTACAATAGCTCTTTTAACATAGACAGTTTAAAAGCTTTTTGCGAGAATATATTTAGCAGGTGACTCTGGTGGCTGAAAATAAATACCGCAAATTTTCTGTTGTTGATTTAGCTGCTGAAATAGACCGTGAAGAAGCACAGCGTCTAGATTTGATTAGTGAACGAGACGAAACAATTCCGAAAAGGCTTAGTGAACTGAGACTTGTAATTCGTAGCAATAAAAAAGAAATTCGCACTTTAAAAAGTGAAGTTCGAGATTTAAGGCGATACAGACGGGTGCGTCCAGAATCGCTGTTTTATCGTGGCGTTGAATATCCTATGGATGCTTACGCAATTGCACAGCATTACATCAGTGACAGAATTACACTTGGCACATTTCAAACTAGAATGCGAGATTTAGGAGTCAGTTACGGCGAAGCGTTAAAACTTGTCGGCGGTATACAATATTGGCCGCGTGAAATCGAATTCCCAGAAGTTGCTCCACCAAGTGATGTTGAAGAAAACATTAGAACAAAAGAAACAACAATTGAAACATTGCAAGATTCTGTCGACCGTGACGAAGCTGAAATAAAAGATTTACGGAACAGACGAAAAGATGTTAAAACGGAAATAACTAAGATTGACGGGGAACTAGAACTTAAATATGCAGCACAAGGCTTGGAGGTTAGATATTGGGAATTCACACGGTACTACCGTTACGTTGGTGGGTATAGAAGTGACTGGAGAGCCTTTGAAGTGCGTGCGGCTTTACCTTTTCCAGCAGAATGGACAATCTCCAAAGTGGAACGGTTTAAACCACGGATAGCGGGTATTATGGATTCTTTGATAGAAACCGTCATAGAAGATGCGTTTCCACCTCAAATTCTGAAAGGACGAGATGTTAGAGCATTACTTTTAAGAGCTATAAAAGGAGAAACTGGATGGGGCGAGTTAGGTCCAAATATTGACCAGCCTCCTATTACAACAGGAGTAGAAGCTACTGAAGAAACTGAAACACTTAAAGAAGCAGTTGTAGAGGTGGAATATACTGTTATCGACAAAACCAAGCGTTACTCCAAAAAATTCCCATATACAAAAACTTTCTTCTGGGAGGTTCCAACTGAATGATAAAACTTATAACAGCTGAAACTTTTTATCGGCTGAGCGAAAGAAGAAAACGCATCAGCTTTGACGTTGACCGACACCATCTCCAAAAAGAACCTTTGAAAGTGCTAAGAATCTTTTTTACCCTGAAAAACTGTTTCCCATACGCTAAGATAACTGTTCATCGTACAGCTCATGGATTTCACGTTAAAGCTGTAAACGAGAAAATAGCGGATATACCACTTGAAAAACGCGTTAGCATCCGCGAAACTTTAGGCGATGATTATCCCCGTGTTGAATACGACAAACTGAAAATACGGTTAGGCTTACCTTATTTTGTAGACACGCTTTTTTCAACAAAGTTTTATCCAAACGGAACTATCGGACATGAAGAAAAATGCAACCCTATAGCTTTACCGTGGATTTCCAAAATTCCATCGAAAAAAGGCTAAGATTCTTCACGGATTTCTTTCAAAATTTTTTCCCTGGTTTTTTTGTCCATAGCAAAATATCGTTCGCCAGCCCATGTACGCGGTTTACCTTTCTCAGTACGCACTAAATCCGCTCTATGTAAATCGCCAATACATTCTTTAGTTTCAGAATGAGGTACATCAGTTAATCCAGCAGCCTGCCTTGCAGTCAACATACCAGCCGTTTCATCAGCACAAGCAAACGCCAATTTTACCACTTCACAAGAATCCTCCTTCAATAACGGCTCATTGGTTAAAATACATCTACGTGTTTCTGGACGAATCACACATTTTTCTTCTTCATCATATTTTACGATTCGAATGTCCTCTTTTGTTTTCGGGTCAACCTGAACAACCTCTACATCACGACGAACACAAACCGTGCCATTTACTGGATTAATTCTCCAATCACCCACTGGAATCTTCCGCTCAACGTAACGAGGAACTTCAATCTCTTCAAAATCCTCTTCAGGTTCTTCGGGAGGCATAAAAGCGCGTTTCTCTAAAAACTCAGGACGCTCAACTAACCCAGGTTTCCCGTATTTTATCAGACCACGCCGTTTCATTTCTTCACGGCTAACAAATTTTTTTTGTTCCCTAAGAAATTCTTTTTGTTCAGCAGGTGTCATTTCTGCATATTTTTTAGCCATAGTACTCTCCAACTTTAAATTGTTCAGGAACTCTTAAAATCTTTTGCCTTCCCTAACTTCAGCACAGTAAGCACCATCAAGATGCATCAAACATTCTTGAAAACGATTCGGCACAAAAACAGTAGCTTCCGCATCTACCACAACTTTGCCAACTTGTTTAAGCCTCTGCAGAAACGCGCGTTCCTCTTCATCTTGCACAGCGTTACGGTCTAACTGGTCAATGTCAAGTCTGTGACCTCCAACCGCATAATACGTTTCTTTCCACATCGCTGAAGCAGCACCATTAAAAATAGATGATAAAGTACTGTTCCATGAGTTAAACTGCACTGCAAAAATGTCGCGGATAACGTCACCTGTAAGGAAGCAGCCAGAAACAGCGACAACTTCAGACTCGTGAAAATGTCGGAGCAGAAGATTTAAAAAGTTTGGTCCATAGGTAACATCTGCATCCAGAAAAACAATGATTTCACCTGTAGCTTCTTCTACACCCTTATGTTTAGCGTTTAATTTTCCTCGGTTAGGTTCAAAAACAACTTTTGCGTATTGACTAGCAATTATAGAGGTTGAATCGGTTGACCCGTTGTCGACAACAATAATTTCGAACATTTCAGGATATTCTTGGATGATGTTTTGGTTTTGTAAAGAAAGCAAAGTGTCTTCAATAAAAGTTTCTTCGTTGAAGGCTGGAATGATAATGCTGACTGTGGCAGGTGATTTTGTAACAGGATAATTAGCAGTTGCTACTTTACGAGTTTGTCTGCTGTATTGAACACATGCACCAGTTAAAAAACTTAAAATTGCAACAAACCAACTAAACATTTTTATCCCTCACAGCTAATAGAATATCAACATTACTGCCTGAAATCACCCATACATCGAAGCCTAGAGAATAGAAGTCGTTAGCTGTCCAAAGACTGACGTGATGAGTGCGATAATCGCTGAAAAACTGGGCTGGAGTAGAAATCATAACGTAACGATTCCCCGAGTCTTCGATAAGTTGTAATCCGTCTTCCTTCGATAAATGTTCAATAGTTTCAAACATAAAAATGCTGTCTGCAACATCTGGAAAGACATAGTCACGAACGTCTTCCAAAACAAGTTGCGTATAACAATTTGTTTTTTCAGCGAACTTCAAAAAAGCTGGATTTATGTCTACACCTACAAGATGATGACAGTAGTTTTGCAGAATAGAACCGAACCCACCTAAACCACAACCCAACTCAACTGAATAATCAAAAGTTCTACCACTATTGGCTAGAATCAACGCAGTTGCGGGTTCTATAGCTAACTCATGTTGCCTTTTCATTCCTAAACGTAATTCAACTCCTGAATAAACTTCATATAATTTTTTGGCGAGCCACTCCCAAAAATTAACCGTTTGAAATGTGCCCCCGTATTTTTCAGGATGATACGGGTCTGGAAAAACAGGTATCAAACTACCGACTAGAACAGCTGGAATAAAATCGTTTTTCTGCATGGTTCTCCACCTAAAGCTTTTATGTTAAAACCTTAAATAAGTTTACTGATTTGAAATGCCCAAGCCCCGCTTAGAATATAAAAGAGAATATAGAAGCAAAAATGCTGACAAAATAAGAGAGTATCAGAAGTTATGGGAACAAAAAAGAATGTTGGACCCCGCATATAAAGAACAAAGAAGAGCCAGACAAAATCTTTATAATCGCAGTCCAAAAGGAAAAGCGTGTAGAAAGAGATATAGGGACCGATTACGCTTAAAAGTAATTCGAAAGCTTGGTGGAAAATGCTCCAATCCGAATTGTTTAGTTCCAGGTCAGATTGGAGATGTTTGCAAATAGACCATATTAACGGTGATGGCCCTCGCGAAGAAAAATCTTCTTATACATCATATATTTACAGGGTTATAAGAAGTGTAGAAGCGGACGAACATAAATATCAACTACTTTGTGCTAATTGTAATTGGATAAAAAAATATGACCAAAACGAAAATCCGAACAAAGGGGGAGTTAAAAGACGCCCAAATTAATTTATATGACAGAAGATATGCAGCAAATTACTAAAATTCTTCGAGTTCGCCCTGAAGAAATAAAAGCGAAAGGCATTGTTATTATTGAATGTGAATATTTGCCTGAAGCAACCAGTAACGAAGCGCAAATAGCTGAACAAATCTCTGCTACTTACTGCGTTCGATGTGGGTACTATCATGATGCTGTAGCAAGAGGATACATTATTAACTGTTTCACTCCTAACTCACCTATCTTAGCTAAATTGAAAAAAGCCCTGCCTAAAAAATAGCTTACGCTCTAAAAAAGTAGAAAAGGGAAGAAATAGGCTGGGAAGCCTACACTTTCAGTTGTTCGTCAAGTTGGGACTCGAAATAGCCTACGAATATAGCGCCTATCGTTAATATCAACACTGAGACAATCCATGTAATAGCTGTCTCGATAACTGTTACTGTGCCAAATGATTGTGTGCCGAGCCATTGGAACCATATGATTACAGTGATTAAAACAGCGACTACGCCTGTCAAAGCATCCCAGATGCTGGAACCCTCAATCTTGAGAGTTGCTTTCATCTTGTCGCCTAAAAAGCCGATAATTTTTGCGCCGACGACAAGAATTATCACGCCGATAAGCCATGTTATCGAAGTGTCAATAACACTGGTTATACCAAAGTCTTGAAGACCAAGCCAACTGAACCATAGTATGACGCTGAACAGGATTGCAACGACTCCAGCTATCGCGTCCCAAAGTTTACCTTCCAATTTTTTATCCTCCTTAGAAAAACGTTATGTTGCTCAGTATAAAACAGTTACGGTTAATCTTTGGGACGCAGTCAATTACCACTATTGAAATAGGTGGCTTGTAACTGTCTTGCGACGTTACATTTGGCTCGTTGACAATAGCCTGCCATACTCAGACATGCCGAGCACAGCGATGTTACGTGCAGCATTCAAATCAGCATTAAGTTCATATCCACATTTTTGGCATTTAAAGGTTAAACCTGTTCTATTAGATTTGCTCGTGTACCCACATTTTGAACACATCTGAGACGTATACTTAGGATTAACCTCTACAACCGTTTTCCCTAAGGATTCAGCCTTGTATTTTATGAATGTTGATAGTTGTCCATAGCTCCAGTTTCCAAGTTTACGGTTGAAACGTCTGCCATTCTTCTTAGTCTTCTTTATCTCAAGCTTTTCAAGAGCTATCACGTTGAAGGGCTTACTCACTATCTGCTTGGATATGACATGGTTTACATCT
>Ga0209121_10006617_pt1 | contig 10129 bp, 10 predicted proteins | sample Cruoilmetagenom3_FD_187292 | JGI IMG/M metagenome (GOLD analysis project Ga0209121, IMG submission 187292) | Oil polluted marine microbial communities from Coal Oil Point, Santa Barbara, California, USA - Sample 3 (SPAdes) (version 2) | ecosystem: Environmental > Aquatic > Marine > Oil seeps ...
CTAAATTATCAGAAAGAGATTGGATAAAAATATTAAAAAAAATTCCAGAGTTTTTAAAAGAACCAATCGCAATTAGAGGAGATATAACAATATTGGTAGAAACTCCTAGTAATATTATTAAACTATAAATTAAAATGATGTTTAAAGATAGAAATGAAGTTGGATATCTGCTCGCAGATAAATTAGAAAAATACAGAAAAAAAGATGCTATAATATTAGCAATTCCTAGAGGTGGAGTTCCCATAGGTTTTATAATTTCACAAATATTGAATTTACCTTTAGAAGTAATTCTCTCTAAAAAAATTGGACACCCTTTTCATAAAGAATATGCAATTGGCGCAGTAACCCTTAAAAGTAGAATTTTAAGTGAAGCAGCAAAAGAAGTATCAAATTCTTATATTGAAGAAGAAACAAAAAGAATTAGGGAACTACTTCAAAAACGCTACAAAGAATATTATGGAGAGAGGAATGCTCTAAAATTGAAAGGCAAAATTTTAATAATTGTTGATGATGGAATTGCAACAGGAAACACAATTCTATCAACAATTAAAATGTTACATGATGAAAATCCTGATAAAATTATAGTTGCAATACCTGTAGCTCCTCCAAGTGCACTTAAAAAATTACAAGATTCACCTTTTATTAATGAGATTATTTGTCTTTCAACACCGTTTAATTTTCAGGCAGTTGGACAGTTTTATGAAGATTTTAATCAGGTAGATGATGTAGAAGTCAATCAATTATTAAAAAAGGCAACTACTAAAAATACAAATAGTTAAGTGAGTGTAATTAGTTTTTGATGTGAATTTTTCAGCGGTTCAATTGTCAGTTTGAGTGCAGTTGAGAACTATTGTATCATCTCGATCACGCTCGATGTGACAAAAAAAATAGAAAATGAACCGTTCTCAATAAATTGCCATAGCACTAACTAGCTCTTTCACTAAAAAATGTTCACTGAACCTTTTTTAAACGCTCAACCCTGATTCATTTCATTGTTTTAAAAAATAGAACTGACGTTTTTAATAATTACACCCAACAGTTTTTTATACTTTATTCATCAATTAAACTAAAAGGATGATTTTCCAAAAGTTTAGTACTTACATTTGAAGTAGTGATAGGAGTTACCGCTTTTGATTTATTAAACCAAATATATTCATCAAATTGAGATGGAAGTACCGCATGAAAATAATGACTCATGCGTTCAGTCTTAGGTCTGTAAATTACACCAATTGCACGTTCTAATTTTGGAGTGCTTAGTAATTCTCTTAATTTTTCACCTGAAAATTTTTCTCTCAAAGGCAGTGTAAATGCATCTATTTGAGTTTGATGACAAAGATTTTCATAACTTTTAGGCAAAGAATTGTTTACCTCCATTACCTCCATTTTAGTTCCCCAATTATGTGCAGCAGCAACAGTACCTGTATGAGTTCCAAAACCAACATGGTATGATTTTTCTTCAAAATGTTCTTTGCATAAATGTCCTATATTAATTTCACCTCTTGAATACATTTCAGTTGCTAATGCGTTTCCAATATGAGAATTATGCGCCCATACAATTGCTTTGGTTTGTGGACCAAAATAAGATAATAGTGATTTTAAAGTGTGAAACATATGAAAATCACGTAAGTTCCAAGATTCTGCACTTCCATAATACATAGCTTTATAATATCGTTCAGCATCTACAACAACATTTGCATTTTGGTAGGTATAAAAATATTCAGGAGAATGGTTTAATCTATATTTATTTTTAAGCAAATCAACAAGCATTTTTAAGATTTCCTTTTCACAGCTTTCCAATTGATTACTTATAACCATTTTACCATAGATAGCAGGATTTGACATGTAAGGGGTTATACAAGCATATCGTTTTTTTGCTAAATTAGCCAAGTCTACATCAATATTTTCTAAATAGCGAATTACTAAATCTATTGAATTTTCTAAGCCATATAAATCCAATCCGTAAAATCCAGCTTTATTATTATTTTCTGAATTGTATTTTTTTAGCCATTCTACAAAATTAAGTACTTCTTTGTTTTTCCACATCCATTGGGGGAAACGAGTAAATGGCATCCAATCCTTTTGAGTATGTTCATTTTTTACGTAACTACTTATTTGTTCAGCATCAGACCAATCCGCCTCAGCACAAACAAAATTAAACCCTTTCTTTTCAATCAAAGCTTTTGTGATTTCTTGTCGGGTTAAATAAAATTCAGAAGTACCATGAGATGCTTCTCCAAACAATACTACTTTGGCTTCCCCAATTCTATCTAAAAGTTGATCAATAGGATATTTTTTAATGTTATTAAAAGGAATTGCTTTTTGTTTAATTTCATCAACAATTTCTTTATCAGTAAACTCTTTTGAGCCTATTTTAGGTATTATTTTAGGATTAGGTATAAAGAAATTATCTTTTAATTTTTCAACTTTATATTCAGTTGAAGATTTTCGTTGTATAATTTCGAAGATGATATGAGCCCAATCAGGACCAATTGGTACTAAAATTCTTCCACCTATTTTTAATTGTTTTTTTAGTGTATTTGAAATTTCTTCAAATTCTGAAGCTATTAATATTGTGTCATACGGAGCGTTTTCTTCTAAACCCATTTTTTCATTTCCAATTTGAATAAAAACATTGGTAATATGTATATTTTTTAATATTTCAATAGCCCATTTGGCATATTCTTCATTAGTTTCAACAATATATACTTCTTTACAAATTTTAGAAAGAATTGCTAGAATATAAACAGAATCAACACCTATTGCCAAGATTTTTTCTCCTCCTTTAATTTTTAATTTTTCTAGCATTTTTGCAATTACTACTACTCTTGGCTCAATTGGCTCTAGGTTTTTTTCAATATCTGATTTCTTAAAAGTGTAAGGATATAATTTCTTTAATAAAAATAAGTCTTCTGGGATATCCTGAAAAGCTTGAAGTAATAATGAGTTTTTTATTCCCCAATTTTTTAACTGAGATTGTATCTTAATATTTTTCATGAGTAAGATTCTTAATATTTAAAATTAATGCTGATATTTCATTCTTAAAATGATATTCCTCATTTTAAGAATTATTGGTTTTATGGAATTTAGTAGTGCCTAAATCCAAAACTTATGGATGCTAATAAAGTTAAAAATAAAACAAAGGAAGAATTAAATAAAACGATTAAAACTTCAATAATTTGGAATGTAGATAGTTATGACTTGACGATTTCTAATCCACAAAAATTGTATTGGTCCAAAGAAGGATATACAAAATTAGATGTATTGTATTATTATAAAAGCATGGCACATACTTTATTACCGTATTTTAAAAACAGACCAGTAACTATAAAATTTTTTCCAAGAGGCATTGAAGGCTTTTCATTCTATAAAAGAAATTTTGAAGATAAAGAACAAAGTAAAAATTTGTTTCGTACAGCTTCTTATAAAGAAATAACCCAAGATAAAATAATTCAAGTTCCCTTGATTGATACAACTTCAGGACTGTTGTGGTTTGCTTCTAAAGGTGGAATTGAATTTCATTTATGGTCTTCAAAAATGCCGAATTATAGTTATCCAGATATTGCTATATTTGATTTTGATGCCAATAAGGATACTGATTTTGATGCTGTTTTACAAGCCGCATTTTATTTGAATGAGTTATTGAATTCTATGAACTTGAAAGGATATCCTAAAACTTCAGGCGGAAGTGGTTTGCACGTTTATGTTCCTATAATTGCTGAATATTCATTTAAATTAGTAAGAGAATGGGTGAAAAATATGAGCGATCAACTAGCAAACAAATATCCTGATTTAATTACAATCCAAAAAGAAAGAGGAAAAACACATGTAGGAGACAAAATAACGATAGATTATTTACAAAATGTAATTAGTAGAAATACGGCTGCGCCTTATACTGTTCGTGCATATGCTAACGCTCCAGTTTCAACGCCATTAACTTGGGAAGAAGTTAGAAAAGGAGGATTTTTACCAAAAGATTTCAATATGATGTCTGTTCCAAAAAGAGTTGAAAAATTAGGAGATTTATTCAGTGAAGTATTAACTTATAAACAACACCTAATCATTTAATTTTTTGAAAATCATTCATTTATAAAACTATTTCTAAACTGATAGGACAATGATCTGAACCCTGGTAATCTGAAAGTATCTTAACATCTTTTATGTTGTTAACTAGTGATTTACTAATTAAAAAATAATCAATACGCCAACCAATATTTCTAGCTCTTGCATGAAAGCGATAACTCCAAAAACTATAGGCAACTTTTGTTGGATGAAGATATCTAAAACTATCTACAAATCCTGCATTTAACAAATTCTGCATTCCATCAATTTCAATTTGTGTATAACCAGCTGTTTTATTATAGTTTGCTTTATCATTTTTTAGATCAATGGGTTGGTGAGCTACATTAAAATCTCCACAAACAATAACAGGTTTTATTATTTCTAATGTTTTTAAATACCTAAGAAAATCTGCATCCCATTTTTTTCTATAGGATAATCTAGCTAATTGTTGGCCAGAATTTGGAACATATACATTCACCAAATAAAAGGATGAATATTCAGCACAAATTATTCTTCCTTCATTTCCGTTTTGTTCAAAACTTTCATGAGTTACTTTTTTTATTGGTTTAGTATTACTGAGTAGTGCAGTTCCTGAATATCCTTTTTTTTCTGCTGAATTGCAATAGATATAATAATTATTTAAAGGCATTAAAATTTCATGAACCTTTTTATCTTGAGTTTTTGTTTCTTGTAAACAAAGTATATCAGGGTTCATTTTTTTAATGGATTCAAAAAAATCTTTTTTTGCAATTGCATTTAAACTATTTACATTCCAAGAAATAATATTCATTTTTTAATGTTATTTATAAATGTTTAAGAAATGAGACTGTTTAAAAAGTATAATTTTCGTTAGCCATGAATTTATTTCAGGTTTTATAATGATTGATAATCAGTATAATAAGATTCTGAATTAAGTTCTGAATGACGGATTAAATAATTTTCTAAACAGCCTCATAAAATATTATACTATGCTGAATTTAGATTCTTAATTATGCATATTCAGGATAATATTGAACTTTAAGCTCATTTTTCACATCATATACTCCAGGAGCAAGATATGCCGCTTTTTGAGCTTCATCTTTCTCTGCTACAGAATGAACCGTACCACGTAATGTAACAGTATGTCCATCAACTATAATAGAAACCTTATTTGCATCAACTTGAGCTGAACGTTCAAATGCTTTTGTGATTTTTTCTTTTATTTGTGAAGGTTGTACAGCTTGTTTTATTTGAATACTGTTAACAACGCCTTTTACACCTAGCAAATTTTGAACTGATTTTTTTGCAGCATCTTTTTGATAAAACCAATTAAGTTCACCGGACAAATAAATCCATCCATCTTCAACTTTTATAGTAATTTTTTCTTCAGGTATTAAAGTATTCCATGTTAAAGCATTTACTACGGCTTTTGCAATTTCTTTATCAGTTTTTTTAAAGTCTGAGCCATGTTTCACTTCAATATCTAATGCAACTGCTTTTACACCTTTTACATTTTTTGCAGCTTTTTCAGCTTCAACTTTTTTAGTATAACTATTTAAAATACCACTAAGTGTTACAACACCATCTTCAACAATAACACCAACTTTTGTTTCATCAATGTTTGGTTGCCATAATAATTCGTCTAGTACATCTTCTTTAATTTGTGCATCGGTCTTCATAATATAATAATTTTGAATTAAACAATCTATATTTATATTAAAGGTACTTTAGTAAATATCAAATTGAAATGAGGAAAATCAATAGACTTATTTTTTTAAATAATTTATTGTCAAAGCACTTATTATTCCTAAAAATTAGGAATGAAATATTATTTATTTTAGAATTCTATAAGAATTGATTTAAATTATTTAAAAATTCATGTAATTAAAAAATTTGGACTTACTTAGAAATCGTATAAAACTAAATGTTGTTTTGGGGAATAAAATATGAGAAAACAAAAAAGAGTTGTTTTAAAAACAACTCTTTTTAAACTTTTAAAATTAGGATTTAAAGGAAAATCCCGTTTTCATCAACTTTTATTTTAATACGCTTATCACTATTTTCTAAAGTTATTTTATATTTTTTGGTGATTTTACCACCTTCGTTATTATCATAATAACTTACTAAATATACATCTTTTTTAAAAATCCAGTTTGGATATTGTTTTGCAACAGATTCAATAACTACTCTTGGTAAGGCAATATCTTTAAATCTTTCAATTGTTCTAATAATATTTCCATTTTTATCATATGCAGCAAGAATATGACCATCAGGAATATAAAAGGAAATCTCATATAAATCATATTCATCTGAATAATATTCAGAATCTTTTAAATCAAAAGAAGCAACTTTTGATTGAAGTAATTCAACAGAGATTGATGCATTTGTTAAACCTACTTTGTTAAGGTATTTATAATTTGTAGCGCTAATTACTACTTCAGATAATTTTTCGGTTTTAATCTGAGCAAATGATTGGATGGCGAATCCAAAAATTAAGAAGCCAAAAATTAATTTTTTCATAATTTATAAATTTTTTTAATTAAGCATCTAAAATTTCAAATGCAACTTTTGTTGTTACACGGTATTCAGAGATTTTATTCTCATTTACTGTGACTTGCATATCTTTTATATACACAGATTTAATATTCTTTACTGTTTTTGCAGCTTCGGTAACTACATTTTGTACAGCATCTTCAAAACTAATGGTTGAATTTCCTAAAACTTCAATAACTTTTAAAACTGACATGTCTATTTATTTTAATGGTTAATAATAAATAAAAATATAACTTATGTTTAGATTATAAAATGAGGTAAATCAATAATTAAATTTTGGGTACAAACATATTTAGTTTATGAGTAAATAAGCTTAAAATGAACTAATTAGTGATGTAAATCATTGTTCATAATTGATATAAATCATTACAAGTACCACGAAGTATTTCTAATTTTAGTTTCTAAATGTTAGTAGTATGAAAAAATTAGTTTTAATAATAGGATTGTTAGTTTTAACAGCTTGTTCTTCAATAAAGTTTATTGATAGTTGGAGAAATGAAGACATTACTTTTTTTAAACCACAAAAGCTACTAGTTGTTGGAATGACGGATAATCTTACAGCACGTAAGTTTTTTGAAGAAGAATTAAAAAATGCTTTTGCATTGCGCAACATTTATGCTGAAGAAAGTACCATTGTTTTTGATAAAACCTTTACTAAATCTAAAAAAAGTGAAGAAGAAATTGATGAAATGATACAAAATATTACAGATGAAGGTTTTGATGCGGTTATAATTTCTGCAGTAAAAGGAGTCAGTGAAGAAAGAAGTTACTTGCCAAATTATTATTCAGTAGGGTATCGTTGGTCTCATTTTGGGCATTATTATTTTAAATTTCAAGATGTTTATTACAACCCTAGATATTATGAGTCTTATAAAGTATATAATGTAGAAACTTCTATATACAATTTAAATGAAGCTAATGGTAAAGCATTGGTTTGGGTAGGATCGCTAAATCTTGTAAATCCTCAAACAATTTCAACAACTGTAAAAGAGTATGTGGCTAAAATAATTAAGCAACTTGAACATGAAAATTTAATTGGAAAAAGAATGTAAATTAGTAAAAAAGTAAAGTGGTATATTTCTTTTGAGACTTATTTTAAATAAAAAAACTTTTCAAATAAATGAAAAGTTTTTGTCGGGGTGGCAGGATTCGAACCTGCGGCCTCCACGTCCCAAACGTGGCGCGATAACCGGGCTACGCTACACCCCGAATTTTAAAATAATATCAATTGTCAAATGAACTATGAATTTATTTAAATCCTAAATTTCCAAAGCGTAGTTTATGCCGCACTTGATGCGGTACTACACCCCGAATATTTCGGACTGCAAATATAAAACTAAAAATATATATATTACAAGTAATTACTCAAAAATAAGTTTGTAAGGTCTGTTAATAGCTTCTTGTAGTTCATAAATGCCAATATTTCTACTTTTTCTGATAGTTTCTTTACCTTCAAAAAATACGATTATAGTTGGTTCAACAAAAGCATTGCATTTTGCAGCTATTTTAGGAGAAAAATTTAAATCAATAGTGTAAAATTTAATTTTAGAAAAATTAGTTTTTATAAGATTTTTCACTTTAGGTTCTAAAGACTCTCCAACATTACAAGAAATAGTATTAAAATAAAGCATTACTGCTATTTCTGACTTTAAAATTTCTTCTAGTTCCTCTATTGAATTTATAGCTTTTGTTTCTTTCATTTTATACAAATAATATTGTTCAAAGCTAATTTAAAAATATATTTCTTTTAGTATAAATTTTAGATATTATAAATACTTATAATTGCATTATCAAAAATTATAAATAAAGGCATTAATTTATAATAAAATGGTATAAATTTGTTTATCAAAATAAAAGAAAGAATTATGTCTGATACAATAGAAAGAATAAAATGTTTAATAATTGGTTCGGGACCTGCAGGTTATACTGCAGCAATTTATGCTTCAAGAGCAGATTTGAAACCAGTAATGTATACAGGAATGCAAATGGGAGGTCAATTAACAACTACAACTGAAGTTGATAATTTTCCAGGATACCCTAATGGAACAGATGGAACAGCAATGATGGAAGATTTAAAAAATCAAGCAGAACGTTTTGGGACTGAAGTACGTTTTGGTATGGTAACCAAAGTAGATTTAAGTAAAGAAGTAGGAGGAATTCATAAAGTTATAGTAGATGAATCTATTGAAATTGAAGCGGAAACAATTATAATTTCAACAGGTGCTACAGCAAAATATTTAGGTTTAGAAAGCGAACAACGTTTAATTGGTGGTGGAGTTTCGGCTTGTGCAACTTGTGATGGGTTCTTTTATAGAAAACAAGATGTTGTGGTTGTTGGAGCAGGAGATACTGCAGCTGAGGAAGCAACATATTTAGCTAATATCTGTAATAAAGTTACATTATTGGTTAGAAAAGATTATATGAGAGCTTCTAAAGCAATGCAACATAGAGTTAAAAATACTGCAAACATAGAAGTGAAATATAATACTGAAATTGATGAAGTTTTAGGAAGTAATGTTGTTGAAGGTGTTAGAGCGGTAAACAACCAAACTGGAGATAAAGAAGTTATTGATGTAACAGGTGTTTTTATTGCGATTGGTCATAAACCAAATACTGATATTTTTAAAGGTGTTTTAGAAATGGATGAAACAGGTTATTTAATAACTGAAGGAAAATCTACAAAAACTAACTTACCTGGCGTTTTTGCAGCTGGTGATGTACAAGATAAAGAATATCGTCAGGCAGTAACAGCTGCCGGTACAGGTTGTATGGCAGCATTGGACGCTGAACGTTATTTAGGCTCATTACATTAAAAAATATATTGAATTATGAAGCCCAAGTAATACACTTGGGCTTTTTTGTTTATATAATTTAGGAAACGTTTTCGTTATTTCAGAAATTAAAAGGTGTTTTTTAAAGAATTACAAAGTAATTTTGTCTAATCAAATAGGTTTAAAATGGAATTGTTTTCAAACAGTTATTTCGCATTATTTTTAATCATTTTAATTGGTTTTTTAATTGGTAGAATTAAAATTAAAGGTATTTCTTTAGATGTGTCTGGAGTTATTTTTGTTGCGTTGATTTTTGGTCATTATGGTATAATTGTACCTCAAGATTTTCAATATTTAGGGTTGGTGCTCTTCATTTTTACTATCGGAATTCAAGCAGGGCCAAGTTTCTTTGAATCATTTAAAGAACATGGAAGAGAGTTAGCTACATTGGTAACTTTGTTAGTAATTACTTCTGGTTTAATCACTTTCCTTATTATTTACTTCTTTAATATTGATAAAAATATTGGAATTGGCTTATTAGCTGGAGCATTAACTAGTACACCTGGTTTAGCTGCCGCAATTGATTCTACAGGGTCTTCATTAGCATCTATCGGTTACAGCATTGGGTATCCGTTTGGTGTAATTGGAGTTATTCTTTTTGTTAATTTATTACCTCGTATTCTTCGTTTAGATGTTCTTAAAGAAGGACAAAAATATAATGAAGAAATACTGACAGAACACCCACAAATTTTTTCAAAAAACTTTAT
>Ga0209121_10006618_pt1 | contig 10128 bp, 8 predicted proteins | sample Cruoilmetagenom3_FD_187292 | JGI IMG/M metagenome (GOLD analysis project Ga0209121, IMG submission 187292) | Oil polluted marine microbial communities from Coal Oil Point, Santa Barbara, California, USA - Sample 3 (SPAdes) (version 2) | ecosystem: Environmental > Aquatic > Marine > Oil seeps ...
CCATCCAGCACTGCAGTGACAGATTTCATTACCATTCAACCGCAAAACCCTTGTCACCTAACACCTCAGAGGCACACTTCACGTTAGATCATACATAAGCACGCTTATGCGATTAATGGATCACATTCTAAGTTGCGATACGCCACATGCGGAAGCGTCCCTGTCCTGTAACTTCGTGGATCAGGTCGTGCGCTTCCATCCAAGCGAGGTTGCGCTGAGCTGCCGCCCGACTGGCGCCTGAAAGGGTCTCGGCCATGGGGGCGGAGACCAGCGGCCATTCGGTCAGCACAGCGCACAAGGCTTGCGGTGTTCTCCCCGAGAGTGAGATCATGACCGTTTCGGCCCGCTTTGACCAAGTCTCGATATCGTCGAGATGGCGCGCCGCAGTGAGAAGCGCGTTCTCCATCCCCTCCAACCAGCGAACCAGTTGATCGGCAGGCGGGCCACTGGCACGCAGCCCCCCTGCCCCGCCCATGGCCAGCGGTGCGAAGATTGCACCGCGTCCGTCGCTTGCGGCGACCCGTGCCGCGGTAACGGCGGCCTCGATTCGGTCGCCGTGCTGGCCGAGGCCCGCGAGGCTCCAGAGGTGAAACCCCATGCAGGCGCGCGTGATCGGATGCAGGTCGGCTGCTGTTGCCATCACGTCCAACCAGCCGCCCGCGCGATCCGCGAAACGCTCGGCGTCGTCCTCGATGTTCTCGGGGTCGCGGCGGTCCAGGAAGGCAGCTAGACCAGCCGAAGGACCCGGACCTCCTGTCAGGCGCCGAACGGCCCACCCGATCCGGATCAGCGGACTTGGATCATCCTGCACGCCTGACAATCGCATGGACATCCAAAGCGCCAGTCGGTCGGCGCTCACTCTATCACCTGCAAACCAACTGAGGTCTGCTGCCTCGATCAGAGCCAGCCGATGCCGCCAGCCCTCTGGGCTGCGGAGCAAACGGTCATCCAGCGCGCCGAAGCATCCAGCCACCTGTGCGAGACGAGCAGCACAGCCCGCTTCCGCCTTCGCCCAGTCGACGATGACCGAAGTATCGGGCGGTTCCGCCCGCGGCCCGGGAGGCAGATAATCGGGTTCTTCTTCCACAGGGCCGGGTAAGAACCAGAGATCGTCCTCAGATACCTCGTCGCTTGCCTCGGCGATTTCGAAAGGGTCGTCAAAATTATTATGAGGTTTAGATACTTGAGGCTTCATATGAGCAAAATACTAAGCTTTTGCACATTACCCAAGTAGTTTTGTGAGGCATGGCCACGCTCTTTATATAGCACGCGCGCGCGAAGGCTGTTGATTTCTCTCTGGCGCCGCTCAGCGTAAGGAATCCAAGGGAATTTGGAAGAGCGCGACGAGAGAGAGCGCCCTTGCATTCGTTTATAAACAATCGTTTATTTACGATACCTTAAATTGCAAACGGCCGATATTAATGCCCCTGATAGGCTATGCCCGCGTATCCACAGAGGATCAGACCCCCCTGCCCCAGTCTGAGGCTCTGCAATCTGCGGGATGTGTCGAGCTCTTTGAAGAACACGCCTCTGGCGGCAATCGTGCGCGACCAGTGCTTGCCCGCGTGCTCGAACGCGTCCAGAGCGGCGACACACTCGTTGTTGTCCGCATTGATCGGTTGGCGCGGTCTCTGTCGCATCTATTAGAGGTGATCGAGCAGCTCGAGGCCAAAGGCGCCTTCTTCCGCTCATTGCTGGACCCGATCGACACGGCTTCTCCGCAGGGCAAGTTCACACTCCAGGTTCTTGGTGCTGCTGCCGAATTTGAGCGCGCTCTGATCCGAGAACGCACCAAAGCCGGGCTCGCCAGTGCACGGGCCAAGGGGCGCATTGGCGGCAATCCGGGGCTCCGTGCCAAGGATCCAGCGGCGTTGCGAAAGGTCCGACTGGCGCGACAGGACGGTTACATGGAGCGGCTAAACGAGACCGCCCAGGATTGGGTGCCGCAAGTGCGACGTCTACGGCCTGATATGGCCTGGGAAGATGTACTGCGGATCATCAATAGCCCCCTGCCCCACGACAGGCGCTGGACGCAAAGCCGCTTGCTCCGGGCTGTCAATGCCTACGTGCGTGACGGGTTTTTGTCGGCGGAGGTACTGAGCCGCGCCAAGCGCCGTGAAACCGACGACCGGCTTCCCGCGATTGTTGCGGCCATCAAAGGCGCTGATCCAAATATCACGCTTCAAGCGATCTGCGACCGGTTGGAATCAATGCGCGAACGTACCCCTCGGGGTCGCACCAGCTGGCAGCCCTCCTCTGTAAAGATGCTGCTGGAGAGAGCCGAGCGTCTTGGGTTTCTGTGAAGTGGTCCCAGTTGTCCAGACAGCTCAGCGGCTGATCTAAGGTGTATCGGGTTTAGGTTTCATGCCGCCAAGTGGGTTTGCACCGTCAGATCCTCGACGGTGCACAAGGATTGCACACCGGCTGGAAACTGTCCCGTTTCCTCCCGACTGAGACCTGCTTTCCTGCGGCAATTGACCGGCGCTTCATTCAGCACCTGAGCGCTGAACCGCGGCTCCTGCCCCAGGATATCCTCGACACAATCCGTCTTTGCGCCATCATCGAGCAAGTGGAAAATGACGTTGGTGTCAGCGAATTCAGCGCTCGTACGTGGTGCCGCGGTTCAGGCCGGCATCCTTGGGTAGCCTTCCCTTCCCCGCCGGACACTCCTCGCGAGTGAACACTCCGGCCCCCTACCCTTCTCCGTTTCGCGGTGCATTCGGTGTTTTATGTTCTTGGGCTCCTAACTGCTGACCATCAATGCAACACCAAAAACAAGAAGCACAGCAATGACCACCAATTGCATCAAATTCGAAGCGCCGGTATCGAAACCATCAAGGACGTCGGTTCGATCTCCACCCTAACCTTCGATACCGATATCACCGTCGCGCTGGTCGCAAGCGAGAATCCGATGGCCCGCACGCACCGCGTTCTCGGCCGCTCGTTACGTAATCGTGTGTTCGAATGTGGCGGTATCTGAAAGAAACAAAACCGTGACAGCGGCGCGGACTACTTCACGATGACGATCCGGGACTACGGTCTCAACGCCAACCTCGGAAAGGCTGCGAACCAGGAAGACGTGGCGCTTGAGGCAGTGATTCTCTGGGGTCCGAAAGAAGTCTGAGCAAGGTTCCCGGCGGGGAAGTCTGACTCGCCGGAGGGTTTACAGCTGTAAACTTGCATGGTTTGGTGGGTAGTGCATATAGTTTAATCCTGCCTAGTTAGACACTATATAGGCGAAAAATCTTGACTTAGGTGGGTGAATCACACCTTTTATCCCCAAGTGGCGCGAAAAAAGCCACATGTTTGAATTTGGGGCAACCACATGATTCCAGTGACACCGCTTAATACCGAAAGGCCATCAGCCCTCGCAACCGAAATTTCCGAACGGCTGAACGCGGCGATCAGAGAGCACCTTCTTGCGGCTTTCGCACCAGACAACACAAAGTCGCTGCGGGCCTTCGCTGCTCCAGAGGTTGCCGAGTTGCTGGGTGTATCTGGCCAGTTCATGCGCAAAGTGCACGCCGAGGGAACGGTTCCCGAGCCAAGCGACATCCGTGGTGGACGCCGGTATTACTCTGCCCAAGAGATTTGGAACGCACGAGAGATCCTCGAGCGCTCGTCTCGTACAAAGGGCCGGTACGTGCCCCGCCGCTCCCCTGAGGAGAAGCTCCAAGTCTGGCAGCTGATGAATTTCAAGGGTGGCAGCAGCAAAAGTACCACGACGATTCACCTTGCCCACTATTTTGTGCTACGTGGTTACAGGGTGCTCGCTGTGGACCTCGACCCGCAAGGCTCGCTTACATCAATGTGCGGGATTAGCCCGGAGATTGAGTTTGAAGGGCTGACGATCTACGACGCAATCCGTTATGATGATCCGGTGGACATGGCGGAGGTCGTGCAGCCAACCTATTTTCCCGGGCTGTCAATCGCTCCTTCGCGGCTGATCCTCTCCGAATTTGAAACGGAATCTGCGGTTCATTCGAACCCGGACCAGCCGTTTTTCACACGTATTCGGAACGCACTTGCCCAGGTAGAAAACGATTTTGACTTGGTTCTTGTGGATAGCCCGCCGCAGCTCGGGTTCCTGACAATTGCAGGAATGGCAGCGGCGAGTTCGCTGCTCGTGCCCCTCACCCCATCCATGCTGGACGTGTCGTCGACAGCCCAGTTTCTGGAACTTGCGGGCGCCTATATGGGGGTGATCGAAGACGCCGGTGCGACTTTGCAATATGATCACTTCAAGTTTTTGGTCACCCGTGACGAGCCAACCGATGTGCCTTCGCAGCAGCTCACATCCTTCATGCGCGCCTTGTTTCAAGATCGGGTTATGTCGGCGACTGCGCTGAAGAGCACGGCAATCAGTGATGCGACAATGCTCAAGCAATCGATCTACGAGGTTGTTCGCTCGGAGATGACGCGGGCGACCTACGATCGCGCCAAGGGTTCCATGGATGCTGTTGGGGGTGAGGTTGAAAGCATGATCCATCAAGCATGGGGGCGTTCATAATGGCTAGGAAGTCACTTCAAGAGATGTCCGGCATTGCCAGCACTATTGCGCGGTCGGGTGCGAAGTCGGTGGATAAGGTCGCAAAGACAAGTGCTCCAGCTCTCGGAGCGCTGCAGGGATCACTTGCTGCAATTCGTGAAATTGATCCGGACCTAATTGATGACTGGGGTCCAGCGGACAGGCTTGACGAGTTTACAGCTGTAAACTCCGAGGATGATGGTGAAGGCTTCGACGCCCTCAAGAACAGTATCCAGGATGGTGGACAACAGGTTCCGATCCTTGTTCGAAAGGCGAAGTCTGAGGGACGATATGAGGCCATCTATGGTCGACGGCGACTAAGAGCCTGCCGGGAACTTGGCATCAAAGTTCGCGCCAATGTCCAAGACATAGATGACCAAACAGCGCTTCTCGCAAAGGGTTTGGAAAACGCTGCTCGCCGCAACCTATCGTTCTACGAAAAGGCGCGGTTTGCAGAGGCTATCCTTGAGGCCGGTCATTCCACTCCTACGGTGAGGCAGGTTTTGAGCCTGTCTGCTTCGGGTCTCTCGCACTTGATGAAGGTGACCCAAAATGTGCCGGTCAAGGTAGGCGATCTTATCGGGGCTGCTCCGAAATCTGGCAGGCCTAAATGGACCTCTCTTGCAGAGCTTTTCATTTCCAAAAAGCTTACTGAGAAGGCCGCTGTTTCCTTTCTTCAGAAATGCGGACACGAAATAAACTCAGATGATCGACTGGAAGCGCTGTTGAAAGAAGCTTCCAAACGAGGTGCGCGGCAAGGCAATGGCTCCTCGGAAGTGACGCCGGTCGAGGGCGTGACGATCAAGACAGGACGCGGATCGGTATCAATGTCGGTGAAGAAGTCAGGTGCCAATGCGAAGTTTGCGGAATGGCTCGACGGCAACCTGGCTGAAATCATCAAGAAATCCTACGCCGAGTTTACAGCTGTAAACCAGTCGGATGAAAACTGAGGACGAGCAGAAAGGAGGAAGGCGAGCAAAGAAAAACCCCCGAAACCGGAGCTTCGAGGGCTGCTGCGCAAAGCGCAATTCTTAGATTAGACACCTAGAATCTAGCAGCCACCGAATCACCACACAAGAGAAATCGCTCCTGAGCGAACGGGATTTCTTTGTCTGCTGGCAAAACAATGAAAAAATTCTATGATGCTCCGCATGGAGCGACTGAGACACCCATGCCTCAGAGCGGTGGAGGTATGTCCAATATCAACCAACCCTCCGGTTGGCGGAAGGCGACGGCCGGACTCGCTGTCGCTGAGCGGCACGCACAGGCCGGTGAACAGGCAGCAGTTCCCAAAACACAGGCCTTTGTGGCCGTTAAACGCGTCGGCGCCCACATTGGCCTTAAGGCTGGCGACATGCTGCTGCTCGACACACTGGGCGCTTTCACACGGGTTCAGGACTGGGAGGAGGGGCAACGACCGATCGTCTGGGCGTCTAACGCCTATCTGATGGAACAGACAGGCTTCTCGCTTTCGGCGCTCAAGCGCCATGCACGGCGCCTCGCCGAGATCGGTGCGATTTCCTTCAAGGACAGCCCCAATGGCAAGCGGTGGGGCCATAGGAACGCGGAAGGCCGCATCATCGAAGCCTACGGCTTCGATCTGTCGCCGCTTTCGGCCCGTGTCATAGAGTTCGAAGAGCTGCATGCCGAATTGCAGGCCGAGCGTGAACTCTGCCTGCGCCTGAAACGTCAGATCACGGTTGCGCGCCGGATGATCCGCGCCCGGATCGAAGCGGCGCTCAGCGGCGCTCTAAGAGGCCCCTGGACGCAGCTCACAGGCCTCTTTGAGGATCTCTTGGACCGTCTTCCTCGACGGGACACGGCCTCTGAGACGCTCATGCGGCTCTTGGAATGGCTCAGGGAGCTTCAAGAGCGTGTCGAGGCGGCCTACCTCAAGGCAGTTCGAGCGGATGAAGTTGTGGAAAACACGTCTGAAACCAGCGAGCAAATGCCTTATAAGACTCAAGAAATGGACCCCAGGGAGTTCATTTCTGAACCTCATATACTAATTACAACCCAACTTAATCCTGTAACCTGTAATCGCTCAGAAACTGAGCAAACGGCGGGCGTAGTGCCAAGTGCGCCACCGGAAGAGCAAGTTGATAGGGAGTTGGAACATTGGGTGGCTGAGGCGCACAAAAAGCGCGGTGCCGCGATCGATTTGCCGACAGTCATGCAGGCCTGTCCTGAATTCGCGTCTTGGGCGCGCAATATGGGTGGATATCTGAAGGATTGGGGCGATTTGCACCGGATTGCCGGGCAGTTAAGGCCGATGATAGGCGTTTCCGAGCACGCCTGGAATCTCGCGCAAGACCGGCTTGGGCCTCAGATCGCAACAGCAGCGCTGGTTTTGACCTTCGACAAGCATTGCGCCGGCGAAGTGGCATCGCCGGGCGGATATCTGCGTGGCATGGTCGAAAAGGCAGGGGCAGGGGAGCTACATCTCGAGCGCAGTTTCTATGGCCGGTTGAGTGGGCAGGCGGCGTGATAGGATGGGGAAGCAGTTGTCCCACGTTCAAAGTTCCAGGTGGGGTATGCGGAGATTACCGCCTGTATTCTCCGCAGCTTTTGCGGTGGTTATTATTGTATTGCCGAGATTATGCGGTATAACCTCCGCAAGGAATGCGTAAAATATGACCTACATTCACGAAATCACTGATTGGCCGCGGTTCACTTGGGACAAGGCGACGCTGTCTTCACAACTTGCCGCGGTCCGCCACCGGCAAGGCAAGCTTTTGGGGCGAATGGAGGGTCTTGGCTTTGATCTTCGCAACGAGGCGATGTTGCGAACACTCACCAGTGATGTCGTCAAGAGCAGCGAGATCGAAGGGGAGACGCTCGACAAGGATCAGGTTCGGTCGTCCATTGCAAAACGGCTGGGTCTTGAAATTGGCGGGCTGATCCCGTCTGATCGCCATGTTGATGGGGTCGTCGAGATGATGCTGGACGCGACGCAAGCGTATGACCAGCCGCTAAACGCAGAGCGATTGTTTGGTTGGCATGCTGCCCTTTTTCCGACCGGGCGAAGCGGAATGACCCGGATCAAGGTGGGACAGTGGCGTGAAGGCCCTATGGAGGTTGTTTCAGGACCTATGGGTCGCGAACGGGTGCACTTCGAGGCGCCGGAAGCCGTCCGGCTTGATACTGAAATGGCGCGTTTTCTGACCTGGTTCAATCAGGCCCCCGAAACAGATCCTGTCATTCATGCAGCAATTGCACATCTGTGGTTCGTCACGATCCACCCCTTCGACGATGGCAACGGACGCATTGCGCGTGCGATCGCGGATATGGCGTTGGCGCAATCCGAACGCAGTTCACAGCGGTTTTACAGCATGTCGACGCAAATTCGGCAGGAGCGGAGCGCCTATTACGATATGCTCGAGACGACGCAGAAGGGGGGGCTTGATGTCACGGCTTGGCTTAACTGGTTCCTGAATTGCCTCGACCGTGCATTTGATGGTGCAGAGATCATTCTGGAGGCTGTGTTTCAAAAGGCGCGGTTCTGGGAGAAATACGGAACGGCCAACATAAACGACCGCCAGCGGGACATGCTAAACCGCCTCCTAGATGGGTTCGAAGGAAAACTTACGACGTCGAAATATGCGAAGATCGAGAAGTGTTCGCAAGACACCGCATATCGCGACATCCTCGACCTGATCGACTTAGGAGCACTTGAGAAAGATGGCGCTGGTGGACGCAGTACCAGCTATTCCCTGACAACGAAGTAAAGTGGCTTGTCGTAGGCGGGGCTCAAGACATGAACCGCAAGGAAATATCAGACAATCTCCAGAGAAAATTGCCGATCTGCGAATTGTCATAAAGTATTGATAAAAAGTGGGAAATCAGAGGATTTAGGCACGTCCTTGCCGGTGTGCGTTGCCGATCTCGAGGTACTGAGTGCAATGAAGGCCAACCGCGGGGCTGACGGACTCAGAATTTCTCGCCTTGTGCCTCCGGCCACGGAGAAAGTGAAAGTGTCCTTCGGGGTTTGTGACTTACGGAAGAGGGGCCTTGGGGGTGCCTCTGACGGGTCCGGGCCGGATTCTGGCCTGTCTTTCCTGACGGAGGGCATTCCCATGCAAACAGATGTCTTGCGCGTGCTGCGTGCGACCGCTGCCTCATGGTGGCGGCACAAGGAACTGCGCCGAACTGGCCAGACGGAACTGGCGCAGAGGCTCGAGCATGGGGCGGTGCTGCGCGACCTCGGTCATCTACGGCAGGCGGCCAACTTGCCGCACGCACATGTGATCTGCGGCGAGGGTGGCACATTCCCCCATCTCGGCTGGACCACGGTGTCGACTTCCGCGCCGATCGAGCGCTTTCCCTTGGCCGCTCTCGCGGTCGCGCGTGGTACGCCGTTCATCGATATCCGGCCCATCACCGATGTCATCGCGTTTGCGAACTTGCCGCGCGTGACGCAGGACGGATCGGTCGATCCCGAGCCATGGGGTCCCGGCAGTTACGTCTCGCTGACCACTTACATCGATCTGGCTGAACAGCTCGGCAGGAGGATTACCAACGATCCCGGCATGAACCGTTCGTCCTGATCCCTAGTCTCCCTCACCAACATTCGAAAGGAAGCCAGCCATGGCCCGATCCCGCACACCCAAATTTGACGCCTCCGAGGTCATCACAAACGAAATCATCCGCATCATCGAGCGCGGTGTCCTGCCGTGGCGCAAGCCCTGGACAGTCGGAGGGAGTTCCCGGCCGCTCCGGCACAATGGCGAGGCCTACCAAGGCGTCAACAATTTCCTGCTGACCATGCGGACGCTGATGGCGGGCCACAGCTCGCCCTTCTGGATGACCATCCCGCAGGCCAATGCCCTGGACGCCAAGGTGCGCAAGGGCGAGAAGTCCTCCGTGGTGGTCTATTATGGCCAGAGCCGGAAACAGGGCGAGGAGTCCGGAGACACTGATGACGGCGATGTGGAAGGGACGCGCGTCTTCCGCTTCCAGAAGTCCTACCGGGTCTTCAACGCCTGCCAGATCGAGGGTCTGCCGGAGAGCTTCCATCCCGACCCGGATCCTGTGCCCGAGCATCCGCCCGCAGAGCCCATCCCGCATATGCAGGCCTTCTTTGATGCCATCGATATCACCACGGTGCTCACGGGCAGCGAGGCCTACTATCTGCCACCTGCCGACAAGGTCTACATGCCATCCATCACTCGGTTCCAAGACCCGCGGTGTTTCTACGGGGTCTGGGCGCATGAAATGGCCCATGCCACAAAGGCGCGCCATCGCTTGAACCGCGACTACGGCCTGTCCCGGTTCGGTAACACGGCCTATGCGCGCGAGGAGATCGTGGCCGAGCTCACGTCGTGTTTCCTGGGGCAGGTACTGGGCTTCACGGCGCATACGCTCGAGATGAATGCAGCCTACCTCTATAACTGGCTGCGTGTCTTGCGTTCGGACAAGACTGCGATCTTCAAGCACGCGGCGGATGCGCAGCGCGCTTGCGACTACCTGATCGCGCGGTCGGAGGCGGGCAGGGCAGGGGATGTCCGTCGTCAGGGTTTTTGGCACCAAGAGCGGCCTAAACTAAGAGAGAGTTTGGCTCATCTGGTTGTTTTAATTATGCGGCGCGTTGTCTGTGACGC
>Ga0209121_10006620_pt1 | contig 10128 bp, 9 predicted proteins | sample Cruoilmetagenom3_FD_187292 | JGI IMG/M metagenome (GOLD analysis project Ga0209121, IMG submission 187292) | Oil polluted marine microbial communities from Coal Oil Point, Santa Barbara, California, USA - Sample 3 (SPAdes) (version 2) | ecosystem: Environmental > Aquatic > Marine > Oil seeps ...
GCTTAGTGAAATAAAATTTAACATTAATATCACGAATTGCGAATGTGTCATCCTGAATCCTGACCTGCGTCAGGACAGGTTTATTTCAGGATCTGGTATGAGATGCTGAACCAATACTGAATCAAGTTCAGCATGACAGAAAAAGGAGGTGACATAGGGCGAGGAATTGATAGAGGGAAATAAGCACGGGAAGGGATATAGATTAGTTAAACAGGATTCGAATAATTCACTTTCCGATATGAATGCTACACAAATAAGTGAATATTCCAATAATGATGTCCCTTAGCTTACCACAGATAAAGGTGAAATAATAGATTACGAATATGTTTTTTATACCACAAAAGAATACTAGATGAGATATAAAAGTAAAGAGGGCTAAAATAACATGGTCAATAAAAATCAAAAGACCAATGGACATAAACATCGGCATTTGTTATAATGTGCCTATGAAAATATCCAGGAGAATATGATGAATACTAAATATGAAAAAATTATCAAGATATTCAAAAGCCACAAGGGATATGCCAGGTCTAAAGAAATTCTGACACAAGGTTTTCATTCCCGTGATATAAAAAGTATTCTGAATAAGGGAATAATTATTAAAGTAAAAAATGGACTTTACAGACTGGCTGATACCCCAGTTATCTCTAACCAGAGTTTTATTGATCTTGCCCTTGCTGTTCCAGAAGGAGTTATTTGCCTGCTCTCAGCTCTTTCCTATTATGAACTGACTACTTTTAATCCGTCAATCATTTCCATGGCAATTCACCACAAATCCTGGCGACCCAAAATTAAATATCCACCTGTTGAGTTTTATTATTTTTCCACAAAACAATTTAAGGCAGGCATTGATGAGATAAATATCAAAGGTCATATGGTTCGTATTTACTGTCCGGAAAAAACTATATGTGACTGTTTTCGATATCGTAATAAACTGGGGCTTGATGTGGCTAAGGAAGGCATTTCCAAGTACCTTAATCGCAATGATCGCAATCTGGAAAAAGTGCTTGAATATGCTAAAATTTGCAGGGTTAAGAAACTTCTTGAGACCTGGATTAATGCTATGGTTTGAGAAAAAAAAAGGGATGAGAAGAGAAATTAAAAATAAACAGGCTTCAATTAAAGCAAGGCTTATGAATATTGCAAGAGCTAATGGCGTAGATTTTGACGCTCTTTTATTACGATATTTTCAGGAAAGGTTCCTTTACCGTCTGTCAATTTCCAAATTTTACGATTATTTAGTGTTAAAAGGAGGACTTCTCTTAATTTGTTTAAAGATACCAATGTTTCGTCCTACTAAAGATATTGATTTTCTTGCAAAACATGTAAAGAATGATCCTATTGAACTTGAAAATGTTTTTAGATCTATTGTAGAGATATCTTGTGATGACGGAGTTAAATTTAATACTTCATCTGTAACTTCAGAATGTATAAAAGAAAATACGGATTATGGAGGAATACGATTAAAGGTAGATGCAACATTGGGGCAAGCAAAAAAAAGATTGCAGATGGACATTGGGTTTGGAGATATAATAATTCCCGGGGCCAAACTAATGGATTTTCCCACTTTGTTGGATGAAAAACCTTTGAAACTCAAAGTCTATTCAATAGAAAGTATTATTTCAGAAAAATTTGAAACTATGATTAAGCTGGATATAATTAATAGTCGAATGAAGGATTTCTATGATATATATAGCCTTTCTCTTATCTGTAATTTTCAGGGTAGCAAACTGAAGAAAGCAATTAAATCTACCTTTCAGAGAAGAAAAACCCCCTTGTCTGACAATCCTCTGATTTTCCGACCAGAGTTTCATGAAGATAAGGGAAGGCAGAAACAATGGATAGCATTTCTTCGTAAATCAAGACTTTCAAATGTAAATAAAGGGTTCAGCGAAATAATGGAAAGAATTACCATATTCTTAAGACCCATTATGATTTCAATTAAAGATAGAAACGGTATGAACAAATCATGGGATTCCGCTACAGGATGTTGGAAAAAGTAATTTTCATTCCAATATATTTAGGGTTAGGTGTCTCCTTAATATCTAATGTTTATAAAATATTAGACGCAATATCTTGCGTCTCTACACAGAATTTCAATATAAAGATAAAGATTGCTTTGCCTGCCTGTGCGTGTTCGCACGCAGACAGGTCATTTTACTCATCGCAATGACAATGTTATGCTTAGTGAAATAAAATTTAACATTAATATCACGAATTGCGAATATGTCATCCTGAATCCTGATCTGCGTCAGGACAGGTCTATTTCAGGATCTGGTATGAGATGCTGAATCAAGTCCAGCATGACAGAAAAAGGAGGTAATATAGGGTGAGGAAGTGATAGTGAGAGGGAATAAAAGGGAGGGCAGATAAACTTGACATAGTATCCTTATTATCATAAAATCTAACTATCAAAAAAGGAGTTGTTATGATACCATTAAAACTAAAATGTCCGATTTGCAGTAAATCATTAATGGATAAAGACAGGATAATAAACGGGAAACCATCAGTAAAATTAAATATTGACATTCAGGGGAAAGAGGGGCATATATGGATTAGTTCGATTTATGGCGATTATAAATATGAAACCGATACTGAAATACCGGAAGATGCTATTGTCAGATTCCTTTGTCCCATATGTGGGAATGAATTAAAAGTGGAAAACAAATGTGATATATGTAATGCTCCTATGATCCAACTAAGTTTAGAAGGGAGTGAGCATATGTGTTTCTGTTCGAGGAAGGGATGTAAAAATCACTTTCTTGAATTTAAAGATCCGGATATAGCTATAAAGATGCTATATGATGCGTATTCTCTTGATAATACAATAGATATAGATAAAATAAATTTTAAAAACATTGAAAAGATGTTAAAAGAACAAAAGAAAGTAAAAGAAGCTGAAAAGGAAACAATTAAAAATGGGATGTTTCTTTACTGCTATTGTCCACACTGTAAGAATGCATTGATAAAGGACAATATGATAGAGCTAAAAATTTTAAATAAAAATGATGAGAAGGGTATTTTGCAGTTAAATCCATATTTAAATATATTCGATCATAAAACAACAATAACATTGCCGGAGGGAGAATCCGTAAAAGATATAAAATGTCCACATTGTGACAAGTCGATCATTATAGATGAAAATTGTCCTATATGTAATTCGAAAGTCGCTCATATATTAGTTACAACAAGTACAAAATTGGTGGATTTTAAATTTTGTTCAAGAGCGAAGTGCAAGTGGCATGGAATAAGTAAGGAGGATGAGCAAACAATTATGTTGGAAGATAATGACGATTGGTAAATCTATATATAAGAAATTATTTACTAATATACAAAGGGACAGGAAATCTGTCCCTTTATTGTTAAATTTATGTTATGAAGAAATAATTACTTAATAAGGTGATAGGTTGTAATTAAACCTGCAACTACAATACTTACCATACTCATAAGTTTAATAAGTATATTAAGAGAAGGACCTGATGTATCCTTTAAAGGATCTCCCACAGTATCGCCAACAACACTGGCTTTATGAGATTCGCTTCCTTTACCTCCGTAATGATCTGCTTCTATGAATTTTTTCGCATTGTCCCATGCCCCACCTGCATTAGCCATAAAGATAGCAAGAACAAATCCACTTGATAGACTTCCGATTAAGAGTCCCATAACACCGGGAACACCTAATATAAGACCTATAATAATAGGTACGATTACTGCTAAAACAGAAGGCAATATCATTTCGTGTTGTGCCCCTTTTGTAGCAATATCAACACAAGATGCATAATCGGGTTGTGCTTTACCATCCATTATACCTTTGATTTCCCTAAATTGCCTTCTTACTTCGTCAACCATCTTGCCAGCAGCTCTTCCAACAGCACTCATAGTAAGACCTGAAAATAAGAATGGCATTGCTGCTCCGATAAATATACCTACTATTAGTGTTGGATTCATAATAATTACATTAAAATAAATCATAAAATCATGCAATGTCGCATGAGTTGTTGGGACTAAATTAGTGCCAACTTGAATCATTGTTTGTCCTGCTCTAATCATACTGGCTCTTATTGCCTCTATATATGCCGCAAGAAGAGCAAGGGCTGTAAGTGCGGCAGAACCTATTGCAAATCCTTTACCTGTTGCTGCTGTTGTATTACCAAGTGAATCAAGAGCATCTGTTCGTCTTCTGACATCTTCGGGAAGATTTGACATTTCAGCATTCCCTCCTGCATTGTCGGCAATAGGCCCATATGCATCGGTAGATAGTGTTATCCCAAGTGTTGAAAGCATACCTACTGCGGATATAGCAATACCATAAAGACCTATAATGGGGTGTGTAAAACCTTGAGATAACCAGAAGGATAGAAGAATACCTACAGAAACGGTTATTACTGGAATTGCGGTGGATTTCATACCTTCGGCAAGTCCTGATATAATTAAAGTTGCTGCTCCCGATTGACTCTGAATTGAAATATTTTTTGTAGGTTTGTATTCACTTGATGTGAAATATTCGGTACTTTTACCGATAATGATACCAACGATAAGACCTACAACTAAAGATCCCCATATGCCTATATAGCCAGGGAGCAACCATTTAACGATAAAGAAAGAACCTATTACAATTAAAATAGCACTAAAGTTAATACCTCTATTTAAGGCTGAAATTAACATTCCCTGCGAAGCATCTTCCTTTGCTCTAACAAGAAAAATCCCAATAATAGATGTGATTATTCCAAGTCCTGCAAGAAGAAGTGGGAGTATTACAGCTTTTTCAACCAATTGTGGATTGTGTGTTAGTGTAAAAGCCGCTACACCGAGTGCATTAGCAGAAAGAATCGCGTCTGTATAAGATTCGTAAAGATCAGCTCCCATTCCTGCTACATCGCCAACATTATCGCCAACATTATCTGCAATAACAGCAGCATTTCTCGGATCATCTTCCGGTATATTCTCTTCCAATTTCCCAACAAGATCTGCCCCAACATCAGCTGCTTTCGTAAATATACCTCCGCCAACTCGGGCGAAAAGTGCCATTAATGAAGCACCCATTCCAAAGGAAAGCATTGTTGTAGTTGTAACTACAAGATCATAATGTAATGCTTTATGTAAAACAAAATACCATAATGATATATCAAATAATCCAAGCCCTACAACGGTAAGTCCCATAACAGCACCACTTCTAAATGCAATCTGAAGAGCAGAATTTAAGCTACTTCTCGCTGCATTTGCAGTTCTTGCACTTGCGTTTGTAGCAGTTTTCATTCCTATAAATCCAGCCAAACCCGAGAAAAAACCGCCTGTTAAAAATGCAAAAGGTGTCCAAGCAGATTGTACATGTAAGCCGAATGATAAAAATGCAATGAACAATGATGTTATAACAAAAAAGACAGCTACTATTTTATATTGCTGAGTAAGATATACAAAAGCGCCTTTTCTCACTGCTTGAGCAATGAAAATCATCCTCTCCGTACCCTCTGGTTTTTGCATTGTATTTTTATAAAACAAGAAAGCAAATAGTAATGCAACCAGAGCACTTATGGGTGCTAATAAAAACATAAAAAAACCTCCTATAACTATATTATTTATGGCTCATAGTATAATTGTTTAATTCAGTTTGTCAAGAATAAATTCCCACTTTGCTACTAAATAAAATGAACCTGTAATTAAAAATATTTCATTTTCACTACTATTTATAGTACTCAAACTTATTTTTGAAAATATATTGTTAAAACCATTTGCCCTGAATGTTTTAATAATGGAATTGGTATCCAATTCTCTGGGATTATTTAAATTGTCAATATATATGTTCCGAATTTTTAAATTGCGTAGTTCATTAATCATACCTTTATAATCTTTATTTCCCATACATGTAAAAATCAAATTTATTATTTTTCCCTTAAACAATGACTCTACATTTTGTACCAATGTTTCCATCGCATCTTTATTATGAGCCCCATCAAGTATAAATGTGTTATCTTTAGTTTTTCTTATCTCAAATCTTCCTTGAATAAATGCATTTTCAAATATATGATTGTTCTCTACTCGGTGTATTTCATTTCTTGATTCCATTATTTTTAACAACATAAATGCATTTAGCATATTATCCTTTTGATGAAAGCCAAGCATTTTGCTCTTTAGGGAGAAAGATTTATTATTGAATTCGAATGTTACCTTACCTTCTATTATACTATATTCAATATCTTTTATGTGATCCTCAATGATATAAAGTTTTGCACCAAGTTTATATGCAGTATCCTTTATTATGTTCAATACCTCATTTCTCTGAAATCCGGTTATTACAGTACTCCCGGGTTTTATTATACCGGATTTCTCATAAGCTATTTTCTCAATAGTATTGCCAAGTACTTCGGTATGATCAAGTCCTATATGTGTTATAATAGAGTATCTATTAGGCAATACATTGGTAGAGTCAAGTCTGCCTCCAAGTCCGACTTCAATAACATTGAAATCTACATGCTTCTTATAAAAGTATAAAAAAGCAATTGATGTCATTATTTCAAAAAATGTTTTATAAGATCTATCTCTGTTGGTGAATTTGCTTATCAGGTAGGAATATATTGCGGAAAAATCCTTTTTTGGAATAAGTTTATTATTGTAACATATCCTTTCACGAATATCCCTTATATGAGGGGAATAAAACGAACCGACATCGTATCCAGCATTAATAAGAGCGGAAGATATATAATTGACAGTTGAACCTTTCCCTTTTGTCCCTGCAATAAGTATCGATTTTTCATATCTTTCGGGAGAATTTATATAAGAGAGGAAATCGGAAAATTCCTTTATTCTATAATCTTTTTTTTGAGTATACTTTTTCTCGTAATTGATAAATTTATCAAGATCATCAATACACTTGCTATAGTTCATTCGGATTCTTTAATTATAAAAGAATTATTTTCCCATTTGAATACATAATTTTTATCATCATCTATTACGATTACTTTATCGGATTTTACGAATAGTTTGGCTCTTTTTGAAAAGTGTTCTTCGGATGAATAAATCAGATCTATTTTCATTTGGTCAATTTCGAATAATATCAGGAAACCATTGATATCTATATGAACTATATTCTGTTTTTTATTTTTATTCAAATCCAGAACTGTTTTTATATTTACATCAGGTATAGAATCAAGTGTGTCGGGAGCAACCCAACAACTATGATTTGTTGTTTCCGTAATATATGTCGAAAATTTCAGTGCATCTTCTTTTTGATTAAATATACCGATTCTTAGTCTATACCATATATTATCATTTATATTCAGTGTTTTTACATATGTGGGAAAACCTTCCTTTATCAATCTGTTCTTTTGATTATAAGCATGATCTTTGTTCTTAGTCGACATATATTGAACTGTATAAAATGTAATACTTTCTAATTTTATACTCTCAGGTTTTGTTTTCTTGCTTACCTTTTGCGGTTCTATATCGGATAAAAACACATTTATTATAGGTGCGTTTAATGTAATATTATAACTATTATCCTCGGTAATCAATTTTAAATTGTTTTTATGTGACAATAAATACCCATATCTATTGTTTAATGGAACAATATGTTCATATTTTTGTTTTTTTCTTCTTATGACTATAGAGTATGTCACCTGGTCTACCTGATATATTGAGTCCTTATCAAAAGCAAGGAAATTATTTCCGTCAGGAGCAAAAATGATATTATTTATGCTTTTTAATTGTATCGAATTGATATGTTCATCTCTATATGTACCTATGACTATAATACTGTCATTATCGATTGAATATAATTTATTCCCTGCTGGTGAAATAAATATCTGTTTACTTTTTATTGTAGTTGTTTTTTCGATTCCCTTTTTTACATCATAAATCATTAAAATATTATTTTTAATGAAATATATCTTTGAGAGATATGGAGATGTGGCAATATTGGTGCAATTATTGAATTTTTGTGTTGATACACTATCTACATTCAATATATAGTTTTTATTCTTTTTTGTTCTATAAAATACATAATGACCTGATCCGAATGTATATGATGTATCGATTTTTTCACTTATATGTTTGATGTTGAATAAAACATTTGATTTAATCAGGAAAATGTCCGTATCCGACTGATAGACCAATCTATTGTAAGGATTTAAACCATATATATTATAAGCAGTATTTCTTGTATATATATGATTTTCAAAATGCTTACTTCTCGGATTGAAATAATCGATTTTTCGTTTTCTATAAAGAATAATGTTTTTGTAGGGAAAAGGTTGAAAAGCTTTTTCCGCTTTAAATGGTAATTTAATTCGTTTATATACCTTGAAATTTCCCTCATTAATTAAATAAATTCTATTCTTTGTTACAGCTATAATCGACGATGGTTTGTTAATGATGTTAAGCTTATTCTCAGGTTTCTTCCTGGTACAGGATATTAGCGATAATAATATAGCAAATGCGATTATAATATGCTTAATCAATGTTTAATTCCTTATAAGAATTTAAAATTGCATTCACATCTCCAAGTACAATCTCTTTTACTTTATTATAATATATATCAGCTTTATCCCTATCAAAATTTGGCATTCCTTCCCCATCCTTATAAAGTATTATAGGAGCGGGGAATGGATATGCATTAATCCCATTTTCATACTTTTTACATAATGAATCGCTATATATCTCGGATTTCACAAGTTCCGGATTAATACCGAGAATTGCAGCTGTTTCATCGATTCCTGCATGTCCTCCCATTTGCCCGTAATATTCCTTTGTCCAATCGGATGTGAGCAACCACCAGTGAACAACAACTACTCTTGCATCCGTATCTTTAAAACAATTAAGAGCTGCCCTTTTTAATTCATCTATCTGTCCGCCATGACCGTTAATAACAACGATTTTTCTGAATTTATTTCTTGCAAGTTCAGTTAGAATTTCATATATCATATCTTCGTATGTATCTTTTTCCAAACTAATCGAACCCGGATAGGGGAGAAGTGAACTTGTTATTCCGTAATTAACGGGAGGTGCAATAAGAGCATTGATATTATTGGCTAAATATTTTGAAATATCTTGTGGTATCATATTGTCAGTACCAAGAGGAGTTACCCCATGTGCTTCGATTGTTCCTACCGGTAATATTGCCGTATCGATTTCATCGGGAACCAGTTTGCCAAATTCCTGCCAGGTTAGTTCGGATATGTACTTTGTTTTCATATACACCTCAATAATTTTCTCATTTCATAAACAGCATTATAAAGGCCTGTATTAACTGCCCGAGCAATTATACTATGCCCGATATTATATTCTATAATTTCATTGATCTCTCTAATAAATTTTATATTATAATAGTTCAATCCATGACCTGCATGAATCTCAAGGTTACTATTTTTTGCTGTGAATTCAGCTGCTTTTTGTATTCTTTTCAATTGTAATTTAATATCTTCCTTATTTTTAGCATCGGAATATAGGGATGTATTGAACTCTATTGCATCGGCATTTAGAGCGATTGCTTTCTCGATAAGATTGATTTCAGGTTCTATAAAAAGACTGACAAATATATTGTTGGATTTAAGCTTATTTATGGCGCTGGAGATTTCACTTGAAAATCCGATTATATCAAGCCCTCCCTCCGTTGTAATTTCCTCGACCCGTTCGGGAACAAGACAGCAGTGAGCAGGTTTAAGATTGGATACAATATCTACCATTTCAGGAACAGTGGCTAATTCTACATTTACGGGGAGTAGAGTATGAGATATAACATCACTTATATCGGATTCCTGTATGTGTCTCCTATCCTGTCTAATATGCATTGTAATACCGTCAGCTCCAGCTTCTTCAGCAATAAAAGCTGCTTTTAGCGGTGATGGATAGCTTGTTTTTCTTGCTTCCCTTACTGTCGCAATATGATCTATGTTAACACCAAGTCTTACCATAATAACTCCTTTTTTAACATAGGAATATATCACAATTGGGCATTGCAATCAAGCAGAACGATTGATTGGAGGGTGAATATAACAAAGTTACGAGTTGTAAATTACAAGAGCCAATAGCATTGCTACCTGACTTGGACGCCTAAACATTAACCCAATCCTTGATAAATTTCGTATATACCAGTACTTATGTATTTACAGTATGGTTATAAATTCAGAGATATAG
>Ga0209121_10006621_pt1 | contig 10126 bp, 10 predicted proteins | sample Cruoilmetagenom3_FD_187292 | JGI IMG/M metagenome (GOLD analysis project Ga0209121, IMG submission 187292) | Oil polluted marine microbial communities from Coal Oil Point, Santa Barbara, California, USA - Sample 3 (SPAdes) (version 2) | ecosystem: Environmental > Aquatic > Marine > Oil seeps ...
CGAGCCAAAACCGTTGAACTACTTGCGTTTCACTCCAGCCACTCAATTCAAAGTGATGATGAAGCGGTGCCATTTTAAAGAAACGTTTACCTTTGGTAATTTTAAAATAAGCCACCTGGATGATCACACTAATTAATTCACTTAGCGGTATGATTGCGAACAAAGGCAGCAGTAACCAATGACCTGTCATTAAAGCCACAACTGCCAAGGTTGCTCCAAGTGGTTGTGCTCCTGCGTCACCCATTATCAACTTGGCGGGGTGGACGTTGAACCAAAGGAATCCGAAGAGCGCGCCCACCAGTGAAAAGCAAAAGCGCGCCAGGAAAACTTGCCTTTGACCCAGAGCAACGATCCCGTAAGCGCTAAAAGCGGTGGCAGCGATTAAACCAGCCAAACCATCCAAGCCGTCAGTGAAGTTGACAGCGTTGGCCATACCCACAATGATGACGATAGCAATTGGAATATAGAGGTATCCAATATTGATAACTTCTTCAGCAGTTGGCCAATAGAGCTGTGGGACTTCTAGTACATATTGAAGCGCAAAGGCTATTCCTGCTGCCATGATGAGCTGAAGGATTAATTTGGTGCGAGCTCGCATTCCCAAACCACGTCGTGGGCCACGAATACCTTCCCAGTCATCTATTGCTCCGAGAATAGCAAAGCCCCACATTGTTAATAGGGGAAGTGCAACGGAACGCCCCAGGACGTCATAACCTAATAGTGAAACTGCATTTAGCAAAACCGTTAATAGTGTCACAGGCAGAAGGATCATGAATCCGCCCATTGTTGGTGTTCCCATCTTGTGTTTATGGGTTTCTGGACCATCCATGCGGATGATCTTGCCAATGCGCCATTTCAGAAGTAAGCGGATCAATGGATCACCCCAAATGACCGTCATCATGAAGCTAAGCCCGCTAATCGCGATTGCGATAGAGTTGCCGTCCATCAATTCTTTTCCTCCAAGATGGATACGATCTTATCCATTCGCATGCTGTGAGAGCCTTTAATCAATGCGATATCACCCTCTTTGAGGGTAGAACGCAGGTATTCAGCTGCGTGAGTCGCATCTGCAAACCAATGTATATTGTTGGCAAGGAAGCCAGCTGAGATAGCTGCTTTGACTGTGATCTTGCTTCGCTCACCAACTAACACAATTCCATCGGCAACTTCTGCGGCTCTAATCCCAACCATCACGTGTCCTTGATGTTCATACTGGCCTAATTCGAGCATATCACCTAACACCGCTATTTTATGACCCTCCAGATCGTGGAGGAGGTTCAAGGCAGCTAGAGTTGAAGGAGGTGAAGCGTTGTATGTATCATCGAGGAGTAAAGCACCGCTGGCGGTTTTCACTGTTGAAAGGCGTAATTGAACTTTGCTTTCTCGCAATCCATAGACGATATCTTCCCAATTCATACCCTCTGAGAGGGCAACGGCAGATGCCCGTAATAAAGTGTATACAGAATGTCTGCCAATGAGGGGTGCCTTTATGTAAAGCGCTTCTCCTTGATAGTGAAGCCGGCAGCGGATACCTTTCAGACCAAGACCTATAACTTCATCTGCCCATAAGTCGGCTTCTGGGGATAAACCATAATAGAAAATGTCTGCTTTTGTTTGCGAACCCATTCCCTTTACCCAGGGGTCATCAATGTTGAGAATCGCAATGCCATGCGGGGCAGGCGGGAGGGCTTTAACAAGCTCAGCCTTACCTTTTGCAATAATTTCTTGAGAGCCTGCACGTTCAGCATGAACCGTGCCGATATTTGTGATCACGCCCACCTGTGGTTTTGCAATGTCACAGAGCAGTTTGATCTCACCAAGTACATAAAAACCCATTTCCAGCACAGTAATCTCATGTTCTGGACGTAATTTAAGTAAGGTTAAGGGTAGACCAATTTCGTTATTCATGTTCCCTGCGCTTTTTAAAGTAACAAAGCGGCTTGAGAGTATTGATGCGGTCAATTCCTTAGTTGAGGATTTGCCGACGCTGCCAGTGATGCCAATCACGCGGAGATCAAATTTATCTCGCCAGTATGATGCGACTGATTGCAATGCCGTTAAAGCATCATCAACAAGCAGACAGAAGGGGGGGGTGGGCAGTTGGGTTGATGGATCAACTTTGCCCTTACGCAAGTCCAAAATTGTATGCTCAGAAGGCATTTCTCGATCTATAAGGGAGAATTGAGCGCCATTAGCAAATGCTGAACTGATGAAATCGTGTCCGTTGGCATGCTCACCGGGTAAGGCAATAAACAAGCTGTTTGGTGTTGCCTGCCTGGAGTCGATGACAAATTCTGAAATGGGAGAATCTGCATTCCAAGAGTTTTCACCAGCTATTGCGATGAGGACATCGTTCAGGTTCAACATTTTTAATTCCAATTGCTTTTAATTACTTTGTAGTTAAATTCTGTCTGACTGCATCAGGCGGAATATCTAATAAGATGACCAGGCTTTGGACGATTTCTTGAAAAACTGGTGCGGCGACATCGGAGCCCCAAATGGAGATGCTTGGTTTTTCTAGCCAAACATAAACCAAAAATTGAGGGTCATCTGTTGGACCCCAACCGACAAAGGATGTATTGGTTGTCTCGTTGGTGTATCCAAATTCTGTTGGGATTTCAGCAGTACCAGTTTTTCCTGCGATTTCGTAGCCATCAACCAGAGCGTTTGAGGATTCTTCTTGCAAGGATACTGCTAGCATATGAGTGATAGTTTCAGCTGTCTCCGCTTTGATCGGCGTGCCGACGACGACTGGATTGATCTCATACTGATGGTTATTAATGATCATGCTTTTCACAATGTGAGGTGCCATCATCTTGCCTTCATTTGCCAGTGCTGATATTGCCATCACCATTTGTATGGGTGTTACAGCAACGCCTTGTCCAAATGAGTTTGTTCCAAGGTCTACTTCAAACCATTGATTGTCTCCAGGAACCCGTAAAGGCCAATGGATCTCCCCTGCTACATCGATGCCCGTATTACGATTAAAACCAAAATTTTCAAGATATTTGTAAAAGTCCTTTTCGCCTAATTCTGTTGCAATCCAAGCTAAACACACGTTCAAAGAGTGCTGCATACAACCGGTCATATCTTGATCACCCCAGGCACGACCATTCCAGTTGTAAATGTAGCTGCCGCCAACCTCAATATAACCTGGGTCATAAAAAAGCGTATCGGGTTCTACAATGCCTTTATCGAGAGCTGCTGCCATAGTAATGACCTTGAACACAGATCCAGGTTCGTATGACTTGCTCACAGCGCGATTAAATGGAGTTGGTTTGGGGAAAATCTCGTCATGCTTCCAGTATTCATTTGGATCGAGGCGGGGTGTGGTTGCCATGGCAAGGATGGAACCATCCCGAGGATCGGAGATGATAATCGTGCCGGCTTCAGCACCTGACCATTTTACCGAGTTTTCCAACACGGTTTCAGTCATTGCCTGAATTTCCCTATCGATGGTTAATACAAGGCTTGCACCGGCAGGTATTTCTGGTAAGGCTTCAACTAGTTGAGGATCAGAGGCCATATATATCTCTTGTGGTGTCCCTGTCAGGAGGTCGTTATAGGCTTCTTCAACTCCAAAGAAACCATGGCCTTCCTTGCGATCCAAGAACCCATAAAAGCCGATCAGGTTTGAGGCTAAATCTCCCTCTGGATAGCTGCGTTTTGTGTGTGCATTCCAGACCAAACCAGCCAAACTCGGGCGCATTTCATTCTTTTGTTTTGGACGATTTGCATATTCTTCCTTTAAAATATTGAGCTGTTCGATCTCGTCGCTGGATACAAAATCAGTTAAAACGATATAATAGCGAGAGTTTTCTCCAGGAAGATTTCTAGCATAGGCAAGTGTTTCTGTGTAATCAAGCCCAAGGATAGTTGTTGTTACCGTTGCAATTGTTTCCGGGTCAACAATCTGGGAGAGATCGAGACCAACCTCATAGGTTGTTTCGTTCCCAGCTAAAAGATACCCACCACGGTCATAAATATTACCGCGAGCTGGATAGATCGTTTCTTTTACACCAGCATATAGCTCGCTCTGAGCCATGATCGCTTTTGCACCAGGGATATTCTGGATGCGTACCATTTGAATGATTACGCCAAGCGCGACCAATGCACAGATCATACTGAGAATGAGGTAGCGAGTCCAGAATGGGGGTTTCATGGACTCACCTTGAGATCAACATTGATTGGTTTGTCTGGTGCTGCCCAAATGTTATCCACGAACCAATCCCATAGGGAGGTTGTGTACTGTGGTTGAAGGATTGGCTTTTTGATCATATTTGCATTTGGTGGGGGTGCAAGGACAACACTAGTGCGGGTTTGGTAGCCAGGGACTTTAATGTAAAGGGCCAAGTTCGGATCTATTTGATGAAGATTAGTATCCTTAACGCGTGAGCGCATCTGTTCTGCTGAGGTGATGGATGCCAGTTGAGTCGCGAGGTCATTGATCTCGCGTTTTAAGATACCTATACGGTTTTCCATTACTTGGACCTGGCGTCCAGCTGCGGCTGCTCGACCACTAATATTGAGATAAACGCCTGCAACAAATGAAATGAGGACTAAACCAAGTAGAAACAGACCGATCCATTGAAGTTGGACCCGCCAAGGAGCTTGTCGATAAGCTTGTAAGAGATGGTTCTTCATAGTCAGAGTCCTTGCAAATCTTATGCCACTTATAATTTCTGTGCAACACGTAAACGTGCACTACGTGCTCTAGGATTGGAAGATGCTTCTTCATCCGACGGGCGGATTGGATGCGGTGTAAGAATTTTTAGGCTTGCCACGTGCTGACAAGTACAAATCGGTTGGTCCGGTGGACAAATGCAATCACGGCTTTCATATCTAAAGAACGATTTTACGATACGATCTTCCAATGAATGGAAGGCAATAATGGCAATCATGCCACCGGGAATTAAATATTTTATTAGTTTTGGTAACGCCTTTTCAAGCGTATTTAGTTCTTGGTTTACAGCAATCCTTAGAGCTTGGAAAGTGCGGGTTGAAGGATCAATCCTGCCGCGCTTATTACCGATAACTTTACGTACCAATGCAGCCAGTTCTTCTGTACGATATATGGGCCTGGCTTTTGTGATTGCGGATGCTATGCGGCGAGAAAACCTTTCTTCTCCGTAGCGCCAGATGATGTCTGATAGTTCTGCTTCGGCACAATTATTTACAAGATCAGCTGCTGATCTTCCTGTTTCAGGGTCAAAGCGCATATCAAGAGGTCCTGCCTTTTGAAAAGAGAAACCTCTTTGCGGCTGATCAATTTGCATAGATGAAACGCCCAGATCCAAGATAATACCGTCGACACCTTTCCATCCGAGAGAAGAGGCTATCTCAGCTGCTTGAGCGTAGGATGCTTTACGGATTAGCACTCGTGCTCCAAATTTGGCAAGCCGTCTTTGCGCAATTTTCAACGCTTCGGTGTCCAGATCGAGCCCGAGCAGCTTACCCTTGGGTGCGCTGGCTTCTAAAATGCCTTGAGCATGACCACCGGCTCCCAGTGTGCCATCAATGTAAACGCGCGAACTGGTCGGTGCAAGGATATTCATAATTTCATGGTAAAGTACGGGTAGGTGAGGGGGTTGCTCCCCCAAACCTGAACTATCTACTTTCATAATGTAGAAAGGTCCAAAGTGTTGAAGCGTTGAGCGTTTGTTTCCGGGTCGCTCATCATAGCGAGTTGCTTTATCCAGGCTTCAGGAGACCATAGTTCAAAGTTAGGACCAACTCCAACAATCACAACCTCTGAGGTGAGATTGGCGGCTTGCTTTAGAAACGAAGGAAGCAGGATACGGCCTGCGCTATCAAATTCGAACCAACCGGCGTTTGAATAAATGAAACGACGTAAAAAACGACTATCAGTATCTGTTATACTCATCTTACGTACACGGTCGGAAATTTGATTAAAAAGGTCTTTGGGCATGGCCATTAGATTGCCGTCAAAGCCTTTCATGAGGTAAATGCCATCAGACAAATCCTCTCTAAAAAGGGAGGGGATGGTCAGGCGACCTTTTGTATCGATGGTGTGTTCATATTGGCCGAAGAACATAAGTTCTAATACTCCTGATATGAATGGAACGTCGGTTTTATCCGACGCTCCGCTGGCGACCCACTTTGCTCCACTATCTTACACTTGTAAACACAATTATATGGTATTAAGAGATTAAATGCAAGGGAATTCCCACTGAAAATGAGCATTTTATGATTCCAAAAATGACCTTATTTATCCATCCTTTTTGAAATAACTCTTATTTCTTGCAGAATATCTTGTAGATTAAAACGGAGACAGGAGTTTGATAGCTTATTTTATAAGTTTTATTTCTTTAATAAAACCTTGATATGGGTTGACATTCATATATGAAGCCGTTATAATACAGTGCACTTGCCCCGGCAGGAAATGTGCTGGGGTATATATATGTGCCCAACTTTCCCGCATTCTGGCGGTATCACGCAAGTATTACGGTTAAGTGAAGATTGGAGATAATAATGAAATATGTAATTGTTGAATCGGGCGGCAAACAATATAAAGCCGTCGAAGGCGGAATGATCACTGTTGATCTCCTGCCGAAAGAAGTAGGCGATGCAGTAACACTTGAGAACATACTGCTTGCTGTTGATGGTAAAAAGGTTGTTGTAGGCACCCCAACTATTAAGGGCGCAAAAGTTCAAGCAACAGTACTTGAACATTATAAAGGTCGCAAGATCCTGGTTTTCAAGTATAAAGCACGCCAAAATTATCGAATCAAAACAGGTCACCGGCAGAAATATACGCGTCTGCAGGTTGAAACTATAAGTATGGAGTAGGAATTATGGCTCATAAAAAAGGTGGCGGATCATCCCGCAATGGTCGTGATAGCAATGCGCAGCGACTTGGTATAAAAAAGTTTGGCGGTGAACACGTGATTAGTGGTAACATTATTGTGCGACAACACGGTACAAAAATTCATCCAGGATGGAATGTAGGTTGCGGGCGTGATTACACGCTTTTTGCGACAATGGAAGGCTTTGTTAAATTTGAAACGATGCCAGGCGGACGCAAACGTGTGCATGTGGTTGAATCAGCCGACTAGATTGCGTAGACATAATTTATGAAAGGTCTTATGGGTAAAAAATGAAAAAAGATATTCATCCCAAGTATTTTCCAGAAGCCAAAGTGACTTGTGGTTCCTGCGGAGCAACTTGGACAACAGGATCCACGCAAGAAGAGATCCGTACCGAGGTTTGCTCAAATTGTCATCCATTTTATACTGGACAGCAGCAGCGTATTTTAGACCGTGAAGGACAGGTTGATCGCTTCTACAAGCGGCTGCAAGTGCGCAAGGATTATGTTGAGGAACAGAAAACTCGCGAAGAATCCCAGACTTCGCCTGAACGAGCGGTCAGCGAATTAACACTTTCAGCGCGTTCAATTTCGGCTTTGGAAAAAGCTGGATTGAAGACGGTCGGAGATATTCTTAAACGATTTGAAGGCGGAGAGAGAGCTATGCTTGAAGTTGAAGGGTTTGGGCGAAAATCGTTGATAGATCTTAAGAAGAATTTACGTAAACTTGGCTATGAGCTTCCAGCCGCAGCTGAAGAGATTACAGTATAGGTTTACAGAAAACTATAGAATCCAGTAAACTTAACAGGCAGATGTTATCATCTGCCTGTTATCATTTATAGAGGAGTATTATGAAACATGATATGGGTTCCTTGGAAGTGATCACCGGGTCAATGTTCTGTGGGAAAACAGAGGAATTGATCCGCAGGCTGCGCCGGGCAACGATTGCCAGACAAAAAGTGCAAGTCTTCAAACCGGTCATTGATGACCGTTATGCAATGGGCAAAGTAACCTCGCATTCAGGATCAGATTATGACGCATTACCGGTTAATAGTTCAGACCAGATCAAGGCAAAATTGGATGAGGGTGTTACCGTTGTAGGTATTGATGAAGCTCAATTCTTTGATTACGGTATTATTGACGTGGTTGATGAATTGGCTAATGAAGGCTTGCGCGTGATTGTTACTGGATTGGACATGGATTTTCGCGGGGAACCGTTTGGTTGCATGCCAACCTTAATTGCCAAAGCTGAACGTGTAGATAAGTTAAGGGCTATTTGTATGATTTGTGGTGAACTGGCCTGCAGAACTCAGCGCCTAGTTGATGGGAAACCAGCGCATTACAATGAGCCGATTGTGGTTGTAGGCGCTTCAGAAATGTATGAGGCGCGTTGCCGTTCTTGTCATAAAGTGCCGCGCGATTGAAAGGAATCTTCGATGCAAGAGTACCATGATTATTTAGATGAAGTGTTAATTACTGAAGAGCAGCTCCAAGTGCGTATCGCTGAATTGGGCGCAGAGATCAGCCATGATTATCAAGGACGTCAGCTCTTAATGATCTGTATTCTGCGGGGGGGGGTCATGTTCCTAACCGATCTAATTCGGCAGCTGACGGTGCCTGTGGCGATTGAATTCATGGCGGTTTCATCCTATGGGTCGGGTGCACGGGCTTCATCCGGTGAAGTGAGGATAACGTTGGACCTTAATACGAGCATCACTGACCGCGATGTGATCATCGTTGAAGATATTATTGACAGTGGGCATACACTTACTTCTGTGATTGAGATGCTTCAAACCCGTAACCCTGCCTCCCTATATGTTTGTACGCTACTTGATAAAGTTCAACGTAGGGAAGTTGAAGTACCGATTCGTTACTGCGGTTTCAAGATAAAAGATAAGTTCGTATTTGGTTATGGGCTGGATATGGATGAGTATTACCGTAATTTGCCCTTCATTGGGACCGTTGACTTGGAGCGTTATGATCCCAATCTTTGATCAATCTCTGCGAAAGATTTTCGCGCAAGTTTTAGAAGCCACGCCTGAAAATGAGCCAATCTATTTGGTAGGTGGTGCGGTGCGTGATCTTCTTTTAAATAGACCGATCAATGACTTGGATTTTGTTGTGCAGGATAAGACACGGCAAATCTCTCACAGGGTAGCAAGAACATTGCACGCTCAATCCTTTTTGTTGGATGATGAGCGCCAAACAGCACGGGTGATCTATCAGTTAGCGGATGGCAAGAATATTCTGTTAGACTTTGTGGCTTTTACGGGTCCTGATTTAAAAAGCGACCTTTTTAATCGTGATTTTACGATCAATGCAATGGCTCTCGATCTTAATCACCCAGAGCAATTGATAGATCCATTGAGGGGGGCAGAAGACTTAAAGAACGCAGTATTACGCACTTGCTCGGAGCAATCAATACGGTCAGACCCTTTGCGGGTTTTACGGGGAATCCGGATCGCATTGGACTATTCATTACATATTGACCTGGCAAGCAAGACATTAATGAAGGAAGTGTCCTCTAGCCTGGGGGCTGTTTCATCAGAACGTCAACGTGAGGAGCTTTTTAAGATTTTGGATACCGTTCAACCTGATCTGGGCATAAGGTTGATGGACCATCTAGATTGTATTCCTGCCGTGTTACCGGAGCTTTTGCGTTTAAAAGAAGTGCCTGCATCAGCACCACATGTGCATGACCTCTGGGAGCATACACTAAAAACTGTTAATTATCTCAGTAAGATTTTTGAGGTGTTGACGGATTCTGAAAGTGCTGGCAAGGTTAAAACTTGGTCTCTGGGATTCATGGCGACGCGTTTATGGGAGTATCGCAGCGAACTAAAGGAGCATTTGGCTAAACCAGTTCAAGCAGAACGCTCCAGGCGGGATCTTTTGCTATTAGCGGCACTGTATCATGAAACTGGTAAAGTGGACACGATGAGCGCAGGTTTGGATCAGCGGTTGCATTATTATGGTCACGCAAATGAAAGTGTAATGATAGTCGTCAACCGCGCGAAGGAGCTTTGTTTGAGCAACCGTGAAGTTGAATGGCTTGCAGGTGTTGTGCGCCATCACATGCGGATACATCAATTGGTGCAGAGCCAGGACGTGCTAACTGCAAAAGCGGTCTATCGTTTCTTCCGCGACGCGGATGAATTAGGTGTGGATATATGTTTGCTAAGTTTGGCTGATACCTTAGCGACCTTTGAAGGTACGTTGAAACAATCGCAATGGATCAATGAGATTGAAATTGTTTATCAACTTCTTAATGCATGGTGGCATCAAAAGGAAGCGGTGGTT
>Ga0209121_10006622_pt1 | contig 10125 bp, 12 predicted proteins | sample Cruoilmetagenom3_FD_187292 | JGI IMG/M metagenome (GOLD analysis project Ga0209121, IMG submission 187292) | Oil polluted marine microbial communities from Coal Oil Point, Santa Barbara, California, USA - Sample 3 (SPAdes) (version 2) | ecosystem: Environmental > Aquatic > Marine > Oil seeps ...
AAACTCCATGTCCAACCACTGCCCCTCGCAGATGGCGGCGCAAGTTCCGGCCAGCATCTTCACCGATGCGACCATGTCCTCGGGACTGGGAACATCAGCGGCCGCCAGGATCTCGAAAGCCTTGGAATAGAGGGTGTCCCCGGCCAAGATCGCCCCGGCCTCGTCCCACTTCACGTGGACCGCGGGCCTTCCCCGCCTGGTCTCGGCGTTGTCCATTATGTCGTCGTGGATCAGGGTGAAGTTATGGACCAGCTCTATCGACACGGCAGCCGGGACGACGACCTTCGGATCCCCCCCCACAGCCTCAGCAGCCATGAGAAGCATGCTCGGACGCAGCCTTTTTCCCCCAGCATCCACCAGATGCCTTCCGGCCTCGTAGAGCTCCTTCGGATGAACCACCGGCAAGAGATCCCCGATGGCCCCGGATATCATATCAGCGCGCCTCGTCAGCTCCTCGTCAAGCATCACCATCTTTTATCACGCCTCCTCCTTTTCCCCCATTCAGGGGAGGACCAGCTGCTGACCGTTCCTCATTATGTGGAAGGTGTAGCCGAGCTCGTAGCCCGTATCCTCGGCCATGGAGAGGTACTTGCCGTGACTCTCGAAGGTTCCGTGGCTGGGTATCACGTGCTCCGGATTTATCATCCTCAAAAGCTCCCAGTGGTCCTCGACGCAGGCGTGTCCCGAGACGTGGATGTTGTCGTAAACCCTCGCGCCCCTCATCTTCAGCTTCGTCTCCACGATGTGGCGGCTGGCCTTGTTGAGCGGCTGAGGTATGATCCCGGCACTGAAGACGACCTTGTCACCAGACTCGAGCTGATAATCGGTATCGCCGCTGGCAACCCGGCTCAAGACGGCGCCAGGTTCGCCCTGGTGGCCGGTCATGATCGGGAGGTACTTGTCCTTTCCCTCCTGCATCATCCTCTTGAAGAACTTGTCGACGCTCTTTCTCCTGCCGTACACCGGGAGGTTGTCGTCGGACTTGGGTGCGTACCCAACTCTCTTCGCTGTTCCCCAGTACTTCTCCATCGATCTGCCCAAAAGGACCGGCTTTCTTCCCATCTCATGGGCAGCCTCAATTATCGCCCTGATTCTGGCTATGTGGGACGAGAAGGTGGTCACCAAAACCCCCGACTTCGTCTCTTCAGTCCCCATCAGAACGTCCCAGACGAGGTCCTTTGCTATCTGCTCCGACGGGGTCTTTCCTGATACTCCAGCGTTGGTGGTCTCAGTTATCAGAGCCAAAACCCCCTCCTTCTCCAGCTTTTTCAACCTGGCAAAGTCAGGAGGCGGCCCCAGGGTCGGATTTCTGTCCATCTTGAAGTCGTTGGCGTAGAGGATCACCCCTTTGGGGGTGTGAATGGCTGCGAAGACGCAGTCGACTATGCTGTGCTGAACCCTAATGAACTCCAGCTCGATGTCAGGCGCTATCTGCCTGCTCTTGCCGGCGTTCATGGTTATGACCTCGTTCTTCGTCCCATGAAGCCTCTCAGACTCGAACTCCTGTCTGATCAAATCTGCGGTAAAAGGGGTTCCGAAGATGGGTGCCCTGTACTTGTGAGCAAGCTTTGAGATCGCACCTATGTGGTCCAAATGGCCGTGAGTGCAGGCTATCGCCCTCACCCTCCCGTCCACGTCCTTCATGATGCTGTCGTTGGGGATCGCCCCCATGGATATCAGCTCGGAGGGGCGGAGCCTCTCTACGTCTGTATCCTCGTGTATCTGAACTCTGTCCAATCGGAGACCCATGTCCATTATCACTATGTCATGACCGATTTTGATCGCGGTCATGTTCCGTCCTATCTCTTCGTAGCCTCCGATCGCTACAATTCCAATATCCTTCATCTCGACATCTCTCTGTGAATCGCAAACTTTTTCGTGTCAAACCCTCTCTGCTCCAGGATCTCTCTCGTCCTTCCAAAAACGATGATCCGCGCAGACCGAAGGTCCGATATGTCCTTCGAGGCGGTCAGGAACATGGCTGTCCTGAAGGCTCTCTTGTAACCTCTGAGAGCCTCAGCCACCTCGGAAGATTCTTTCGTTGCAGGGGCCAGGAATGGCAGAGCTGCCCCAGCCAAACTCGCACCCAGGGCGATGCTCTTTGCCACATCGATCCCGCTTCGAACCCCTCCGGAGGATATGACCTTCGCCCCGGCAGAGGCGCATTCCACAACGCTCACTGGCGTTGGAACCCCCCAGTTCAAGAATAACCTTCCCATAATTGCGGACTCCGGGTCCCCCCGTTCCTCCGCACGGTAGGCCTCGACCCCAGACCAGCTGGTCCCGCCCAAGCCCCCAACGTCGATTATCTCCACTCCCGCCCCCATAAGGGCCAAGGCATCCTCTCCAGATATCCCGGCCCCCGTCTCTTTGGCGATGATCGGAACACTCCTGTCGGAGGCAGACCTGATCGCCTCGATCGCCCCCCGACCTTCGGTCTCCCCCTCCGGCTGGATGCTCTCCTGGAGAAAGTTCAGGTGGACCGCTATGGCATCGGCATCGATCATCTCCGCCAGCCGGTCGACGACTTCGGGACCTTCCCTCTGGAGCTGCACCGCCCCGATGTTTCCGACGATCGGAATTTTCGGTGCTGCATCCCTCACCGCCGAGAAGGTCTCCTCGACCTCTGGGCTTTCGAGAGCAGCCCTCTGGGACCCGACGCCCATGGCCACCCCCACCTCCTGGGCAGCGAGGGCCAAATTCACGTTGATCTCCTTGGTGTCGGGGTGTCCCCCCGTCATCCCGGAGATCATCAAGGGAATGGCGAGATCCTTCCCCAGAAATTGGCACCTTGTATCTATCTCATCAGCGTCGATGCCCGGCAAGGCTCTGTGGACTAAAGCGAGGTCGTCGAAGGGCCTGCACCTCCCCTCTACTTTCTTTTCCAGACAGATCCTTATGTGGTCGAGCTTTCTCTTGCCTGTGGTCATATTCTACCCTCCACCAGGGTTCCCACTCTCTCGCCCATCAAGATCCTCTCGATCTGACCCGCCTTTTCGGCGTTGAATATCTGGGACTCGACGCCCTGATCGGCCAAATCCAAGAGCTCCTCGAGTTTTCCCCTCATGCCGCCGGTGACGTCCACCCCGGCCGACGCTCCCAGCTCCGAGCCGATTTTTGGAAGGGCCTCTCGCCTCACCTCGGCCAGGACCTCACCTCTGAAGATTACACCGTCAACGGCCGTTCCCAGGGCCACGATTTCTGGCTTGAGGGTCCTCGCCAAATGGGATACGAGCTGGTCGCCAGAGACGATCCCAGCGCCTATTGACCTGTCCATGGCGACGTCGCCGTGGAGGACCGGGACGAGACCATTATTCACCATCTCGATGACGGGTTCGGTTTCCATGGCATCTATCCTCCCATCTCTCAGAAGGGTGCAGCTCAGAGGGTGGACAGGGACCGGGCGTGACCCCGCCCTTCTGAGGCTCTCGACCACGAGATCGTTCAGCCTGACTACCGACCTATGAGTCTCCAGGACCCCTTCGGGGCTGAACCTCTCGGCGAGGTTGTACTTTTTCGCGTGGATGTGGCCGAAGGACCCCGCACCGTGTACCAGTATTAGACCAGACCCGTGCCTGGCGATCTCGGTTGCGATCCTCTCGATCTCTTCCATCCTCGCCGATTCCAGCCTTGTCTTGTCGGTCAGGACGCTCCCGCCGATCTTCAGAATTTTGATCTCGGTCATCTTTCGTCCATGGGATCTTCGAGCCTCAGCCCCTGGCATCCCGTGACCACGGAGAAAGGCTCACCCCTCGCCTGGGTTATGGCGGTCATCACCCTCAGAACGTCCTCGGGATCTGTTCGCGGCAGGGCTATCATGCATCCTCCTCCGCCCGCACCTGTCAGCTTTGCGCCAAAAGCTCGGCCTGCGCCCCGGGAGGCGTAGACCAGCTCGGAGAGCTCCCGGGTCCCGACACCGATCGACTCTAGAAGGCCGTGGTTAGCGTTCAATAGCCCCCCCAGATCTTCCAGACGTCTCTCTCTGATGCAGTCCGGCGCACGCTTCGATATCTTTCCTATCGCCCGGAATATGGGATCGACGATCTCTGGATATTTGGCCCTGAAGCTCTGAACCTTCTCGACCTCGGCCCGGGTGTCGTGAGGTCTGCCCGAAAACCCCACAACCAGTTTGATCTCTGGAAGATCGATCGACCTTGCCGACCCTTCGACGAGCTGATACCCGCCAAAGGTGGCAAGAGCGGTGTCTGTGGGCGAGCCGTGCCCCTCCTGGACGGACTTCTCTATCTTGTGGGCCTCTTTTGCGATCTCGTCCGCAGACAAATCCAGCTCCAGGTGACGGCTCAAGGCCCCAAGAGTGGCGACGATAACGGAAGCTGAGGACCCAAGGCCCGAGGCCGGAGGTATCTCCGACTCCACGGTGATCCTGAGATCTCTTGCCCCAAATTCTTTCAAAACTGCGGAAACGTACCTTGTAGCATGAACGGCGCCTTCGCTGACATCTTTCGTCAGAACCGCGCCGGTTAGGGGGTCCAAAGTTATCCCCTCCAGTGTCATCCAAAGGTCCGGGGCTGATATCTCAAGCCTTCCCGGCAAGTCCTCGATGCTGGCCCGAACCCTCAGATCCACCGCCGCGCCCAAAGCGGATGCTCCGGAGACAACGGCGTGTTCCCCAAAGAGGATCACCTTGCCGGGAGCAGTGGCGGATGTCAGATTTTCGCCTCCTAGACGAAAGCTATCGCCCCGTAACCCACCACCTGGCTGAAATCTCCGATGACGTCGCCGCTGGTGGAGTAGCGGAGAAGCTTGCCACTCTGTGCGCCCAGGATCTTGGAAGCCGTTATGGTGGCCGAGATAGGGCCATACCCGCAGGCTGTGATGTTCAGGCTGTAGACCGTCTTGTAAACGCCGGCGACGTCCATTCTCAGAATCGCCTCGATCACCTGAGCGTCCTTCCTTCTCGCCTCTTCCTGGGGCTCGTAATGGGTGAAGTCACTGCTGGCGATGATGGTGCAGTCTCTCCCAAGGCTCTTGGCGGCCTCGCCCACAGCCTCGCCCACCTCAATCGCCGTCTCTTCATCCTGCAGGCCCATGCATATCGGGAGGATCTTGAAGCCTTCAAACCTGACTTGCAGAAACGGTATCTGGACCTCTAGGGAGTGTTCGTAGAGGTGGGCAGACTCGTCCACCTCAATTATGCTGCCCATCAGCGCATCGGCCAGCTCAAGGTCGCATTCTGCAACGCCCAAAGGCGTCATCCACGAGTCCCTGGAAAGAGCGACGGGAAGACCGAGGCCGTGGTGGTTCGGCCCGATCAGAACGTAGGTCTCTCTTTTCGGGAGCCTTGCATAGACCTCTGCAGCCACTCCCCCAGAGTAGATGTAGCCGGCGTGGGGAACGACTGCTCCTCGAATAGGGAGGGTCTCTACGCCAACAGCATCGCTGAAGGCCACCTTCAGCTCCTCGTTCAGGTCCTCGGGGTGGCGGGGGTAGAACTGGCCAGCCACTGCTGGGCTTCTCATCGAATTAAAACTCCATCTCGAAGTCTGAAACCGAGTATCTGAACCGATCTTCCTCTCCCCTCTCCTTGAGCATCTCTTTGGCCAGGAGCCAGTAGATCAGAGTCAGGGCCTTTCGGCCTTTGTTGTTGGTGGGGATCACCAGATCGACGTTTGATGTCAGGTTGTTGGTATCGCAGAGGGCTACGACCGGAATTCCGACGTCGATAGCCTCGTTTATCGCCTGGTTGTCGCCGCTGGGGTCTGTGACCACCACAACGTCCGGCTCGACGTAGTCGTAGAAGTTGGGGTTGGTCAGGGTGTTGGGTATGAACCGCCCAACTACCGCCTTTGCTCCGACCGACTTGGAGAACATGGTCGCAGGACGCTGGCCGTACTGCCTCGCCGAGACAACCAGTATCTTGCTGGGGTCGTACTTGGCCAGGAACTTGGCTGCGAGCCTTATCCTCTTGTCAGTTGCCTGGACGTCGAGCACGTAGAGGCCGTCAGTGCGGACCCTGTATATGTAACCCTTCATGCTCTTCGTCTTTTGCTGCGTGCCTATGTGTATGCCTGCTGCAAGATACTCATCTATGGGAATAAGAGTTTCGTATTCTTCCGTTGGCGTTATCACTTCATCTTCCAAAAACTTCACCTACCTAGAGGTTCTACGATCCCGTTTAACGGTTATGGGAATGAATCCCAATCTCATCTCTTCAAGAGCAATTTCGAGGGGGTCTATGGACTCGGTCTTGATTAATACCGGGGCGCCCATCAAAACCTGTAAAGCTCGAGCCCCCACTATTCTGGCGCGTTCATATCGCGTATATTCTTCCGTCCTCGAATCCGTCAAGTGGCCACCTCAAAAGAAATGTTAATGGTGGGGTTGCTGAGATTCGAACTCAGGTTACGGCGTCCCGAACGCCGAGGGATGGACCAGGCTACCCCACAACCCCATACCTTCTACTGATACCGCCGAAGCACGTCAACGATCTCCACGTGGGTCAAGAGCATGCGACGGCAGCAATAGCTTTCGATGCCCAGATCGTCCATTACCTTCCCCGGTGGCTCAGACTTGGTGCGCTCCTTGTACTCCTCCCATACATCAGAAACGACGTTTCCACATGTGAAACATCTAACAGGAATCAAGCAAACTCACCTGTAAGACTTCTGATATTTGCCTCTTGCACCGGGGCCGCCGACCTTCTTGCGCTCTTTCTGCCGGTGGTCGTTGACCAGGAGAGATCTGTCGTACTCCATGTAGGCCTCTTTCAGGGCGGTGTCGCCGGTCCACTCCACGATCCCACGAGCGATGGCGGTCCGGATGGCGGCAGCCTGACCCATGAATCCGCCTCCGCGAACTTTGACGTTGATGTCAAGCCCCAACACTTTGTCCTGGGCTAGCATCACCGACTCCATGATCTTCTGTCTGACGAGCTCAGGCTCATAGATCTCCAGGGGTTTGCTGTTGATCCTGACCCTGCCCTTTCCTTCGGTCAAGGTGGCCCTGGCGATCGCCGTTCTGTTTTTACCCGACGAGTTGGTTATCTTCATGTTGACCCTCTTAGAATTTGGATCCGAATTTTCGGCTTACGTCGCCAAGTTCCACGTATTTGGCCGTACTCAGCCGCGTCATCTTCGCGGCCTGTGGCCGCTCGATCTTCATGCCCTCGAACTCCAAAGGAACTCCTACGTAGATCCGGAGCCTGGACATGGCGTCGCGACCGCGCTTCGTCTTGTGGGGGAGCATCCCGCGAACCGTCCTCTTCATTATCCTCTCGGGCCGCTTGGGAAAGTGAGGTCCTTTTTCGGTGGAGCCTTTGTTGCTCATCTCCTCGTACTCCCTATAAACGCTCTCCCTTCGACCTGAGATTATGGCCTTCTCGGCGTTGACGATGTTGATCTCCTCTCCTGCGAGAAGCTCGGTTGCGGCAAGGCTGGCCAGACGTCCCAGGATCATCCCAGATGCGTCGATAATCATCAGATCACCTTAAAATAATTATGCCGGACCCCTTAGGGTGCTTTTCGGCCAGCTCTTTTATCTTGAGACATTCGCCACCGGCCGACTTTATCTTGGATGCGGCCTGTTCGCTGAATTGGAGCGCGGCAACGGTCACCTTGTGATCGATGTCTCCCGCCCCAAGCACCTTTCCCGTTACGAGAACCAGGTCGTCGGGGGTGGTGTGCCTGTTTATCTTGCTGACGTTTACTGCAGCGTAGTTTCGCCTGGGCTTCTCGAGCCTGCAGGCGACATCGCGCCAGATCGCCGCCCCATCTTCCCGGGTGGCGGCCTTGAGATCGTCGATAAGAGCGACCAATCTTGGATTTGTCTTCCTTACTATCTTCATCCTAATCCTCCGCATAGCCTCCTCAACGGAGACCGACTCACGCGCCAAGGCGCGTTCAGACCGTCTAGTCCATGCGCCAGAGAGGGTGCGAGCTTGCGCTCCCTCTGCGGATCGCTACAACCACCTGATTAACAGTATTTAAGGGTTTTCACATCCTGGAACGCCGGAACGGGCTGCGGATCAGGGATGGTGGCAGTTGAGATGACGATACCGAAAATCTTTTATCAGTCGGTTGTAGGGACTTCTACCGAAAATGGTCGACAGTCTTCTGGTGATATCGGTAGTGGGAGGCTTTCTCCTTGGGATCTGCAGCGGCCTTGCCCCCGGGCTTCACACCAACAACTTTGCGGCCCTGCTGCTGGCCCTGTCGCCTGCCTTCCTCGACCTGGGGCTCGATCCCTTCGATTTAGCGGCGGCGATTTTGGCGGCGAGCGTCGCCCACACCTTTCTGGACATAGTACCCTCGATATTTATAGGCGCTCCCGACGCCGATACGGCCCTCGCCGTCCTTCCCGGCCACGAGATGATGCTCGACGGAAGGGGGATCGAGGCCATCAGGCTCTCGGCTCTTGGGAGCGCGTCCTCCGTCATCGTGGCCCTGGTGCTGATCGTTCCGCTCTCCCTTCTCTTCAGCAGCTTTTACGACACTTTCATGAGCCATATCGGCCTGATCCTCCTTTCGATAGCAGCCCTCATGATCCTGACGGAGAGGGGCCGGGTGATCGAGGGTCAGGGGTCTTTAGTCCACCTCAAGTACAAGTTTTTCGCTCTCGCCCTCTTTTTGACGAGCGGCTACCTGGGCCTATTCGCCTTCGGGCACCAGGGTCTTGCCCTCTCGCCCCTGGGCTTCCAGACGGAGGTGCTCCTACCGCTTCTCGGCGGTCTCTTTGGAGCCTCGATGCTTTTGATAAGCCTAGCCTCCAAGGCAGAGATCCCGGAACAGAGGGATACGGAGTTCGACCTTCCGGCGAGAACGATCGCAAGGTCGGCCTTTCTCGGAGGGCTCGCGGGGTCGGTGGTGGCGTGGGTTCCAGGGGTGACCCCAGCCGTTGCCACCGTCGTCACCAGGCTAGGGTCCGAGGGGTCAGACCGAGAGTTTCTCGTCTCCGTATCCGGGGTGAACACCGCAAACTCCCTTTTCACCCTGGTGGCGCTGCTCGTCGTGGGCAGGCCGCGCAGCGGAGCTGCCATCGCCATAGAAGAGCTGGTGGCCCTGGACGGCAACCTGCTCCTGGTCATGGTGACGATTGTTCTCGGGGTTTCGATCCTCTCCTACATCGCCACCATCAGGGCCGGAAGGGTTGCTGCAAAAGTAGTGAGAAATCTGAACTACAGGAGGCTCTGCATCAGTGTGCTGGCCTTTTTGACAGCGATGACATTCGGCTTCACGGGCCTCTTCGGGCTATTCCTATATTTCGTCTCGACGGTGGTCGGGCTTGTGGCGCCCTTCGCCGGGATCAGAAAGACTCACGCCATGGGCGTTCTGATGCTGCCGCTCCTGGCGTATTACCTATGAGCTGCCACCCTTCTGACCGCTTCTGACAGACCTTCCGCCACCCCTTGTCAAAAACCCGGATCCGCTCTGCAGCTCTAAAGAGTCTAAAAAGAGTCCTCGATCTGGCTGACCGATATCGAGGCCATGCCAAGCTCCCGGAGGTGGTGGGCCATCATGTTCGCCCTCTTCCCCTCGGGGTGATATATCAAAGCGGCCTTGGGGGAGATTTTCTCCATCATCCTCATGAGCCCCTTGAAGTCGAGGTGGTCGCTGAGCCTGATCTGGGTGTAGGGAAGATCGTTCCTCCCGGTGAGGACGTACTTTCTCTTCGACTTCACATGATAGAGGTCCCTGGGCGTGACGACGTTCAGGTCGGTCCCGTTCTCCTCGACCGGGGTGTAGGGGCCAGAGCCCGGCATCAGCTCCCGGGTGAGGGCCAGGCTCTTTGGGCCCATCCCTATCTCCTCTTTGTAGCCGAGCGCCCTGATGAGAGAGACTGCCCTCTGGGCCTTGCCGAAGGCGTAGGCACCGAAGGTGGCGCCGGAGTCGACGGCGTCGCCGAAGCCGACGATGTCGTCCTCGAATCTGCAGCCGGGGTCCCAGGGGTCGCCGTAGTTCGCCTCGGTGACGAGGAGGTCGCACTTCGGAAGTTTCTCATAGTTCTTGACGTCGCCTGTGACGAGGACCCGAGTTCCGACCTCCGTCTCCCAGCCGAAGGCGACGGAGCCTATCGTGTGGCCTGTGGAGTAGGTCTTGACCTCCACATCGTCGACGAGGATGCTTCCGCCAACCGAAAAGGTCCTTCCTTCGTACGCCTTCTCGTGCC
>Ga0209121_10006624_pt1 | contig 10123 bp, 9 predicted proteins | sample Cruoilmetagenom3_FD_187292 | JGI IMG/M metagenome (GOLD analysis project Ga0209121, IMG submission 187292) | Oil polluted marine microbial communities from Coal Oil Point, Santa Barbara, California, USA - Sample 3 (SPAdes) (version 2) | ecosystem: Environmental > Aquatic > Marine > Oil seeps ...
ATGGGCTCCCAGTTGGTGTAGACGTGGCGACCGCTGTCGATAGGCGTGTCGGCACGCACGCCGGCATCATTGCAACCTGCGAGGAACGCGCGCATGGTGGTCTCGTCCTCGAACATCAGCCCTAGCGTGGTTCCGCAGTCGCCTTCCACATCGTTGATGGGGTTGAAGGTGAAGGGGCCGCTGCCCTCGAGTTCGTTGATCATCGTGCGCTTCTCGGTCAGCATCGCGTCGAGCATGCCGTCAAGTCGGGTGAGCTGCACTCGCAGGATGGCGCTCAGGATCTCGTTGATGCGGAAGTTCCAGCCGGCGAAGAACTGGGCCTGCATGCCTGGTGCGTGGTCACGGAACGAGCAGCCGCCGTCGTGGAAGATCAGCGCCCGCTCGTAGATCTCTTTGTCGTCGGTCACCATCGCGCCACCCTCACCACAGGTCATGATCTTGAAGTGATTGTAAGAGAAGGCGCCGGCGTCACCGATGCTGCCCAGGCGCTGACCGCCGTAGGAGCCTCCGTCAGCCTGGCACGCATCCTCGAGAACCTTGAGGTCATGACGCTTGGCGATCTCCATGATCGCGTCCATATCACAGGGCAGGCCGACCATATGGACGGGGATGATGGCTTTGGTGCGCGGCGTGATTTTCCGCTCGATGTCTGCCGGGTCGATGGTCAGCGACTCGTTGACGTCGGCCAGTACAGGCACGGCGCCGACGGCCAATGGCCCGAGCGCTGTAGCCATAAACGTATACGCCGGCACGATGACCTCGTCGCCGGGCCCAATGGACATGCCGATCAACCCCATGATCAGAGCCGCCGTCCCGCTGGTCACGGCGATGGTGTACTCGGTGCCGATCTTCGCGGACCATTCCTTTTCGAAGGTCTCCGACTCACCGCCCTCGCCGCCGCGATAGCGGAAGAGCTGCTTGGACTCGATGACGCGTGCGACCGCGTCGACCTCTTCTTTGCCGATGATGTACATAGACGCACTCCTTGGTGGATTGAACTCAGGAGTAAGCAGTAAGGAGTCAGAAGTAAATGCGGGCGCACTCTGTGCGCAGGTCTCTCCATACTCCTTACTGCTTACTCCTTACTTCTTCTTGTGTTCGATTGTAGTACCGAGGCTGGGGGATGCAAGGGCGGGCGTACCAGCGTTGACGGCTACTGGCGTGAACTCCACGCCGAACCTTTGCCAGGCTGACGATGGTGACGTCGGCGTTCGGATCTCCATCAATGGTGTGCGAGTGGCGATGTGTATCTCAGTGGGAAGCCTGTGCTCGCAGCGCGCAGAAGTGCGTGCGCGCACGCACTTCTGCCTTGACAATCTGCTATGATGTGGTATTCTTAGTTAGGTTTTCTCCGGCAGGTTTTTTGGTGGGATCGATCTGGTATGTCATTGTGATCTTCTGTGATATACTAGTGATTAGCAGAGAGCTTGTCCTTGTCGGCTTCTGCTTTGGTAGGCTGTCCCGTGATTGAGTAGGGATTTGTTCGTATTCGTGTTTGCCTTTACCCTAGTATGAGGAGGCGATTCATGTCGAAGAAGCTGAAGTTGAGTCGGCGAGAGTTCTTGTATGCCTCGGCGATGGCCACGGCTGGGCTTGTGCTCAACGCATGTGCCGGTAAGGAGGCGACGCCGGTGGCGCCGGAAGCGACAGCCACGAAAGAGACGGCGGTTGAGGCGACGCCAACGCCAATCCCGGCGCAGGCTGCGACCGCAACTCCCGTGCCAACCCTGGCGGCGGAGACGAAGTATAAGGAAGCTCCCGATATGGCCGCCATGGTGGCCAGTGGCGAGTTGCCGACCGTTGACGAGCGGCTGCCCGTCAACCCACTGGTGCTTAGCCCTCTCAACGAGATTGGCACCTACGGTGGCACCGTGCGGACGTTCTACGGGTGGGAAGGCCACTGGGCGGAGTGCCAGTACGGCCATTCAGCCCTGCGATGGATTGACGATGGCCTGGACATCGCGCCCGGCATGTGCGAGTCCTGGGACGCGAACGCTGACAACAGCGAGTGGACGTTGGTCTTCCGCAAGGGCCTGAAGTGGTCCACCGGTGAGCCGGTGACGGTGGATGACGTGTTGTTCTGGTGGGACGACATGGTTATGAATCTCGATCACTCAGATGTTCCACCTGACTTCGGTACTTCGGCGGCCGGCACCCTGGTGAAGTTCATCAAGGTGGATGATTATACGCTGAAGCTCGAGTATGACACGCCTGCCCCCTTAACGGCCAAGCGCCTGGCGATGTGGACCAACCAGGGCATTGGCCCCCGGTGGATCGCGCCCGCGGAGTATATGAAGCAGTTCCACCCCGACTACAACGATGAGTACGCGGATTACGAGGAGTTCGATCAGCGGATCAATCTCCGCCAGAACACCGAGTTGCCCACCCTTAACCCGTGGATGGTGACGAAGTATGAGCCTTCACTACGGCAGGTCTGGGAGCGCAACCCCTACTACTACGCTGTGGATACTGAAGGCAATCAGCTGCCATACATCGACAAGATCGACGCCGAGTTCGTCGAGGATGCTGAGGTCCAGAAGCTCAAGATCATGCAAGGCGATGTCGACTGGGTGCACTTCCACGCTGCCACGCTGGCGGATGTCGGCACTCTCAAGGACAGTGAGGATGCCGGCAACTATGAGGTGCGGTTTTGGGACAGCGGCTCCGGGACGGGCATGATGTACTTCTGGAACCACGATCACCCCGACGAAAAGCTGCGTGAGCTCTACCGCACGCCAAAATTCAAGCAGGCGATGTCCTTCGCGATAGATCGCCCGCGCATCCAGAAGGTGATCTACTACGAGACCGGTATGATGACCACGGGCACGATGAGCCCCAAGGCCATCGAGTTCAACTTCAACGCCGAGGCGCAGGCCCTCTACCAGGAGGCCCGAGACGCCTATGTGGCTTACGATCCTGACAAGGCTATGGCCTTGCTCGATGAGATCGGTGTGGTGGATAGCGATGGTGATGGTTTCCGCGAGTTCCCCGATGGCAGCCCCTTGGAAGTCGTCGTTGATGTCCAGGCGGATGCCGGGGATGAGTGTATGCGCACGCTGGAGATCACCAACGAGAACTGGCTGGACATCGGTGTCAACCTGATCATCAACCAGATGCCGCCCTCAGAGTTTGGCGTCAACTGGGATGCCGGACAGCTCAACATGCGCACCAACTGGGAGGTTGGGGATGGGCCCGACCACCTGCTATACCCGAGCTGGGTCGTCCCCAACGAGCCCGCCCGCTGGGCGCCGCTATGCGGCAACCGCTTGCTGCTGCTGGGCACGGAGAAAGAGGACGCCGAGCTGGACAAGAGCCCGTGGGATCGCCAGCCGCCGCGCTTTGCCTCGACTGAGCAGGATCTGATCGGCGCGCCCGTGTGGAAGCTGCAGGACGAGCTCTATCCTGCGGCGATGCTCGAACCGGATGCGATCAAGCGCATGCAGTTTGTGTGGGACATGATACGAATCCATATCGACAACACCTTCTACATCGGTACCGTGGCCAACTACCCGCGCATCATCTTCGTCAGCAAGGATATGATCAACGTGCCCTACCGCGAGGACCTGGCAATGGGTGGTTTCGTGAACCCGTGGATCATACCGTATCCGGCAGTGACCAACCCCGAGACGTACGCGTTCAAGTAAGTCGAGGGAGCATGAATTCGCGGCAGTCGTAACATCAGAAGAGGGGAAGGTACATGGTGCTTTCCCCTCTGCAGTTTATGGAAAGTAGTTTGGGTGTGAGGAGGAGACCAGGATGACTGGGTACATACTGCGGCGTCTTGGGTATATGTTGGTCACGTTGGTCATGGTCACGATTGTGGGGTTCGTTCTCATCGAGCTGCCCCCGGGGTCGTATCTGGAGTTCCATGTTCAGCAGCTTCGAAATCAGGGCGGCAATGTGACGCAGGCTCAGATTCAGGCCCTGGAGCGCCGGTACGGTCTCAATGATCCTGTCTACGTCAAGTTCTGGAAGTGGATTTCGGGATTTCCCAAGGGAGACTTCGGCGAGTCATTCCAGCACCAGCGGCCGGTAAGCGAGCTGATCTGGGATCGCCTCGGATACACCGTGGCTATCTCGGTCTTTACGTTGATTCTCAGTTGGAGCATCGCGATCGTGGTGGGAGTCTACTCAGCAACGCATCGCTATACGATCCCCGACTACACTATCACCGCCCTGCAGTTTGCCGCGCTGGCGATCCCTAACTTTCTGCTGGCACTGGTGTTGATGGTCTTCCTGCAACAGGTCTTTGGGACGCACGTTGGCTCCCTCTTCTCGCTCGAGTATCGGGATGCGCCCTGGTCTGTGATGAAGGTACTCGACCTGCTAGGTCACCTCTGGGTACCTGTCGTGATCCTCGGTGTCTCTGGCACCGCGTGGACGAGCCGTGTGATGCGCGCCAACCTGCTGGATGTGCTGAATATGCAATACGTCCAGACCGCGCGCGCCAAGGGCGTTCCTGAGCGGACAGTGATCTGGAAGCACGCTGTGCGCAATGCCTTGCATCCTCTGATTATGACATTGGGCATGAGTCTCCCCGGCATCATCTCCGGTGAGACGGTGGTGGCGACTGTGCTGAACCTTCCTACCAGTGGTCCGATCTACTTCCAGGCGTTGATACAACAGGATATGTATCTGGCGGGTACGTTCTTGGTCTTCCTATCGGTCGCGCTGCTGATCGGCAATCTGATTGCTGACATTACCCTGGCGTGGCTCGATCCCAGGATCCAGTATAGTTAAAGGATGACACCGATGGCTGAGATTAGTGATCAACCGGTACATGCGGCCGTGGATGCGCAAGAGGTCAGCGCAGTAGGCGAGCTCTCGCAGAGCAGGTTGACCTGGATGCGGTTCAGGCGCAACAAGTTGGCTTTGATTGGTGGCATTGGCTTGATCATCATGTATATCGTGATCGCGCTGGGCCCGTTTCTGGCAGGCAATGATCGCCAATATCAGAACGAAGACTATCTCTTTGGGCCGGCAACCCAGATCACGTTCACCGGGCCGGATGGGCGATTTGGGCTGCGTCCCTACATCTATCAGGTCACCACCCGGCTGGATCCGGAAGAGTTCAAGTTCGTGTTTGACATCGATCGCGAGACGAAGACACCCCTCGAGTTCTTTGTCCGCGGTGATGGCTACAAGCTGCTGGGGTTCATAAAGGGCAATGTGCATCTGGTTGGCGCAGAAGGCGATCAGCGCATCTATCCTCTGGGCGCTGACGCGCTCGGCCGGGATGTGTTCGCCCGTTTGCTGTCGGGCGGACAAGTCTCGCTGACAATCGGCCTGGTGGGCGTGGCTCTGACTATCCTTTTGGGCTCCTTTATGGGTACGGTGTCCGGTTACTTTGGCGGGCTGGCCGATGACGTCATCCAGCGGGTGGTTGAGCTGATCATGTCGTTCCCGACCGTGCCGCTTTGGGCTGCGCTGGCAGCTGCGATGCCGCCGATCTCCGGGAGCTTTTCCACGTTGGATCGTTACTTCTTGATCACCGTGATTCTGTCGTTGGTGAACTGGACCGGCTTGTCGCGACAGTTGCGCGCCAAGGTGATGGCCTATCGTGAATCTGACTTCGTGATGGCGGCGTTGGCCGCCGGCGCATCTGATCTGCGGATCATCTTCGTCCATATGATGCCGAATGCGTCCAGTCACATTATCGTTGTCGCGGCGCTCTCGATCCCGGGCATGATCCTGGGTGAGACGGCGTTGAGTTTCCTCGGTCTGGGGATCCTCCCGCCGGCCGTGAGCTGGGGCTCGATGTTGACGGATGCACAGCACATACCTGTCGTCCTCGAGCATCCATGGTTGATGACCCCCGGTATTGCGGTCATCATTGCTGTGCTCTTCTACAGTTTCCTTGGAGATGCACTACGTGATGCCGCTGACCCGTATTCGATTTAGCAGCGAAAGGTATTCTGCCAATGTCCGATCAAGTTAGCGTGAAAGCGGCGGGCTCTGGCCAGAACGTCCAACAGCCTACGCGCAGGGACAGCATTCTTGACGTTCGTGGCCTGTATACTTACTTCTACACCGACCTTGGTGTGGCACGTGCTCTCAACGGTGTGACGTATAGCATTCCCAGAGAGAAGGTTTTGGGGATCGTCGGTGAAAGTGGCTGTGGCAAGAGCGTGACGGCACTCTCCATCATGCAATTGGTGCAGCCGCCGGGGCGGATCGTAAAGGGCGAGGTCGTACTTCACCGGCAGAATGGGGCTGGGCCTACAGACGACGTGGTCCTTACGGATCTGGCGCGGCACGGCGTGGCGATGCGGCACATCCGCGGTGCAGAGATTGCTATGATCTTTCAGGAGCCGATGTCATCCTTGAATCCTTTGTTCACGATAGGTGCTCAGATCATGGAGGCGATCCTGTTGCACCAGGGTGTCGATGAGGCTGAGGCCCGTGATCGCGCCATCACGTCCCTGGATAGGGTGGGTATGCCTTCCCCCAAAGTCGTTGTGGATCAGTATCCGCACCAGATCAGCGGCGGTATGCGACAGCGCGCGATGATCGCACTTGCACTTTCGTGTGCGCCATCGCTTCTTATCGCCGATGAGCCCACGACTGCGTTGGATGTCACGACGGAGGCCCAGATTCTGGACCTGATGCGGACGCTTCAGCAGGACATTGGGATGAGCATCATGTTCATTACCCATGACCTGGGCGTGATCGCGCAGACGGCTGATGAGGTCGTGATTATGTACCTCGGACGCGTCGTGGAGCAGGCACCGGTGGATCCGCTATTCTATGACCCACTACACCCCTATACGCGAGCACTGTTACGCTCCATTCCACGTATCGGTCGGGGGATCAAAGAGAAACTGCAACCAATTCGTGGCGTTGTGCCGAACCCGTATTCGCGGATTACCGGGTGTCCCTTCAGTCCCCGCTGCGATTCGTTCATGACGGGTGTGTGCAACGTGAATGTGCCTGGGGTTACCTACCTGGACGATGGCCGGGCTGTGCGCTGTTTCTTGTACTCGGATAGGGTGGAAGAGAATGGGTAGTCAAACTGATTTTGCTGACCTGAGTGAAGACAATGTCCTGCTGGATGTCCAAGGGCTAAAGAAGTACTTCCCGATCCGCCGTGGCCTGTTCCAGAAGGTGGTAGGCCATGTGAAAGCCGTGGATGGTGTGAATTTCTTCATCCGTGATGGCGAGACTCTGGGGCTAGTGGGCGAGAGCGGCTGTGGCAAGACCACGACCGGGCGCACGATCCTGCATTTGCTCTCACCTACGGCAGGCAAGGTCAGGTTCAAGGATCCTGAACAGGGTTGGATGGACATTGCGTCCATGTCCCGCCAGGAGCTGCAGCCGATCCGTCGCAACATGCAGATCATCTTCCAGGATCCATTTATGTCCCTGAACCCTCGTATGACCGTGAAGCGGATCGTTGCGGAGCCCCTGATCATCAACAAGATAGCTGCGGGGCAGGAGCTAATCGACAGAGTGGCCGAGATCCTGAAGGTGGTGGGGCTGCGGCCTGAGTATATGAGCCGCTATCCCCACGCGTTTAGCGGCGGCCAGCGCCAGCGCATCGGTATTGCTCGCGCGCTTGCGCTGCGCCCGAGGCTTATGATCTGTGACGAGCCGGTCTCGGCGTTGGATGTCTCTATTCAGGCTCAGGTGCTCAACTTGTTGGAGGAACTGCAGGAGCAGTTTGATCTGACCTACCTGTTTATCGCCCATGACCTCTCAGTCGTCGAGCATATCTGCGATCGCGTCGCCGTGATGTATGTCGGTAAGTTGGTGGAAGTCGCTTCGACGGAGGAGCTTTACTACAACCCGAAGCACCCCTACACAGAGGCGCTGATGGCTGCGGTGCCGAAGGCTGATCCGCGGCAGCGCGATCGGCCTATTAAGCTGCCCGGTGAGGTCGCCAGTCCGTCCAACCCGCCAAGCGGCTGCTATTTCCATCCTCGTTGCCGATATGCTAAGCCGATATGCTCTCAGGAGGAGCCTGCTTTGCGGGAAGTGGAAAAGGATCACTGGGTGAGCTGTCATTTCGCCGAGGAACTGAGCCTACGCGGGGTCGTGGTGGGGCCGTCGGTATAGGTATGCTGAAAGCTGAAGTAGGCGAGACATCTGGGTCTCAAGACAGGATGCACGTCATACCTTATCTGGTGATGTGGATTGTGTCCATAGCCCTGGTGCTCTTGGACATCGCGTTGGTGCGCGCGGCCGTGCTGAAGGCCGCTGCGTGGTATGCCGCCACGTCGATCACAACGACTGCCACGCGCATCAAGTTCGGTTTCCAGGTCAGCTTCGTTGATCGGGTGGTGCTGCTGGCGATGGCGATTGCGGGCCTGGTAGCTATCATCGCGTTGGAGCGCCGTTATCGACTACTTGCGGAGCAACGGGAGCTGTTCCGCAAGGGGTGGAAGCCTGTCGTGATCTTGGCGGGAATCGGAGTGGTCGGCTTGGCGGTGCAGCGGTTTCTCTAGAGTTCGGCTTGGCCTCGTCGCACCTGTAAGTTGTCGACGAAAGCGAGGTCGCGCTCCAGTTCTTGCAGTTTCTTCTCTCGTCGCACCAAAGCCCGTTTCAGCTGAAAGCGTCGCAGTCGCCAATGCGGGTGGCGGACGAGCCGCGTCAACAACTTCCGGCGTGGTTGGTGTAACCTGGCTTGGATAGCCTCATACTCCTCCTGAGCTGTGCGACAGACCATCAGTTGGGCCCAGTATCTGGCCTCCAGCGCAGAGATCATATGATGGCGTGGCAAGATGCGAGCTATCTCGGCCATGATCTCTATCGCCGTTCTCTGCTGCGCCGCGGGGAGCTGATTGTGCAGGGCTAACCGGACGCTGTTATATGACTTCTGGTATGTGCGCAAGGCGTCCTTGGACTGCGGAGAAAGCTGGCTGAGACGCTTCTTGCTGTTGAATAGCTCCGCCGTTGTCAACTCCTGAGCAAAGTGATAGTTGACAACGGCGCGTGCCAGAGCTTGCTGGGCCATCAGGTCGATTGTTTCCCCGCAATGCGGGCAGGGGAGTTGCGCCGCGTCAAGATCCGCCCACGGGTCGATCTCTGTCCCGCAACTGGGACACTCGAATCGGATCTCGTCTTCGTTGTCCATCTCACCGCGCGTCATAGAACAGTCGCATTGTCGCTAGATGTCAACCGTCATCATCGTGTTGTAGAACATTCCTTCCCAGTAGGCAAATTCCTCCTCGGTGGCTCCTTGAGCGATGAGATTCAGGTGCCCTTCACCCCAGTAAACTGAGCGGACCCATCGCTTGCGACGCACATCGTTCTCCAGGAAGGTGTAACGGGCCTCGAACATCTTGAGGGTTGGGGTTATCATCTCATCCTGCGATTCGATCTCTACCCCCGGCAGGGCCTGCAACCCCGCCTGGAACCCTTTGCGAAGAATGGGAACGTCCTTCTGCGAGACCTTGAAGGGCAAGGTCGTCTTTTCTGCGGCAAAGCTGGTATCGATGCGATCGGTATGCGGCGTGAAGATCACACCGTGATGCTCCTCAGTCATTGGGATCTCGCGCCAGCCAGCGGGTAGCCATAGTGCGTAGCCGGCTTCCTTGTCCAGGTACTTGTGCATACCTGTGTAACGTGGGTGGTCTTCGGTCACGTTGCCCTCCTGAGGCACTAGTTCAGCAAGTTGCATTGAAATGATATTCTGCAAACACCACGGCGAGTCAGATATCGCGCTGTACAATGGGACCATTCTAGCATCGCCAGGGACTAAGTCAAGAACGGCCAGGGCGTGCGCATGTCAAGAAGAGCCTCGTACAGACGTGCCGGTGGCACGTCTTCTGGGGCGGCCAGGACTGTAGTTGGTGGTGCAGTCACCACGGAAGATGCCCAGACTGCCCGGCATCGCTGCCTGCGGTGCGGCGTCTGGGCCGTGTCCCGGGTGTTCCAGGGCATTCTACAATGGAGCTTCTAGGCACCTGATGGGTCCGTAGAGCCAGAAGACGATCCAGCGAACCCGAGAGTTCGCCGGATCCTCTGTACGGCAGAAAGAGGTGCCTCTCCGCTGTGCAGTGGCGTCCGTCGATCAGGTTGAGGTCGACATGCTCACGCCCTGTAAGAAGGGCGACTCGGTTCCGGAGTGTGTTGGTGGCATCTACACGTTGGTTCCCGTGAGCGCATCCTGTAGGTCAGACAG
>Ga0209121_10006625_pt1 | contig 10123 bp, 10 predicted proteins | sample Cruoilmetagenom3_FD_187292 | JGI IMG/M metagenome (GOLD analysis project Ga0209121, IMG submission 187292) | Oil polluted marine microbial communities from Coal Oil Point, Santa Barbara, California, USA - Sample 3 (SPAdes) (version 2) | ecosystem: Environmental > Aquatic > Marine > Oil seeps ...
CAACTCCTCTTCTGTTGGAGTTGCCGTCCTGATACCGATACCACGATCTGTTAGCACTTCCTTGAAGCTTTCAAAGTCCATGCCGGCAATCTCTGATGCTTTCATGAGGGATACCTGCCCACGCCGATACAGTTCTGTGCCGATAAGTGTCTTCTTTTCAGGCTTGTTTTCCAAAAACACGCGAAAAGCGTCTGCCAATACATCGCTTCCTGTTGAATATTCTCCGGATTCCACCAGAACCTCAATTCCCCGGCTCATCGCTGGCGGCATGTTTAAGGATGCTATCTGTTTTTCCATACGATCACCATATCGATACTGATTATTTCTGTTATTTAATCTTTTCTAAAAGGGAAACCGCTGACCATCGCTCCATTTTCTGATTTTTGACAAAAGAGGGACTTTACAATTATGTGCCTGGCAATCAGCACCTCCCAGGATCTGTTCGTGTTTCTTTGACTATCACGGGGGGTAGGATCGGGCAGGTGCATCGATCAGGGAACTGAGCCCCGGTCCTGCTGATAGATAATTTGGATGTATTCTGGTTTATGGAACAGAAAGATCTTACATACCTGACAACAACGAACATCGTGATAACACTCTTTGTGACCGGGCATCTGGACTATGCAGAATCGAGAGCGCGCTTGCAAGATTTATATGGGGTGCTCGAAGAAGGGTGTAGTTGATAACGCAATACAGACGCTTGACCACAAAGGAAGAGAGAAGATGAGCGATACAACCGCAATAACCATTCGATTGGGCGCAGATATCGATATGGCTACTCTCTGACTTGCAAAGGCAGAACACACATACCAAAGAGTACGATGGCAAGGAAATTCATAGAGGAACGGCTGGAACAGTACCGAATAGAGAAGGCGATCGAACTCTATGTGAATGAAAATGGGAGTTTGAAGGAGATATCAGAGATAACCGGTGTAACGGTACGAATGATAATGGAAACTCTCAGAAAGAAGAATATACCGCTCAGAATGGGGGAAGAGGTGTTTGATAGGGGGATGGAACACGCGAGGAGGGTGTTCGGGTTTTAGGTGGGGACAGGTGAAAGGAGCAGAACACGATAGTATATAGGTCAATAGCAACAGAACAAAAATTATCGTACAATCAAAGATTTTCGGAGAGTATGAAATGAGGCTTAAAGTCGTTCTGGAACCAAGTGACGAAGGCGGATACACGGTTTACGTGCCATCGCTCCCGGGATGTATCAGGTGATACCATCGATGAAGCGCTGGCAAACATCGGAGAAGCGGTAGAACTTTACCTCGAGCCAGTTGAAGACGACTGGATCATTGCAAAAGGAGCAATGGTGCAGGAGCTAGTGGTTTGAGCAAGGTCCTGAGCCTGTCCTACACCAGAATCATCGGAGCGTTGCAGCGGGACTGGTGGGTCGTGGTGCGTCAGCGTGGCAGCCATATCCGAATGCAAAAGCACCTGCGAAACGAGGTGTTGAGGATCACAATTCCAGCACATAAGCCGGTTAAACGTTCTACGCTGTCCCATATCCTGAAACAGGCTCGCATCGATGTTGATGAGTTTATTGGATTATTGTAGATTGATACATTGGGATATACAATATATCTACGCAGTGAGCGTATCACGGCATCGCCACGGGGTGATCAGGAAGGTTAAGCGAGGGCAGCCCGGATGTGGGTGGGTGTGGATTTGGGGCGGGGGGTCTCGTCGATGCATGTAGGAGCGGGTAGGTGTGGATGCGAGATTGGGAGGCGTGGCGTGCGATTCGGGCTGCGGTGGGGGATGTGGCATGTGAAGAGGAGGCAGTGCAGAAATATCACGGGATGGAGGGTGTTTTTGGGTGCAGGAGTTCGAAAGGGAACATGTATATATACTTATGTAAGTAACAAGAATATATGTAAAGTTAAAAGTTCGCTGGACAACTTACAGATAAAAGGTGAAGAATATGGTGAGTTATTATTTGGGAGGGGTAGAAATGAATCAGAAAAAGCAGTCAGAAATCCACATGCGACCTGATAACCACGAAATACCTGTCGGTATAATTCCTCGTATCGAAAACCAAAAATTACATTTTGAATTTCTTAATGGAAATAAGTATATCACATGGATTATGGTGGATATTCATGGTGCAGAGGCTTTAACTAATAAAGGACATACGGCGTTATCTGCTTTTGGATCTGATTTGAAAGTTATCACTACTACGACAATATCTGACGATATAATTGTAAAATATCATCTTGAAAAAGAACTTAGTGTTGTTAAAGCATTTCGACCAAATTATCACATTCCTTGTGATCGCCCTGTATATGTTTCTCAAAATGAAAAAGAACGTTTATGGATTGTGGAAACCTATGTACAAGAATTATCGCGATTTGTCCATGAAATCGAAGGATCTGGTGTAAATATAATTCCTTTATTAAAAGGCATAAACTTTAAAGAAAAGAAAATTTGTTACAACAAATTTAAAGAACTAGATCTGGACTATATCGCTTATTACTCGGGGCAATATTTTGGTCGTGGAAGGGGCAATCGAAGTAGAGAATTAGTTAGAGACATACAAAAAATCGTGTCAGAAAGTGGAATAGAAAAAATATTACTTATCGGTTCACAATCTGTCAATTGCCTTGAAAAACTTCCCCCCCAGGTAATATCTGCTGCTGGACTTCACCAATGGTTAATTAATTCAGGTCTAAGGGACGTACCAATTGAACAAGCTCAAGAGAATTACTGTAGATGGGCGGAAATTGCCGAAAAAAAACTTGATTGTGGTCAAGATGTTTTGAAGTTGTGTTAAATTAAAGAGAAAAGAGAGGTAGTAATTAATGGGTGGCAAACATGGTGGACTGGACATCGGGAGCCGTGGTGGTTATAAATTAGGCAGTGATAATAATGGTGACCCAAACCGTGATAAGTATAAGGAAGATGAGAAAAAAATCGAAACTAAATTTAAATCATATATTTCGAAGTTAGAGATAAGAGATAAAAAAATATATTCTATTAATGAAAAAAGATATATCATTGAGGAAGTATTGTCTCAAAAATTAGATATCACTGGTAGACATATAATAGGTTCGTATGCCCGCGATACTATGATTAATAGCGTAGAAGGGAATGATGTTGACATAATGATTGTTATTAATGACCGACGACATGGAGATTGGATTAACCAACCAAATGGTCCTATGAATTGTCTCCAATCAATTAAACGTATTATTGAAAATGATCCAAGGTTTAAAAACTCAGAAGTACGCATTGATAAGAATGCCGTCACTATCAAGTATGAGGATTTTAGCATAGATGTAGTGCCAGCATTTAAAGATTCTTCAGGTGGATACAGAATACCCGATACAGGCAAAAACCAATCATGGAAACGTACAAATCCCCGAATGTTCAAGACAGTTATGAATGCAACTGATAGAGCCAACGATGGCCGAGTTTCAAAAATTGTGAAAATAGTCAAAGGTTGGAATGAGAGTAACGGTAAACCTCTGAGATCATTTCATATAGAAAATATGGTTTATACTCATTTTAAAAATCAATCTAAAACAGAGACACGCTCATTAACTAAGGATGTCGAAAATTTCTTTTCTCGTTTGTCGTTGTATATTCAAAATCCCTCAAATGAACCAGTTTATGAGGAACGAATCGACACATACCTTGCCCCAAAACAACGTGATACTGCTATTAGAAAGGCTCTGGCTGCCAAATATAAAATTGAAAACGCGAAAGAGTTAAGGGATAAAGGCAAGACAGAAGGAAGTGTAAATGAATATAAGAAGATACTTGGAGAGAAATTTGGTTGAATTATGATAGGATTTAATTGTGATTGTGGATAAAGATTTTTAATCAGAAAAAAATAATCATTTAAATTAATGAAAATTAATTATTTATAAATATTGCCCTGAATGAGTAACGAGAACAGGTGAAATATCATGGCTGGCGAGATTAAAAACAAAATAATTAATGAGGCAAAAAGAATCGAAGAAGATAGCCTCTATTCATCGAAAGGGCACTTTGTTACAGCTGATTTTTGGACGAATTTCCACTTATGGATAGGAGTCCCAACTGCAATATTATCTGCTATTGCTGGCGCTTCCGCATTATCACAATTTGACAATCACAATATCATTGCTGGCATTTTGGCAATCGTAGTTACAGCCCTCACGGCAGTGACAACCTTTTTGAATCCAAATGAGAAGGCCAATTCCCATCGAAATGCCGGGAATAAGTACAATTCACTGAGAAATAAGGCTCGTATATTCCGTGAGATTGATTGTTGCGGAGGAGATTCAGATCAAGAGCTTACTACGCAGCTAAAGGAATTGGCAAAGCAACGGAATAAATTAAATCAAAACTGCCCTCAAACTTCTAAAAGATTTTATAAAAAAGCAAGAAAAGGCATTGAAGAAGGTGAGGCTAAGTATAAAGTTGATGGAGGTGAAGAAATTTAAGCACTCGCAGATATCTTCGGCTTAACTATATCACAGTCCATCATACCGCACATCCGCTCCAGGCTCACCCCATTGCCATTCGGAACACTGTCCCCTTCGGTCGCAACTGACATCATCGAATCTCTGAACAAAACCAACTCGGCGGAAAAACCTATAACAGGTTCTTTCACAGAATAATATAGTATATCTCAAAAAGGAGAGACAAATGGAACCACCCTCACAGAGATTGACCATTAAAGACCTTCCAATAAACGAAAGACCGCGAGAACGCTTGGCGAAATACGGGGCAGAAAGTCTTTCCAATTCAGAGTTATTAGCGATTATTCTGAGGTCAGGCGTGAAAGGAGATACTGCAATAGACGTTGCGAATCGATTGTTGAAACGATTCGATGGGCAATTAAGAGAGATTCTTTCAGCGGACTTAAAAGAACTTGAAAGCACCAGAGGAGTGGGATTCACAAAAGCCATCCAGATAAAAGCATCTTTCGAATTGGCTAAACGAATATTTGAAACAGATGGTGAACATCAACAGGTGGTATTTCCACAGGACGTTGTTAATATAATGCTTCCCAAGTTAAAGTTTGAAAAACAGGAGAAACTGTATATATTGCTTCTAAGCGGGAAAAATTACTTGCTCTCAAAGAAACTTGTTGCTATTGGAGGGATTGACTACAATACCTTCAAACCAAAAGAAGTATTACACATAGCCGTGAAGTACAATGCATCTTCAATCATATTGGTACACAATCATCCAAGTGGAGATCCAAGCCCGAGCAAACAAGATATCGAAATCACTAAGAAAATAATTGATGCGGGGAAGATAATCGGCATCTCGGTTCGAGATCACATAATAATTGGCGATGGGAAATATGCAAGTATGAGAGAGGCTGGAGAAATCAGGAGTTGATAAAATGGCAGTGATAGATGATATTGTCAGACCGCGAGAAGATGTGCTTACGGAGGGCATTGATGGGATTGTCCATGTTTACAAAGCCCTTTCTGGTGAGGGGATCGAAGGGGATGCTGAGAGGTTCTTAGAGGTTACTTATCTCACAGATCCTCTAAAAGAGGTTTTAAACGAGGTTAAAGTAAAGTTAGGTGGAAATAAAGGATCAAAAGGTGTTTATGTATTCTCTGGAGGGTACGGCTCTGGTAAATCTCACCATGTTCTGTCTTTATACCATATATTTGGATCGCCAAAAATTGGTGATGTTTGGTTGAAAAACCAGGATTTCGAATTTACAGTTCCAGATAACGTGAAATCTGTACTTATCCAGGCTCTTAATACAGATCCTGATTACCTGTGGGAACCTATCTTCGATGCTCTTGGACATAGAGATTTAAACAGAAAGATAAAGCGTTTCCCAACGCATGATGATATTAAATCGGCCTTGGAAAATAATCCTGTGATGATATTCCTTGATGAAATAGAACCATGGTTTGACAGCCTGAAGGATGAGAAACTCGAAGATAGAAATCTGAATTTCATTCAAAACCTCATCGAAGTGGCATCAAACAAGGATATAAATACATGTGTATTCATTTCAATCCTCCCCTCCTCACTTGTGAGAAATCAAGCAATAAGTGGAAAGGTTAACAGGGACGATGCCTATTGGTACAATCTCTATGAAATAAAGGACAAAGATCAGATCATCCTCTATAGATTATTCCATATTGAAGACAAGAAATCTAATGAATCGCAAGTCAAACAACTGATTGATGGATTTATTTCGAGATACAGGCAGGCGGGGATGTTCAAAGACAAGACAGGAGACACGAGGAGGCGACTGGAAGATCTTAAAACAAAGATGTTCAATTCATATCCATTCCACCCGCAAGTTCTCGAATCTCTTTTTGATAGGTATGGATCGTCTGCATCATATCAGAAAACTCGTGGCGTCTTATATTTGCTGTCATCCGTGATACGTGACTTCCATGACAAAAAGGAGGTTATTCTCCTCTCAGATATCAGCCCTGAGCGATATAGTGAGTTGTCAAAGCTTGACAGTGATCTCGCGGAGAAAGCGATCGAGGATATACGAAAAACAAGAGAATTGTCTGTTAAACAATCGGAAAAAATTCTCTCCGTCGTTTTTATCAAATCGATGGGTGCGATCGCAGCCCAGGGGGCATCAAAAGAAGACATTCTATTTGGAACAATTGATTCTCTGACAAATGTAAATGACGTTGAGGCGGGGTTAATCGACATTCTCAGCACAGCACCCCACATCGATGAGTGGGAGGGAAAATATATTCTCAAAAAAGAGGTCAATGTGCTTGTCCTGGTCGAGAATGAAGCGCGGTTGCTGAAGGATAAGCCAAACGTTACCGAAAAAATCGCAGAGATCATAAAAGGTGATATAAAAATAGAAAAAGTCCAAACTGCCTGCTTTGATACTGACGGTATCGATGATAAGAATCGAACAAAGATTGTTTTCACTCTTGTTGAAAAGGATCAGCAAGAACTGAAGGACATATTTGGATCAAAGACATATCAGAATAGAATAATATTCGTTAATCCAAAATATAAGGATGTTTTGAAATCGAATGGCATAAACATGAGCGTTGCCAGGGTACTTGCTATCGAAGAGATGCTTCCAAAATTTGAAAAGCATAAGAAGACATTAGAGCGCAGACGCGAATATAATATGTCCGAGATTCGGAAGAAATTGAAGGAGAAATACGGAAAACTCATTCAATGGCAGGATTCGGATAATTTTATGCCGATCAATGTGGATTTTGATAGCGGAAAAATTTCAAAAAAGATTGAAGAACTGTTTGATTTAAGTATGTTCAAAGAAAAGGTCCTTCTCCTTTTGAATGCGAGAGAGATCGGCGAAAGTCTGACAGTGCAAGACATCAAGACCCAATTCTACCGAACAAGAGGATTTCCGGTTGTTACAGACGATAATCTTTTTAAAAAAGCTATTGAGAGTCTGATTAATGATGAAAAGGTGGTTGTGGTCTCAGGGTCAGAAGTATATCGAAAAGGCAAGCCCGTGGTGTTCCTGAGGGATGAATATGTAATAGTTAAACCGGAGGAAGTTTCCGAAGAGCCCACCGGTGTTGGTGTTGGTCCACGGACGGGTATACGAATGAGAATGCCAGAGGGTACTGAAGAGAAGTATGACGAGGGGGAGATCGAAGAAGCACGAGTTACATTGGGTGAAGGAATGGTAGAACCCGAAACTACTTTAACAGGAGGTCTCGGGCAGTTCTATTTCGAAGATTTTGTGATAGAGGAAAGTATACCTTGCAGTCTCCAGAGCAGGCTTGAGAGCGAACTTGACGAAGCGAAAGTGATTAAAGAGATGTCATTGACTCTGACTCTAAAAGGGAAGTTTGATGGCAAAGACATGAAGAATGTGGTCAATGAAATCATTGAGAAGCATGAGGATGAAATGTACTCAATGAAAGTGCGTGCTAAGGTGGCAAAAAATGGTTAACGTTCCTCACACGTTCATATCCTCGCTGATTGAAAGTGAAATGCCGCTGGATGTTATCTGGGAATACCTACAGAACAAAATCTGGGAACCAGAGACCGATATTGTGAGTTACTTCAACAAAAACGAGAAGAAGGCGAGCGATTTTGAGCGATTCATCCGAGATGTCTATTTTGAAGTGTATGACGAGATTGTAAATGAAGCGATGAAAGGAAGACCCAAACTCAAAGAGATGATGGAACAGGATGCTTATACTCTGGCTATCTGCGACGGGATGAGCATTCGGGAGGCGAACCTGTTGGTGAATGAATTAGAGAATAATGGATTTATTATAGATGAATATACTTATGAAATCTCCCACCTGCCATCTGAGACCTTGAGTTTCACTCGGGATGTGCTGGGCGTCTCTGCGCCTTCTGCCCTCAGAACATCAAGCGCATGGAGAGATCGATGCATATACATAGAGGATTTGACCACAGACTACCCGATACCATCCAGCGATAAAGTACTCTTATTCTCAAGATTTCCAGACCGGGAATTTGACAATGTCTCTTCAAAGATTGGAGATTCGTTGGAGGACATCTACGGCAAGACCTCTGATGTGCTTATCAAATATCTCAAGCTGATGGAATCAGAGAAGATAATAATCACGTCTGATCACGGATATTGCACAAAGCATCCGAATGCAACTTGGAAGGTCCCTGCTATGGAAAAGGAGATTTATCAGGAAGTTTTTAGTCTTGCACGATTCAAGAAGCGATCAGAGATATTTGGAGATATGGAATCCAAGGTAAAAGAGGTTGAAGAAAAGACAGGCAGACTCAAAACTGTGAATGAATTCGTTCTAACTAACGGTAGGTATATCTGGCCTGTGAAGGGCGACCAGAAGAAGATATACCACGGAGGCATCTCATTTATGGAGAATTTCGTGCCGTTGATAGTTGCTTCAAAGGTGGATAATTAATGAAATATATTGAGAAGGATTTTCCGATTGAGAAGCTTAACGAGATCGCAAGAAAAGAAGGTAATGCCAAGAAACCCATATATCAGATACACAAATGGTGGGCGAGGCGGCTGAGCTCGGTATTCCGTATGATTCTGCTTACATCATTTATTGAGTGGGAAGAACTGGAAAAAGAGGCAAGAACGCGTATTGGGATTGGATTAAGCACTGATCCGGATGAAGAAATGGATGCACTTCTCCGAGAAAAAACGGAGGATGTTCTATGGAAAAGATTCTACTCAAAGAATAACTTTGGCGGGAAGATGGTGCTGGATCCTTTTATGGGCGGCGGCACAACCGTAGTCGAGGCGTTAAGACTTGGACTGAAGCCCATTGGGATTGATATAAACCCTGTGGCATGGTTTGTTACCAAGAAAGAGGTCGAGCCATTAGATATGGATGCGTTTGAGCAGGAGTTTAAGAAACTGGAAGATGCTGTGGGTGGGAAGATAAAGGGTTATTACAAAACCCACTGCCCAATCTGTGAAAGAGAGAAGGAGACACAAAGAAATAGAGGCTATGAATGGACCGAGAATGAGAACGAACTGGTTGATGTGATGTATGTCTTCTGGGTGAACAAGGTAAGATGCTTAAATCCTACATGCAAGAAAGATGTTCATCTTTTCCCGCGTTTTAAGATCGCCACGAAGAAAAACAAGAAAGAAGGAACAACACATACTATTTTCTGTCCAGAGTGCAGGCATATTTTTGAAACAAAGAAAGACGATGCTGAAACCAGATGTCCAGAATGTGGTTTTGAGTTCATTCCAGCGAGTGGATATGTTTCCAGGGGCAATTATTCATGCCCTCACTGCGGCCAAAAGTATAAGGTGCTGGATTCTGTGAGGAAGAGTGGGCATATTACAGAGCGGGAGATGTATGCTGTAGAATATTACTGTCCAATTCATGGCAGAGGATACAAGAAAGCAGATGAATTTGATTTATCTCTCTTTGGGATGGCAAAGAAGGGACTTGAGGGGCAATGGGGGAAGTTGATCGGGACGTATATACCCGAGCAGGAGATGCCTGATGGGTACAACACAAAACAGGCTAAGAACTACAACTACAACTATTTTTACGAGATGTTCAACGAGCGGCAGTTACTGTGCCTGAGTATGCTGTTGAAAGAGATTTTGAAGATTAAGGGTTGAGTTTGCTATGAAAGTAGGACACTAACATGATCGCATTTATCTAATTATACTTAATTATATATAACATTTTTGATTATGAACGCCACC
>Ga0209121_10006626_pt1 | contig 10121 bp, 11 predicted proteins | sample Cruoilmetagenom3_FD_187292 | JGI IMG/M metagenome (GOLD analysis project Ga0209121, IMG submission 187292) | Oil polluted marine microbial communities from Coal Oil Point, Santa Barbara, California, USA - Sample 3 (SPAdes) (version 2) | ecosystem: Environmental > Aquatic > Marine > Oil seeps ...
CAAAAGCAACGCTGATAGCCGCCGCGTTGGAATTCTCCCGCCGCCGTATTCGTCCGGAAGGGTTAAAGATATCTTTTCCTGCTGATGTGCTTCCGTTGATTCAGCATTATGCCGACCGAAAGCAGGAGCATTTTATCTGTGTTTCTGTTAATGGCGCTAATGAAGTTATTACAAGCCGGGTTGTTTCCGTTGGCCTTGTCAACAAAACACAGGTTCATCCCCGAGAAGTCTTTGCTGATCCCATTACCGACCGAGCATCGGCAATCATCATTGCCCACAACCATCCCTCAGGGGGATTAAATCCAAGCAAAGAAGATATCGAAGTTACCAAACAGTTAAAATCTGCCGGAAAAACACTGGGAATCAAGCTCCTTGACCACATCATTTTCAATCATAAAGGCTATTACAGTTTTTTGGAAAGTGGGGAGATGTAAACACCCAAATATTCGTTAATTTCAAAGGGCGGCAAGTGTTGATATTTTGTGTTATGTTGTGAAAATCCAAAGTTCAACTTGAGATTTTTACAAAATTATTAATTCGGGGGAAACCTTACTAATTTCGGGAACGGTATACTTAAACAACGAGGATGAATATTTCAAGCCGCGGGGGAATGCTGACATATTGAAGGTGCAGTAATGAAGAAAAAGGAATTACAAGAAGTTGTCAAACAATTCGGAGATCAAAACCGGTATGAGTGGAGCGAAAGAACCGTATCCAAAACCGAATGAAAAGTGCTTTTATGACGGCATTTTTCAGGAATTGGAAACTATTCCTCATACGTCGCGATGTCAAGTAAAATGAGCTGCCTTCGTATCGGCATAAAGATATCGGTGTAAATTCCGGTTACAGGATACTTGGTGTCATCTTTTTCTTTGACACATCAACGCAAGAATTCTATATTTTGGTTTTGATACATTCGTAAAAGTCGGATTTCTCCTTCCCCGGTGGGAGGGGTCGTAGATCCGCCGTCTGTTTGGCGGGATAAAGGGGCGGGGACGTAAGTCTCTGAAATGGTGTCGTATTCACCCTCACCTCAACCCTCTCCCATCAAGGGAGAGGGAAATCTTTTGACTTTTTACGAAGCCATCAATCATGGATTCCCGGTTAATCCGTGAACGACACAGTGGAGAACAGATGAAAAAGATTCTTGTTATTGTTGTGTTGATTTTCATACCTCTCCAGACCCAGGCATTTGAACGCTATAATAAAGTAGTGAAATATGATAGATACTTTTCAAAGTATTCAAAGAGATACTTTGGCCCTGATTTTGACTGGCTTTATTTCAAGGCCCAGGCTGTTGCTGAATCACGATTAAAAGCGGATGCCAGATCAAAGGTAGGCGCTTCAGGTATTATGCAGATTATGCCCGGGACTTTTAAAGAAATAACCAGGCAAAATTCGTATATCAGGGGAAGCAGGAAACAGCCGCGGTGGAACATAGCGGCAGGTATCTATTATAACCGAGCGCTGTGGAAAATATGGAAGGCTGAACGTCCGTTTCAAGACCGTCTTGATTTCATGTTCGGATCTTACAATGCCGGCAGGGGAAATATTATAAAAGCACAAAAAATAGCAGAAAAAGAAGGGTTGAATCCTAACGTGTGGAAATCTGTGGAACAAACTTTGCCTGATGTTACAGGCAGGCGGAGTAAAGAAACCATAGGTTATATCGAAAAGATAAATAAAATTAAGGGGGTGTTAAAGTAATGGAGCTTTCTATCACATTATTGAATTTTGCCTATGCCATATTTGGAGCATTGTTTACACTGCTATTTATGATGATCGGATACAAAATATTTGATAAGGTTACACCCTTTGATACTTCCAGGCATTTAGCGGAAAATAACGTAGCAGTAGGAATTGTGGTGGGTTCCATATTTATTGGTTTAGGTGTTGCCATAGGTCTGGTTATCGGGTTGGGACTTAACTGAATCTGAAATCTTAATCTAACAATTTATAAACAAGGTGTGTCGTGAAATATAAGGTAAAAAAATCAAAAATAACTAAATATGGCATTGCAGTCAGCTTTCTGATCGGAATGAAGGTCATTGATGCATTCTCTTTAGTTTATGCTAAGGCTGGTAATCGAAATGCCAGATCAAAGTCATCAACTCCTTCAACACATAGATTAAAGGAAAACAAGACGGAAAGTGGTAAACGAATTTCCCTGAAAGTTATGACCTTAAACATGGCTCATGGTAGAAAAAACGGGAGACATCAGCTACTTCTAAAAAAGTCCACTATCAAATCAAACTTAAATGATATTTCTTCTGTGCTTAGACAGAAAAAGCCTGATTTAGTAGCCCTGCAGGAAGCAGACGGGCCGTCTGCCTGGAGTGGAAATTTTGATCATGTACAGTTTATTGCCAAGAGGGCACAATACACTTATTCAGTGCTGGGCGAGCATGTAAAGGGGAAGAGAAATACTTATGGTACGGCGTTGCTGGCCATGTTATCTTTGAACACTCCTGTTTCGATACAATTTGCGCCATCGCCGCCGACATTTTCGAAGGGGATTGTTGTCTCCACGATAAATCTGCCCGGCTATCCTGATATTGAAGTCGATGTAGCTTCCGTGCACCTGGACTTTTCTCGAAAATCAGTTCGCGAGAAACAGGCTAAAGAAATAACAAGTAAGTTAGGGCATAGAAAGAGGCCGCTGATTATGATGGGAGATTTCAACTGTGAATGGACGGCAAAGGAATCGACATTGCGTGTTCTCGCAAAAGAGCTTAATCTAAAGGCCTATCAGCCGTATGCTGCTAATATGAAGACTTACCCAAAATCAGGGAGGCGTCTGGACTGGATTTTGATATCTCCCGAATTTGAATTTATAACATACGATATTTTAAAGGATACAGTGTCAGACCACCTTGGAATTGTTTCCGAGCTTAAAGTTGTAAGTGGTGGGTAGAATTCAGGATGGAACCCCGGGAGGCCTGGTTACATGGAATATTTGATGATTTTTGTCGCCGGTGCTCTTTTTGGAGCGGCTGTTGTGTTAATAGTTTACGTATTGCGACGAAAAGAGGCAAGGGCGATTGCCCGAGAGTTAGTGTCAGAAACTGAATCTCAGAAAATTCAGGATCTGGAGGCTCTCATAGGTAAAATCAAAGACTCTTTCGGAACCCTTTCATTAGATGCCCTGTCGAGGAATACAGAGGAGTTCCTGAAACTTGCCAATGAGACTCTTTCGAAACAAACCCGGACGGGTGAAAAAGAACTGGAGGGGAAGAAAAAACTGATTGATCAGACTCTTGAGGTGATGAGGGAAGACTTGCAGGGTGTTCAAAATCTTGTAACCAACCTTGAGAAAGACAGGGAGCATAAATTCGGTGAGCTGGCCAGTCAGTTAAAATTTACTACCGAACAGACCAGGAAACTTCAGGAAACTGCCGGTCAGTTGAAGGCGGCGCTGGCGAGTACAAAAGTCCGCGGACAGTGGGGTGAAAGGATGGCTGAAGATGTGTTGAGGCTGGCCGGTTTCGTCGAAGGCATCAATTATATAAAACAGAAAACACTGGAAACGGTGAGCACGCGTCCGGATTATACCTTTCTTCTGCCGCAGGACCTTAAGGTAAACATGGATGTAAAATTCCCCCTCGATAATTACCTGCGTTATCTTGAAGAGGAGGGGGAGGTGGATCAGGAAAAGTATAAGAGTCAGTTTTTAAGAGATGTCAAAAATAGAGTTAAAGAGGTAACAACAAGAGACTATATCAATCCCGAAGAAAATACGGTTGATTACGTCATTGTATTCATTCCGAACGAACAGGTGTATGCCTTCATCAATGAAAATGACAGTTCCCTTATGGATGAGGCCTTAAAGAATAAAGTGATTCTCTGTTCACCCACCACGCTGTATGCAATTCTGGCGGTTATCAGGCAGGCCGTAGATAACTTCAATCTGGAAAAGACGGCGGCTCAAATCATGTCACTTCTCGGTGCGTTTAACAAACAGTGGGATGCGTTTGTCAACTCAATGGAAAAGATGGGCAAAAGGATAGAGGATGCCCGGAAGGAATATAATACGCTGACTTCAACCCGCCGGAATCAACTCGAACGTTCCCTCAGGCAAATTGAGGACTTGAGACAACAAAGAGAAATCCCCGAATCAGCATTAACTGAAGATGAAATAATCGATACGGACATCCCCATTAGCAATGAGGACTGAGCAACGAGCAATGAGTAACGAGAAGTAATTACATGTGGTAGAGTTCATTGCCAAGTATCCGCATCCAATTGTCATTAAGAACGCTCAAGGCTTCCTTGATCGGTTTAACTCCTACGATCAATACGGTAATGTCGCCGGTCCCGATGCAGGGGTATATATAATCCACGTTTATATTGATCCCTTTTAGCAGCCTCAGAATGGTATTCATGCCGCCCGGATGGTGGGGTACCTCGCATGCAATCACGTCTTTTACTTCTATCCTGTATCCTGCCGTTTTCAGGACATTGATGGCCTTGTCAGGGTCATTGGCAACAAAATGGAGTTTTCCCTCATCCCCCTGAGTAGTGACGTAGAAAGCGATAATATTTATCCTGTTGTCACCCAGTAAATCGCTGACAACAGACAGCGCGCCGGGTTTATTTTTTAACCATATATCAATTTGTTTAACCGTTTTCATCGTTATGCTCCTTTTGAAACGTGTTCAGCGCCTTTGTCCAGACCTTTCCGGTTTAACTTCAAGAGACTTGTCTTTTTCCCCTTCATGTTTTCGGTAAGTGCGTCCATGATTGAATCCAGGGAGGTCATTTTTGTTTTTTCCACAAAAGCCCCTAACATTATCGCGTTGCTGATACGCTCGTTCTTTAACTTTTTGGCTATGTCATTGGCCGGAACCTTGACTACTGTTATATCATCTCTTGATGTTTTCTTGCTTACAAGACTTGAATTGATAAAAATAGTTCCGCCCGGTTTTATCGTACCTTCGTATTTTATCATCGAAGGATTGTTCATGATAACGGCATAATCAGGTGAAGAGGCTATGGGCGAGAATATCTCCTCGTCTGATACGGCTACCGTGCAGTTGGCGGTACCTCCGCGCATCTCGGCTCCGTAAGCGGGAAGATATGTTATTTCCTTTCCGTCATTCATGGCCGCCGTTGCAAATACGTACCCCATCATAAGAACGCCCTGTCCGCCAAATCCTGAAAAGACTGTTTTTTTCATCACAATAAATCCTTTTATTAATCGATTTTCCCGATCTTATCCTTGATGACCTTAAGGGGGAAAATCTTTGTCATAACATCATCTATCCTCTTTGCAGCATCTACAGGCGACATCTTCCAGTTGACGGGGCAAGGGGAGAGAATTTCAACAAGAGAAAATCCCCGTTTCGCCATCTGACACTTAAAAGCCTTTGTAATAGCCCTTTTTGTTCGCCTGATATTTTTGGGAGAATTTACGGCGGTGCGCTCAATATATACGCTCCCATTGGCAATTGCCAGCATTTCACTCAAATCGATGGGAGAGGCGTCCCTGGCTACATCCCGGCCACCCGGTGTGGTCGTGGAATCCTGACCTACAAGAGTTGTAGGGGCCATTTGCCCTCCTGTCATACCGTAACAACCGTTATTGACAAAGAAAACTGTAACATTTTCGCCCCTGTTAGCGGCGTGTATGGTCTCGGCTGTTCCGATAGCCGCTATATCCCCGTCTCCCTGGTAGCTGAAAACGATTCTGTCGGGAAGAGTGCGTTTGATGCCCGTGGCTACCGCCGCGCCGCGTCCGTGGGGGGCCTCCCCCATATCGACATCCAGATAATCATAAGCCAGGACGGCGCAACCGGCTGGCGGAACGCCGATGGTTATTTCCCCTATATCAAGTTCTTCAAGGACCTCTGCTATCAGGCGGTGGATAATGCTGTGACCACAGCCCGGGCAGTAGTGAAAAACCGCTTTTTTCAAATACTTTGGTCTCTGGAAAACCTTTTTTAACATTGTTTAATCCTCTTCAAGATGCTTGCGGTGATAAATGGTGTTAATTGCTTTGGCTATTTCGTCGGGCGTCGAAATACTGCCGCCGGGACGGCCGTAAAAATGTACATCGCTCCTGCCCTCCAGGGCCAGCTTAACGTCTTCAACCATTTGCCCCATACTCATTTCGAAAACAAGGAAATCCTTGACGTGTCTGCTTAATTCTCTCATGGCGTGTTCGGGAAAAGGCCACAGCGTAACAGGCCGGAGGAGACCGACCTTGAGTCCCATTTCTCGAACCCTTTTGACAGCGCCTTTGGCAACTCTTGCCGCCGTACCGTAGGCAACGACAACCAGATGAGCGTCGGAGGTCTGATAGGTTTCTGCTTTGGTGATTTCCCGGGAAATGGTCTCGTATTTCCTCATAAGCTTCCAGTTGAGTTCTTCCTGCTCTGACGGATTAAGGAGAAGCGACAGTATAACGCGGCTCTGTCTTCCCCCGGCGCCGTCCAGGATCCAGGGTTTTGGTGACAGTTTGTTAACGTCAACGGGATCTGGAAATACAACGGGTTCCATCATCTGACCCATCATGCCGTCACCCAGCATAAGGACGGGAATTCGATATTTGTCGGCGTATTCAAAAGCGGTTCGGGTCATATCAGCCAGTTCCTGGCCGGAGGCCGGTGCCAGAACAATAGTACGGTAATCGCCGTGGCCACCACCCCTGGTAGCCTGAAAATAATCACCCTGGGAAGGCGCGATATTTCCCAGGCCGGGTCCGCCCCGCATGGTATTCACAATTACCGCAGGGAGTTCCTGGGCTGCCAGAAAGGAAATTCCCTCCTGTTTCAGACTCATGCCCGGGCTGGAAGAACTGGTCATGGCCCGAGCCCCCGCCATGGATGCACCGATAACCATATTAACAGCAGCTATTTCGCTTTCGGCCTGGACAAAGGTTCCATCTTCAATCCTGTCCATAGCTTCGGCCATATATTCCGTCAACTCGTTCTGCGGGGTGATCGGATAGCCCGCGTAAAACCTGCAACCGGCGCGTGCGGCTGCTTCGCCGATTACCTGACTTCCTCTCATTAATACCTTTTTATTCACGATAAACCTCAATTGCGACATCAGGACAAACAAGTGCACAAGTGGCACAACCCGTACATTTGATATCTCCATCTTTGCCGTCTTTTTCTATAAACTCGGCTGGATAATAACCCTTCTGATTCAATTTATCAGAGATAGTTATCAAATTTTCCGGGCAAAAGGAAATGCACAGGTAACAGCCCTTGCATAATTCACTGTCGATTGTTATCTTACCCTTTCTTTTGGCCATAATTTATAACCGCCTGTATTTAACTGCTTGGGATTTGTAGATACCTTGACCGTATTATCGTCAAAGTTTTCTGACACTATGCCCCGCCTTCATTTTTGTCAAGTTTTTTGATTCTATTTGAGAGAAAAGTTACAAAAAATCAAACCAGAGGGACAAGGTACAAGGGACAAGGTACAAGGGACAAGGCACAAGGTACAAGGACAAAGGATCAAGGATATAAAGACAATTTTGAATTCTTAATTCTTAATTTTGAATTAAAGACGAAGAACATAGGATCAAGGATCAAGGATCAAGGATCAAGGAAAACCTTTAGCCCTTAGCCCTTAGCCTTTAGCCTTTAGCCTTTGACCTTGTACCTTTGACCTTTTGCCGCATTAGGATGTAGCTTCCTGGTGTAAAATATTGAAGGCCTTTTCTTTGTTAAATTGAGAAATTTTACCGTCTTTGAGTACAAGTATGCCTTCATTTTCGAGTTCTTCCAGGATTTCCCGGATTTCTATGAGTTCTTTGCCGACATGGTTTGCCAGTTCAAGGCCGGGGTCCTGGTCTGATTTCAGAGGCCATTTATTTATGAGATACAAAATGGCAATCAGCTTTAACCGTGACCTGGCAAGTCTCTCAATGGATTCATTGCTGCGTTTAAGCCTGAAGGAAAATTCCCGGAGGAGAAGGAGAGATACCCCCCTGCTTTCAACGAGAAGGTTGCAAAACGTATCACCGTCTATCACGGCGATGCTGCTGTCCTCAATGGTAATAGCTGAAGCAGTTCGGGGAGTATCGATAATGGGTGCCATTTCACCAAAGTAATCTCCAGATTCCAGTTCAGCAAGGACCTTTTTGATCCGACCCGTTTCTTTTTCCACCCGAACTCGACCGGAGATGATGTAATACATTTCCCGACCTGAATCCCCTTCTCTGAATATGTATGAATCTTTCTGATATTTTCTACCGAATTTTCGAAACAGGCGTTCGTATTTTTTCATTTATTGTCCCCTGACATGAGGAATGTTTTTTCAAGAAGGATGAGGTCGCGCTTTTGATAAGAGGAAATCAATTCAGCGCAGAAAAGAAAGATAATAGCCACATAAAATACCCATACAATGAAAACCATTAATGTTTCAAGGGAGCCGAAAATAATATGGTAGCGTGAATAGTTGGATATGTACCATGTGAAAAGGTATTTGCCGATTTCTGTTAGAGTCGAAAACAAAACGCTAGCAGAGAATGCGTTTCTCCAGCTTATCTCTGCCTTGGGAATCATTTTATAAACAAAGGCGAAGAAGATAACCATGATGATGTATGACAGCAGGTAGTGAAAGAATATATTGTGACTCAATGAATAAGTTAGCCACGATTTTTGGGCAATTGATGAGTTTTTTCCAACCATGGTCGCAAGATAAGTGATACCCATCGTAGTGATTATCACTGTCCACCCGAGAGCAATCATAGCTATGGCCATGAATTTTGACATAACGTATTTCCTCTTTTTGGGGGAGCGTAATATAATTCCCAGAGAGGTCTGGACAGAGGTAAAAATGAGAGATGAAAACCAGACAAGCAGTATAATTCCCAGCCATCCGAGTAACTGCATTTTTTGTTCAATCCGGCCAAAGTGTACAAGGATCTCCTCGGAAAAATATGGGTGAAATGTCTGTATTGTTCTGATCAGTTCGTCCGGAATGTCGGGATTAGCCCCGAAAATGAGTCCTGCAACCAGTATGGTAAGCATAAAGAAGGGGATTATTGAAAGAATGAAGTAAAAGGCAATGGCCGCCGCCATATTTACGTCACCATTATACTGATAATCTTTGACGGCGTTTCTTAAGACATCCCAGGCAGTGGCTGTGTAAAGAAGTATCCTGGACGATTCTTTCGCGTATTGATTATTTTGGTTATCTGGGATCATGGGCGAGGATCATAATCTATAATTAATACCAGAGGGTTCAAGGGGTCAAGGATTCGAGGATTCGAGTGAAATGCCGGAAAATTACAAAGAGTTGAAAGTCCGGCAAAATGAAGGATTAAGGATTAGTGGATTAGGGGATTAAAAGGCAAGAACAATTAATCCTTAATCCTGCTTTTTTAGCTCTCAGTCCTCATTGCTCAGTCCCTTGCGGCTTTGTTACTATAAGGGGGGGATTGTTGTGTGTCAAGAAATTTAAAGGATGATATTCAAGATTCCACCGACGATTAAAGCAGAAGAAATCATGATTCCGGCTGATTTCAGAAAATCCTTTAATCCCAATTCCTTTAAAAGAACAACAAAGGTGGCAATACAGGGGAAAAACATTGTTAAGACGATGCTGCCAATGACCATCTGTTTGGCAGTCATAGGGGATAATGCCAGCATTCCGAGAGCCGCATCCTTACGCAAGAATCCGATAACTATGGCTGTTACCGATTCCTTCGGCAGTCCCAGAATGCCTGTTATAACGGGTGCCGCGAAATTGGCTATATAATCGAATACACCCATTACAAAAAGGATGTTAATAACAAGTACCGCAGCCAGGATGATCGGAACGGCTTCAACAAGAAAACCCCGTATTCTCATCCACAGTTTCTGAAATACTGTCTGCCACGGTGGGAAGCGGTAGGGAGGAATTTCGATTAAAAGTTCAGGACTCAATCCTTTCATAGTGCGATTCAGGATAGTTCCAAGAACGAGCCAGACCAGAAATAACGTTGCATAAACAATGGCAACATATTTCACACCGTATTTCCCGACCAGGCCGAAAATCATTGCCTGGGCGGATACGCATGGTATGGCAACGCATACAAGAGTAGCCGCTATGAACCTTTCTCTTTTGCTTTCCAGGACGCGTGTTGCCAGTACAGCAGGCACATTGCAGCCAAATCCCAGCAG